>Ga0233425_10001642_pt1 | contig 48716 bp, 44 predicted proteins | sample Watercolumn_Towu_2_FD_181712 | JGI IMG/M metagenome (GOLD analysis project Ga0233425, IMG submission 181712) | Freshwater microbial communities from Lake Towuti, South Sulawesi, Indonesia - Watercolumn_Towuti2014_140_MG | ecosystem: Environmental > Aquatic > Freshwater > Lake | place...
TGAAGAAGCTCGGGCCCTCGGAGGACCCGCGCAGCGCGGGGCGCGTCGCCGTCCTCGAGCAGCTCGAGCTCGCGGGCGTGCGCGTCTTCAGTCCCGCCGCCGCCATCGCCCGAGCGATGGACCGCGTGCGCATGACCCTCGCGCTCGCGGCGGCGCGCATCCCGCTCCCCGACACGGTCATCACGGCGTCGGTCGACGAGGCGGAGCGGGCCGTCGGCGAGCTCGGCGCCGTGGTGCTGAAGCCGACGTTCACCTCGAAAGGACGCGGGATGCTGCTGCTCGAGGGCCACGGACCCGTGCGGCTCCGGCTGCGCGAGGCGCGGAGGCGCGGCGACCCCTTCTACCTGCAGCGGTTCGTGGCCGCGGGCGGGCGCGATGTCGGGGTCGCCGTCGTGGGCGACCGCGCGATCGGCGCGTACGCGCGGGTGGCGAGCGGGAGCTGGCTCACGACGACGGCGGCCGGCGGATCGTACGCGCCGCACCCGCTCGACTGGGACCTCGCCGACCTCGCGACGCGCGCCGGCCGCGTCTTCGGCCTCGACTACACCGTCGTCGACGTCGCGCTCACGGCCGCGGGTCCGGTGGTCTACGAGGTGAGCGCGTTCGGCGGGTTCCGCGGGCTCTGGGAGGCCGCGCGCATCGACGCCGCCGCCGAGTACGCGCGGCACGTCGTCAGCATCCTCGCGGGGAGGCCGGCACTTGCGCGAAGCTCGTGAGCTGATCGAGCGGTACCCGCCCGAGCACGAGGTGCATCTCGGCCTCGCGGACGTGCCCGTCGTCGTCCACACGAACAGCGGCGCGCTCGCGTCGGCGCTCGTGGAGTACTTCGCGCCGTGGGACAGCCGGCGGGTCGGCGGGTTCGAACGGGTCCTGTACGCCCTGCAGGGCGAGCATCGGATCGACCCGGCGTCGCTCGTCGTCCTCCCTCGCGCGGCCGGGAAGGCGCCGAAAGAGGCGTACCGCGAGCGGCCGGGCGGGCGCGTCGTCTACAAGCTGCGCACCGGCGTCGGCTTCTTCGTGATGCCCGGCGAGGTCGTCATGGTCGGCGACCTCGAGCGTGAGGTCTCCCAGGTCATCAACCTCGTCGGGAACCTCTACGCGCAGTCCTTCCTCGACCGCGGGTACGTGATGGTCCACGCGTCCGCGGTCGTCGCGGACCGCGGCGTCGCGTTCGCCGGCACCAGCGGCGCGGGCAAGAGCACGATGGCGCTCGCGCTGATCGACCGCGGTCACCGGTTCGTCACGAACGACCGTCTCCTCGTGCGCGCGTGGGGTGACAGCGTGGACATGGTCGGCCTGCCGAAGATGCCGCGCGTGAACCCCGGCACCGTCCTCCGCCTGCCGCGCCTCGGCGGGCTCATCGCTGACCGCTCGCGCTACGACGCCATGGACCGCCGCGACCTCTGGTCGCTCGAAGAGAAGCGCGACGTGCGCATCCCGGACATCTTCGGCACCGATCCGCAGCCGCAGGCGACGCTGGACGAGGTGTTCGCGCTCGCGTGGACGCCCGGTGGCGGCCAGCCGCGGATCCGCCGCCTCGCCGGCTTCGAGCTCGCCTCGCACCTCTGGGAGGTCGTGCGCTCCGCGGGCCTGTTCGACCTGCGACCGGAGCCGCGAGCGGCCTGGAACCAGGCGCTCGCGATGGCGGCGTCGCGGCTGCGCGGCTACGAGGTGCGCGGCGGCGTGGACGTCGGCTGGCTCGCCGACGCGGTCGAGCGCGCGACCGAACCGGTCTGATCAGCGACGGGGAGCGTGAAGCTGAAGGTGCTGCCGCGTCCGGGACCGTCGCTCGCGGCGTCGATCTCGCCGTCGTGCGCCTGGACGATGTGCTTGGCGATCGCGAGCCCCAGACCGGTCCCACCGCCCGCGCGCGAGCGCTCGCCCTTGTAGAAGCGCTCGAAGACGCGCGCGAGCTCGTCGCGGTGGATGCCGACGCCACTGTCGCGCACGCGCACCCGCACCACGCCGGCCTCGGCCGACGCGGACACGTCGACGCGCCCGCCCTGCGGCGTGAACTTGATCGCGTTGTGCACGAGGTTGGTGAGCACCTGACCGATCTTCACCGCGTCCGCGCGGACCGCGGGGAGGTCGTCGAGCGGCGCGACCTCCAGCGCGACGGCCGAACGCGCCGCGAGCGGGGCGAGGCGCGCGACCGCCGTGCGCACGAGGTCGGCGACCGCGACGGCCTCGAGACGCGGCGCGTCCTCGCCGCTCTCGACCCGGCTGAGCATGAGGAGCTCGGAGACGAGCTGCGTGAGGTCATCGACCTCCGCATGCATGCGACCGAGGAAATCGCGGGCGAGCGCCTCGTCGCTGACGGCGCCGCCCTCGAGCGCCTCGACGATCGCCTTGAGCGACGCGAGCGGCGTGCGCAGCTCGTGGGACACGTTGGCGACGAAGTCGCGGCGCACCGTCTCGAGGCGGCGCACGCGCGTGAGGTCCTGCATCGTGAGCAGGATCTCGCCGCCGGGAAGCGAGCGCGCGAGGGCGCGTACGGACCGCGACGGCTCGAGCCGCTCGACGTCCGCCGACGCGTCCGCCCCGCGTTCGCGCGCGCGCCGGACGGCCTCGAGGATCTCGTGCTCCCGCACGACCTCGTGGAGCCGCCGCCCGACGAGGTCGCGCGAGCCGAGCAGCCGCTCGGCCGCCGGGTTCGCGAGCGTGATGCGTTCGTCGGGCGCGGCGATGAGGACGGCATCCGCGAGCTCCCGCACGAGGGTCGCGAGGCGGTCACGTTCCGCCGCGACGAGGACCGCCGCGTCGACCGCGGGCGCTGTTGGGGTGGCGGTCAGGCGGCGGCCGTATGCCACGGCGACGAGCACGCCGATGACCACACCGACGAGGACGAGGAACACGGCGTCCATCACGTGAAGCGGACCCTACACTTGGCTGGAGACCTCCGAAGGAGCCCCGAGTGCCCCAGATCACCCCCGACATGACGATCGCCTCCGTCGTCGAGCGTTGGCCCGACGCGGCGCGCGTGCTCGCCGCGTACGGCCTCGGCTGCGCGTCGTGCTCGATCTCGAAGGGCGAGACGATCGGCCAGGCCATGAGCGGCCACGCGCGCGCCGCGAAGGTCCAGATCGACGCGCTCATGAAGCACCTCGACGAGCTGGCGCGCACCGGCACGGTCCCCGCCGACCTCCCCGAGCGCCCGCCGGCCCCGAGCGGCGGCCCGAAGGGCGTCGCCCAGCAGGCCGGCGTGAAGCACGTCATCGCCGTCATGTCCGGGAAGGGGGGCGTGGGGAAGTCGCTCGTCGCGGGCCTGCTCGCGGTCGGGCTCTCTCGCCGCGGGCAGCGCGTCGGCATCCTCGACGGCGACATCACAGGCCCGTCCATCCCGCGCATGTTCGGCGTCCGCGAGAAGCCCGGCGTCGTGCCCGGGACGCAGACGCTCAAGCCGCCCCGTTCGCGCACCGGCATCCCGATCATGTCGATGAACCTCATCCTCCCGAGCGAGGAGGAGGCCGTCATCTGGCGCGGGCCGATGGTCTCGGGCGCGATCCGCCAATTCTTCGGCGACGTCGCCTGGGGCGAGCTCGACCACCTCATCGTCGACCTGCCGCCGGGCACGAGCGACGCCCCGCTCACGGTCATGCAGGCGCTCCCGGTCGACGGCGTCGTCCTCGTCACCACGCCGCAGGCTCTTGCGACGATGGTCGTGACGAAGGCGGTGCGGCTCGTGAAGCAGCTCGGCGGCGACATCGTCGGCGTCGTCGAGAACATGTCCTACGTGGCCGCGCCGGACGGCTCGCGGCTCGAGGTCTTCGGCCCGTCGCAGGGCCTGAAGCTCGTCATCGCCGCGAACGCGCCGCTCCTCGCGAAGCTGCCGATCGACCCGAGGATCGCCGAGCTTTCCGACAACGGCGGCATCGAGGACTACGAGGCGCCCGAGTTCGACGAGCTCATCGCGAACTTCCTCGCGGTCGCGCCGACGGCACCGGCCGAGCCGGTGGGCGCGGGTCACCAGCACACGCACTAGTTGCTACCCGCCCGCGCCCTCGCCCTGGCCCGCGCGAACGCGGCCGCGCTCTGGCTCCTCGCCGCGACGACCATCGCGAACGTCCTCGCGTACGGCTACCAGTTCGTGATGGCGCGGCTCCTCACGAAGGACCAGTTCGCCATCCTCACCGCGTTCTCCGCCGTGCTCATCCTCGAGCAGTTCGGCGGTCAGGTCGTGCAGTCGGCGACGGCGAAGCTCGCCGCGCAGTACCACGCGCGCGGCGAGGAGGCCGCGCTGCACGTCTTCGTGCGCCGCTGGCTGCGGCGCATCCTCATCGGCGCCGGGATCCCGGCGGCCCTCATCCTCGCCGTCGCGTTCACGGTCCAGGTCCCGCTCCTCAACGCGTTCGCCGTCGGGCTCATCGGCGTCACGCTCTTCCTCGCGATCCTCCTCACGTTCACGCTCGGCCTGCTGCAGGGGCTCGCGCGCTTCTGGTGGTTCGGCAGCGTGTTCATCTCGATCGCGCTCACGCGCCTCGTCGCCGGCGCCCTGCTCGTGCTCTGGCTCTCGGGGCCGGGCGCGCCGACCGAGCCGGTGAACGGCGCCTTCCTCGGGGCGTCCTTCGCGCTCCTCGTCGGCGCCGCGGGCACGCTCATCCCGCTCGCGCCCCTCCTGCGCGCCGCACGCGGCGCGGTGCACGAGATCGACCTCGGCAGCGCCGAGACGCGCTTCTTCCTCCTCGCCGCCGTGATCTTCTTCGGGTACGCCGCGCTCACGTTCGTCGACGGCCTCGTCGCGCCGTGGCGCATCCCCGACGAGGCCGGCGCCTACGCCGGCGCGATCCTCCTCGGGAAGATCGTGCTGTTCGCGCCGATCGCCGTCGGCCTGCTCCTCCTCGAGCGCACGAGCCGCGCGGACGCGCTCGGCCAGGACACCGAGCGCAACCTCTTCGTGGCCCTTGGCTTCGTGTTCGTCACGAGCGGCGCCGTCGCGGTCGCGTACCTCGTCGCGCCCGCCTTCTTCACCGCGCTCGTTGCCGGCGCGCAGTACCCGGAGGCCGCCGCGCTCGTCCCGATCTACGGGATCGCCGCGCTCTCGAACGCGCTCCTCTCGCTCTGGGTCGCCTACTTCGTCGGTCGCGGGCATATGGCCATCGGCGCGCTCCTCGCGGTCGGCGTGACGGCCGAGCTCGTCCTGCTCGTCACGGTCGCGCGCGACGCGGCGACGATGGTGCGCATCGTGCTCGCCGTCGCCCTCGCGATGCAGGCCGCCGCGGTCGCGATCTACGCCGTCGACCGGATCCGGCGCGGTACGCTGCGCCGCTGACATGACGGCCGCGCTCGTCTCGACGGCAGCGATGTCCGTCGGGGCGGTCGCCGTCTCGCTCGGGCTGCATCCGCTCATCGCGCTCCTTGCGTTCGCCGCCGGTATCGGCGCGGTGCTCGTCGCTGCGCGACGTGAGCCGGACGTCTCCGGACCGACCACGCGCGCGATCGTGGCGACCGCGGCCGTGGCCGTCGTCGCGGACCGCCACCTGTTCGTCGCATCGAGCGCGGTCGCGCCCGACGACGTCCTCGCCGCGCTCGTCGTCCTCGGCGCGTTCGTCGTCCCGCGCGGTCCGCGGTGGGCGGCGATCGGCGCCGCGGTCGTCCTCGCGACGTACGTGACCTCGGCCGCGATCCTCATCGCGGCGACGCGGTACCACTCCGACGCCGTCGTCGCCGCGCACGGCGCCGCCGCCGCCGTGCTCGCGGGGCGAGACCCGTACGCGTCGTTCGACCTCGTCGCGCAGCTCGCGCGCTTCGGCCTGCCACCCGAGTTCGCGACGCCGCTGGCCGACGGGACGCGCCTGCGCGCGCTGCAGTACCCCGCGCTCACGTTCCTCGTTCCGGCGCCGCTCGTCGCCGCGGGCCTGACCGACCTGCGCGCGCTCTATCTCGCGGAGGTCCTGGCGATCTTCGCGCTCGTGCTGCTCGCGATGCCGGAGCGATGGCGCGCGCTCGCCCTCGCGGCGTGCGTCGGCGACCTCGTGATCCTCGACCAGTTCGTCCTCGCGGGCATCGACCCGCTGTGGGCGCTGCTCGTGCTCGGCGCGTGGCTCGCGCGCCGGAGCCGCACGTCGGCGGTGCTCCTCGGGCTGGCGCTCGCGACGCGTCAGCCCGCGTGGCTCATCGCGCCGTTCATCGTCGCGTGGACCGGGCAGCGCCTCGGTGCGCGCGAGGCGCTCGCGCGCGGGGCCGTCGCGGTGGCGGTCGCGCTCGCGATCCACCTGCCGTTCCTCGCCGCGGATGCGGCCGCGGTCGTCGAGGGGATCACGGCGCCCGCGCTCCTCCCCCTCGAGCCGTGGGGCATCGGCCCGGCCAAGACGCTCGCCGACACGGTCGGCCCGGTGGTCCCGCGCGCGTTGTTCGTGGTCGCCTCCGCCGCGGCGTACGCGCTCGCGCTTTGGACCTTCGCGCGCCGGCCCGAACGCGGCGCGCTCGTCCTGCCCCTCGCGCCCCTGTGGATCTCCTGGCGCGCGCTCCAGAGCTACTTCGCCTTCCTGCCGTTGTTCCTTCTTTCCGACCTCGCTCAGGGCGAAGCCCCTCGCTCGGCGCGGGTGCTCGACCTCGGCGCTGAGGCGCCTTGGTCTGCGCGCCCGCGGGACGGCGTGGGGTAACCTCACGCGCGATGCCGGTCGACAGGGAGCTCCTCGAGATCCTCGCGTGCCCGCTCGACAAGCAGCCGGTGCGCGAGGAAGGGGACCGCCTCGTCTGCACGCAGTGCGGGCGCCGCTACCCGGTCCGCGACGGCATCCCGGTCATGCTCATCGAGGAGGCGGAGCAGCCCTAGTCGGACCCTCGGTCGGGCCCAGCCCTCCCTCGGGCGCGGGTGCTCGACCTCGTCGCTTCGGCTGTTCGCCTCAGCGCCTCGGTCTGGGCGCCCGCGGGACGTACGTAGCTTCTCGTAGCGGATCCATCCGCGCGAACGATGCCGCCGGCCCTCGCTCGCCGTCACGATCACTTCCGCAATGAGCGCGTCCGGCGGCGTCGCCATCCGGGCCCGACCGCCCGGGACACCGAGACCGGACTGTTACCGAAAGACCTGTGACCCACGCCCTGACCCCCGTCCACCCGGCCTGCTACAACGTCGCCCGATGAGAGATGGGACGGGCGAGCCACGCCGTCGCTGCGTCCTCCTGGCCGACGCGGACGAGGCCCGCCGCCATGCGACCGCTCTCCAGCTGCGCCTCGGCGGCTACCGCGTCGTCGAGGTGGCGTCCATGCGCGAGATCCCCCAGGCGGCGCGGGAGGGCATCGACATCCTCGTGAGCGAGGCCCAGCTCGAGGACGGCAGCGCGGTGGCGTACGCGGCGTACCTGCGGCGCGACGCCCGGACCGGCTCGCTGCCCATCCTCATCGCGACGTACGACCGCGAGCAGGTGTCGATCGCCGCGCGCGCCCTCGGCGACGAGGGCGTTCTCGAGCTGCCGGCGGCGCCGTCCGCGCTGCTCGACCGCATCGGGGAGCTGCTCGCGGGCGCACCCCGCTAGGTCCTGCCACACTCCGGAGCGTGACCCTCGAAGAGCGCGGCAGGAGAGTGCTCTCGCCCGTCCTCGGCAGCTACACGTGGCTCCCCCTCGAGCGCGCTGAGGGCAGCTGGCTCATCACGACCGACGGGCGCCGCGTGCTCGACCTCACCTGCGGCATCGCGGTCACGCCGGTCGGCCACTCGCACCCCGCCGTCGTGCGCGCCGTGACCGAGCAGGCGTCGCGGCTCATGCACATCTCGGCGGGGGTCGCAAAGTACGAGTCGAACATCGCGCTCGGCGAGTTCCTGCAGGGCGTCCTGCCGCATGGGATCGACACGTTCGTCTTCCAGAACTCGGGCGCGGAGGCCATCGAGGGCGCGATCAAGCTCGCGCGCCAGGCGACGAAGCGCGAGGCGATCGTCGTCTTCCGGGGCGGGTTCCACGGCCGCACGACCGGCGCGGCGACGCTCACGACGTCGAAGGCCGCGTACCGCCGCGGGTACGGCGCCCTGCTGCCCGAGGTCCACGTCGCGCCGTTCCCGTACCCGCTCGGCTGCCCGATCAAGCCGGCGCACGACGCGGAGGTATGCGCGGCGCACTGCCTCGACGAGATCGAGACGATCCTCGAGCACGAGGTCCCGCCGGAGAACGTCGCCGCGTTCGTCATCGAACCGGTGCTCGGCGAGGGCGGCTACGTGCCGGCGCCGCCGTCGTTCCTCCGTGCGCTGCGCGACCTCACGAAGCGCATCGGCGCGCTCCTCGTGAGCGATGAGATCCAGACCGCGTTCGGGCGCGCCGGCGGATGGACCACCGTGGAGCGCATGGGCGTGGTCCCCGACATCGTCACGCTCGCCAAGGCTCTCGGCGGCGGGCTGCCGCTCGGCGCCGTCGCGGCGCCGCGGGCGCTGCACGAGCAGTGGCCGACCGGCACGCACGGCTCGACGTTCGGCGGCAATCCGGTCTCGTGCGCGTCGGGCCTCGCGACGCTGCGCGTCATCAAGGAACAGCGGCTCGTCGACCGCGCGGAGACCGTCGGGTCGATCGTGGAGGAGGAGCTCGTGCCGATCCGCCGCGACGGACGGGTACGCGAGATCCGGCGCATCGGCGCGATGATCGCGGTCGAGTTCGGCACCAAGGACACGGCGAAGGCCGCCACCGCGGGCGCGCTCGCGCGCGACGTGCTCCTCATCACGTGCGGATCGCACGACCAGTGCGTGCGCTTCATCCCGCCGCTGAACGTCGCCGAGGCCGACCTCCGCCAGGGCGTCCGCGCCTTCGTCGAGGCCGTCCAGGGGGTCCGGGAGAAGGCACCGGCCTAGCCGTTCTCGGCCCCGCAGGGCCAATCGGCCCGGGCGAGGCCGCCAGGGCCCCCGTGTTCAGCGAGCGTTCGTCGACTGACCGTTCTTCGCCCTTGACATGGTAATCTCGCAGGGCCATATTTCGCGCCCCGACCCCTAGATGTTGGGCCCACGTGGGCGGCGGACCCTAGCGCTAGGTGCCGAGACGGTTCGAGGAATGGACGGAGGCGCGCCATGGCCATCGCCGAGATCAGTCGCGAGCACCAGCCATCCGAGGCACCGCGCGGGCTCACCTTCCAGCGGACGTTCACTCGGGCAGGGGTCCACCCGTACGACGACATCACCTGGGAGCTGCGCGACGCCGTCATCCAGGGTGAGGGCGGGAACGTCTTCGAGCAGAAGGGCGTCGAAGTGCCCGCGTTCTGGTCCCAGACGGCCACGAACGTGGTCGCGTCGAAGTACTTCCGCGGGAAGCTCGGGACGCCCGAGCGCGAGTGGTCCGTGAAGCAGATGGTCGACCGGGTCGTCGGCCGCATCACGAAGTGGGGGATCGAGGGCGGGTACTTCGCGAGCGACGCGGACGCCGATGTCTTCGCCCACGAGCTCACCTGGCTGCTCGTGAACCAGCACGCCTCCTTCAACTCGCCGGTGTGGTTCAACATCGGCGTCCCCGGCGCGCGCCAGCAGGCAGCGGCCTGCTACATCCTCTCGGTCGAGGACTCGATGGACTCGATCCTCGACTGGTTCAAGACGGAAGGGATCATCTTCAAGGGCGGATCCGGCAGCGGCATCAACGTGTCGACGATCCGCTCGAGCCGCGAGCAGCTCTCGGGCGGCGGCTGGGCCTCTGGGCCGGTCTCGTTCATGCGCGGCGCCGACAGCGTCGCGGGCTCGATCAAGTCCGGCGGCACCACGCGGCGCGCGGCGAAGATGGTCGTCCTGAACGCCGACCACCCCGACGTCCGCGAGTTCATCTGGTGCAAGGCGAAGGAAGAGAAGAAGGCCTGGGCCCTCGGCGAACAGGGCTACGACATGTCGCTCAACGGGGAGGCCTGGCAGTCGATCCAGTTTCAGAACGCGAACAACTCCGTCCGGGTGACGGATGACTTCATGCGCGCCGCCGAGGCCGACGCCCACTGGGACCTGAAGGCCGTCGTCACTGGCGAGACCTTCGAGACGTTGAAGGCGCGCCAGCTCCTGCGCGAGATCGCCGACGCGGCATGGCAGTGCGGCGACCCGGGCACGCAGTTCGACACCACGATCAACGACTGGCACACGCTGCCTGTGTCCGGCCGCATCAACGGAAGTAACCCCTGTAGCGAGTACATGAGCGTCGACGACAGCGCTTGCAATCTCGCCAGCCTGAACCTGATGCGGTTCGTGGATGGACATGGCGACTTCGAGGTCGCGCGATTCAAGCGAGCCGTCGATGTCGTCTTCACCGCGCAAGAGATCCTCGTCGGCTTCACGGAGTATCCGACCGAGAAGATCGCGCGGAACGCCAGGGCCATGCGTCAGCTCGGTCTCGGGTATGCCAACCTCGGCGCGTTGCTCATGTCCCGAGGACTTCCATACGATTCAGCCGAGGGTCGCGCGGTCTCCGCAGCGGTCACTGCGCTGATGACCGGCGAGTCGTATGCCCAGTCCGCGCGGATCGCGGCCGTGGTCGGGCCCTACGACGCGTACATGAAGAACAAAGCCGGACACGATCGTGTGATGCACAAGCACCGCGATGCCGCCTACCAGATCCCATCCGATGTGGTGCCCCCTTCGCTCGTGGCGCCCGCGCGCAACGTCTGGGACGACGTGGTGCAGCTCGGAGCGGTCCACGGGTTCCGCAACGCGCAGGCAACGGTCCTCGCTCCGACGGGGACGATCAGCTTCATGATGGATTGCGACACCACGGGCATCGAGCCCGACATCGCGCTCGTGAAGTACAAGAAGCTCGTCGGCGGCGGGATGCTGAAGCTCGTCAATCAGACGGTGCCCGCCGCGCTCGCGCGGCTCGGCTACACCGAGACGGAGGCGTCGTCGATCACGACCTACATCGAGAAGGTCGGCACGATCGAGGGCGCGCCGGAGCTCCGGGAAGAGCACCTCGCCGTGTTCGACTGTGCGTTCCGCTCGCCCGGCGGCACGCGCTCGATCGTCCACATGGGGCACATCACGATGATGGGCGCGGTCCAGCCGTTGATCTCCGGCGCCATCAGCAAGACCGTGAACCTCCCCGAGGACGCGAGCGTCGAGGACGTCATGGACGCGTATGTCCAGGCGTGGAAGCACGGCGTGAAGGCGATCGCGATCTACCGCGACGGCAGCAAGAAGACCCAGCCGGTGTCGACCAGCGACAGGGGCTCGAACGAGAAGAAGGCGGCCGAGACCGAGGTCGTCCAGCATGTGCCCGTCCCGGTCGAGCGGCGTCGTCTGGCCGACACGCGCGCGTCGATCACGCACAAGTTCTCGATCGAGGGCCACGAGGGCTACATCACCGTCGGCCTCTTCGAGGACGGCGCGCCGGGCGAGCTGTTCGTCACGATGGCGAAGGAGGGCTCGACGCTCTCCGGGATGATGGACGCCTTCGCCACGAGCGTGTCCCTCCTGCTCCAGTACCGCGTCCCGCTGTCGCACCTCGTCGAGAAGTTCGGCCACATGCGATTCGAGCCGAGCGGCTGGACCGGGAACAGCGAGATCGGGTTCGCGAAGTCGATCGTCGACTACGTCTTCCGGTGGCTCGGCCACCGGTTCCTGTCGCCCGACGACCGCGAGCTCCTCGGCCTCGTGCGCACGACCGAGGTCGCACCGACCCCGCAGCTCGAGCTGCTCGAGCGCACCGTTCCCAGGGCCGCCGCGCCGAGCGCACCGGCCGGCCCCCTCCAGGCGACCCCCGGGCTCCGGCGGATGAACTCGACGCCGGATGCGCCGCCCTGCCCGCGCTGCGGCTGGCTGACCGTGCGGAACGGCACCTGCCACAAGTGCGAGAACTGCGGCGAGACGACCGGGTGTAGCTGACCCTCCTTCTCTACGTCAGGTCCGCACTCGGCCCGCCCGCTGAGTGCGTCCTGCCTCTCGGCCCGGCACCGCCTGCTCCCCTGCGGTGCCGGGCCTCGCGTTCGTTGGGCTTGCGCAACGGGCTGGCAGGCGGGCCGTTACAGCCTCGGTGGGTGCGCCGTGGCGGCCCCGCGGGCCCGACGACCTGGACGAAGAACAGCGCGCGCGGATCCGGCGCCGGGTCCTCGGGAGCGTTCGCCCGCTGCGCCGGACGCTCGCGGACCGCGTCACGGATCGTGCGTATGACGCGTTCGCGCTGCTCGCCATCCCGGCGCCGCATCTCGTCCGGGCGATCGTCGCGGGGGCGGTGATCGTGTCGATCGTCGGCACGGCGACCGTCGCGAGCGCCGACGCCCTCCCGAACGACCCCCTGTACACGGTGAAGGTGGCCGGGGAGCAGCTCCGCCTGACCCTCGCGCGCACGCCCGAGGACCGGGCATCCGTCGAGCTGTCCATGGCCGAGCACCGCCTCGTCGAGGCGGTGCGCCTCGTCGAGGACGGGCGCCCGGCGGACGCGATCGTCGTGACGAGCGCGTACGGGACGCACCTCGCGAATGCCGCGGCCGAGCTCGCGACGGTCGAGCGCCTGAACGTCGCGTCGCGCCCCGTCGTCGAACAGCTGAAGCAGCGCCTCGGGGAGCAGCAGGCGCAGGCCGCGGACATGGCGGCGCGCTTCGTGGCCGACCCGGCGACGAACGTCGGCGCGCAGCTGTTCCGCACCATCGCGTCGTTCGCTCCGGCGCAGGGCCGCGATGAGACCGTGTCCGTTGGGATCGCCGACCACGCCGCCGCCGTCGCGGACCAGCTCGCGGCGGTGGCGCAGCGCCTCGCCGACCGCGCCGCCGTCGCTGTCGAGAACGATGACAGCGACGACGAGGACGACGACGCGACGGACGAACGCCACCGCGCGGCGGCGCCCGTGGCCGCGGACGCGCCCGCTGCTGCGCCTCAGGCGTCAGCCCGTGCACCGGCCGACGTCCCGTCCAGGGCCACGGCCCGCCCGACCGAGGCGCCGCGCGCCGCGAGCGGCCAGCGCACCGATCCGCGCGGGCCAACGGCTGCGATCGGCGCGACGGGCCCGGACGCGGCGCGTCCCGCCGCGACCGCGAAGGCCGCCGCGACGGCGAAGCCCACGAAGTCCCCAAAGGCGAGCGTCGACCCAAAGAAGTCCGCCGACGCGCAGGCGGCGAAGGCCGCAGCCGAGAAGGCGAAGCGGGAGGCGGTGAGGGCGCACCTCGCCGCGGAGAAGGCGAAGGAAGCGGCGAAGAAGACCGCGACGCCGAAGCCGGCGCCGAAACGCTAGCGAGGGATCGTCCTCCGCAGTAGATCCAGGGCGACGAGCGTCCCCCGCCTGCGGGCCTCGATCGGCGAACCGGCGCGCATCGACCCGCGATCCCTCGTGGTAGGCGTGCGCACGGCGGCGCCGGCCCCCTCCGGCACCGCGAACGTCACGAGCGTCACCTCGGCGGTCGAGCCTCGCAGGCGGCCCGCGAGCGTGGCCTCGTCCGCGCCGGGCACGACGACGCCCGCGGCGAACCAGCCGCGTTCGACCTCGGCGAGCAGGCGCGCGACTTCGCCCCCGGTGACCGACTCGGCCGTCGCGAGGCGCCATCCGCGCACGGCCAGCGCCGCCCCGACGACGGTGCCGAGCGACTCCGCGTCGGTGCCCCAGACGAAGCGGCCGAGCCGCCCTCGGACCTCGGTCTCCATCGCGTCGATGCGCGCGTCGCGCGCGGCGGTGTCCGCGTCCCGGTCGGTGATGCGGACGTGGACGCCGTCGGCCTTCGCGTATGTCGCGACCGTGGGCGCGGTGGAGCGGACGAGCTCCCCGAGGACCTCCTCGACGGACCCTTCGCCGATCCCGAGGAGCTTGAGGGTCCGCGACCGGATGGCCGCGCCGAGCGGGAGCCGTGGCTCGGCCTCGTTCGTCCACATCGCGGTCATCTCGCGAGGCACGCCGGGCATCGCGACGAGGATCCGGCCGTTCGACCGCACGAACCAGCCAGGCGCGGTGCCGTGCGGGTTCGCGAGGGCCTCGGCGGACGGGATGAGCCAGGCCTGCTTCTCGTTCCGGGCCGGCATCGTGATGCCACGCGCCGCGAACCAGGTCCGCAGGTCCGCGGAGAGGCGCGGGTCGACCGCCGGAGCCTCCCCGACGGCCGCGGCGATGGCTTCTCGGGTGAGGTCGTCCTCGGTCGGCCCGAGGCCTCCGGTGCACACGACGAGGTCGCTCCGTCCGAGGGCGCGCGAGATCGCTTCCGTCGCCCGGCCGAGGTTGTCCCCGACGGTCGAGACCCAGAGGCAGTCGATGCCGAGGTCGGCGAGGCGTCCCGCCAGCCACGAGGCGTTCGTGTCGGTGATCTGCCCGAGGAGCAGCTCGGTGCCGATCGAGAGGATCTCTGCCCTCATGACCCTTCCCTTCCTCACCACAAGCCCCGCCGTAGATCCGGCGGGGTTTTGTGGTGCACGGACATCGCCGCATGGTCCCACGGCGGGCAGACCGAGGCGGAGCCGCGGTCGAGCACCGTGGCCCGCGGGAGGGCTTTGCCCGACCGAGGGTCAGGTAAGGTGTGGGCGTGGCCAACGCCTTCTGCGTCAAGTGCAAGGCGCCGCGCGAGGTACAGGATCCCCGCCAGATCACGATGAAGAACGGCCGGCCGGCCACGGAAGGCCGCTGTCCGGTCTGCGGGACACGCATCTTCAAGATCGGCGCGCCGGAGCCGGCGGCGCCGCCCGATTAGAATTCGTCCGGGCCAGTAGCTCAGCGGTAGAGCAGAGGACTCTTAATCCTCGGGTCCAGGGTTCGAATCCCTGCTGGCTCACGGCGGTTTCGTGCCCACGGCGCGCAGGCCGAGCGAAGACGAGGTCGAGCAGCGTGGCCCGAGGGGGGGCTCCGCCCGACCGAGGGTCGGTACAGGGAAGGGCGGGTCTCATGCCGAAATGCCCCGAGTGCGACGCCGAGGTCACCGTCGGCGTCGATGCGGTGAAAGGTGAGATCGTCGCCTGCGGCGACTGCGGCGCCGAGCTCGAGGTGACGGAGACGTCGCCGCTCGCGCTCGCCCTCGCGCCCGAGGCCGAAGAGGACTGGGGTGAGTAGCGCCGCCCCCACGGTCGGGATCCTCCTCTCGCGCGTGCGCGTCGAGGAGAAGCTGCTGCTCGAGGACCTCGAGCGACGCAACGTCCCGACGAAGGTCATCGACGACCGCGAGCTCGTCCTCGAGGTCGACCGCCCGCCCGACCTCGGCGTAGACGTCGTCCTCGAGCGCTGCATCCAGCACAGTCGGGCGCTCTACGCGCTGAGCGTCCTCAACACCTGGGGCATCCCGAGCGTCAACACGTTCGAGGTCGCGGACGTCTGCGGGAACAAGCTGCTCACGACGATGCGGCTCATACGCGACGGCGTCCCGACGCCGCGGACGCGCCTCGCGTTCACGCCGGAGGCGGCGACGAAGGCCATCGAGGAGCTCGGCTATCCCGCCGTGCTGAAGCCGCTCGTTGGCTCGTGGGGCCGCCTCATCTCGAAGATCAACGATCGAGATGCGGCCGAGACCGTCCTCGAGCACAAGGACGTGCTCGGGACGTACATGCACTCCATCTACTACGTGCAGGAGTACGTGCCGAAGCCCGGCCGCGACATCCGCGCGTTCGTCGTCGGCGACGAGACGATCGGCGCGATCTACCGGTCGTCGGACCACTGGATCACGAACACCGCGCGGGGCGGGAAGGCCACGCGGTGTCCGGTCACCGCCGACCTGAACGACCTCTGTGTGCGCGCCGCGCGAGCGGTCGGCGGCGGCGTCGTCGCGGTCGACGTCCTCGAGGGCTCCGAGGGGCCGCTCGTGAACGAGGTGAACTACACGATGGAGTTCCGCAACTCCATCGACACGACCGGCGTGAACATCCCGGCGAAGGTCGTCGACTTCGTCCTCGAGACGGCGCGGAAGGCGAAGCAGAGCGAGGGATAGTGGGGGTGGAAGGGGGCGTCAGCCCCCTGCGAAGGACAGGCGCGCTACGCATCGGCATCGTCGGGGCAGGCGGCTACGCCGGCGGTGAGCTGATCCGACTGTTGCTCACGCACCCCGAGGTGCGGGAGATCGTCGCGGGCAGCGCATCCCTCGCCGGCAAGCCGGTCACGAGCGCGCACCCGAATCTGCGCAAGCGCACCGACCTCGCGTTCGTGCCCTACGAGGCGGTGGCCGGCTGCGACGTCGTGTTCCTGTCGCTGCCGAACGGCAGCCACCGCTACGAGGAGTTCCGCGACCGCGGCCGTGTGGTGATCGATCTCTCGTCCGACCATCGCCTGCGCGACCCGAAGGCGTACGAGGTCTGGTACGGCGCGGCGCACCCGCACCCCGAGCGCCTGCGCGATGCGGTGTACGGGATCCCGGAGCTCCACCGACCGCGCATCGCCGGGGCGACGCTCATCACGGGTGCGGGCTGCAACGCGACCGCGGCGATCCTCGCGCTGCTCCCGCTCGTGCGCGCTGGGCTCGTCGACCGCGAGCGCCCCATCACGATCGAGTGCAAGGTCGGCTCGAGCGAGGGCGGGCGCGAGCCCGGCGACGATTCGCACCACCCCGAACGCGCGGGCGTCGTCCGCAGCTTCCGTCCGGTCGGCCACCGCCACACGGCCGAGATCGAGCAGGAGCTCGCCGGCGTCCCGCGGGAAGGATCTGAGGCAGGGTGGACCCCGCGCATCCAGCTCTCGCTGACGAGCGTCGAGCTCGTCCGCGGGGTGCTCGCGACCGCGCACGTGCCGGTGCGCGACGTCGCGGACGAGAAGGTCCTCTGGCGCGCGTACCGCGAGGCGTACGCGGCCGAGCCGTTCGTGCGGATCGTGAAGGAGCGCACCGGCATCTATCGCTTCCCCGAGCCGAAGCTCGTCGCCGGGACGAACTTCGCGGACGTCGGCTTCGCGCTCGATCCGCGCGGCGAGCGGGTCGTCGCGCTCTGCGCGATCGACAACCTCGTGAAAGGCGCCGCCGGCAACGGCGTCCAGGCGATGAACGTCGCCCTCGGGCTCGCCGAGGATGCTGGGCTCGGGTTCGTCGGGCTCCACCCGTGACCCCGCCCCGATGATCGTCGTCAAGGTCGGCGGCTCGTCCGGGATCGACCGCCGCGCGGTCGCGAGCGACATCGCGTCGGTCGCCGCGTCGGGTGAGCAGGTCGTACTCGTGCACGGCGCGTCCGCCGAGACGGACGCGCTCGCGACGAGGCTCGGGCACCCGCCGCGCACGGTCGTGTCGCCTTCCGGCCAGCAGAGCCGGCGCACCGACCGGCGTACGCTCGAGCTCTTCGCCATGGCGGCGCTTGGCGTCGAGACGTTCAGCTACGTCGAGCTCCTGCGCGCCTCGGGCGCGCCCGCGATCGGACTCTTCGGGATCCTCTCCGGTCCGCGCAAGAACGTGCGCGCCGTCGAGGGCGAGAAGGTCGTCCTGCTGCGCGACGACTACACCGGCAAGGTCGACACGATCGACCGCGAGGCTCTCCGCGCCATGCTCGACCAGCGCAAGGTGCCCGTGCTCCCGCCCCTCGCCGTCTCGGGGGAGGGCGAGGGGCTCAACGTCGACGGCGACCGCGCCGCCGCCGCTGTCGCGGCCGCGCTCGGCGCGACCGCGCTCGTCATCCTCACGAACGTGCCCGGCCTGCTGCGCAGCGTCGAGGACCCGGCGAGCCTCGTCCCGGAAGCGACGCTCGACGAGGCTGACGCGCTCGCGGAAGGGCGCATGAAGAAGAAGACGATGGCCGCGCGCGAGGCGATCGACGGCGGCGTGCGCGACGTGATCATCGCGTCCGGCCGCGTGGCGCGGCCGCTGACCGGTGCGCTCGCGGGCGCGGGGACGCGTATCCATTCCGACGCTCGGTCGGGCGAAGCCCTCCCTCGCGCCCGGGTGCTCGACCTCGTCGAGCCTCGGTCCGCGCGCCCGGGGGACGAATGAGCTCGATCTCCACGCGCGAGGACACGCACACCTCCGGCCTCTACCAGAAGCGGCCGCTCGCGATCGTGCGCGGCGAGGGCGCGACGGTGTGGGACGCGGACGGCAACGCGTACATCGACTGCGTCGGCGGCCAGGGCTCGGCCAACCTCGGCCACGGGAACGCCGCGGTCGCGGACGCGATCGCGCGGCAGGCGCGCACGCTCGCCTCCTGCACGGAGCTCTTCTACAACGACCGCCGCGCCGAGCTGTACGACCTCCTCGCGACGATCCTCCCGAGCGAGCTCGACCGGGTCTTCCTGTGCAACAGCGGCACCGAGGCGGTCGAGGGCGCGTTCAAGTTCGCGCGCATGGCGACCGGCCGCACGACGGTCGTCGCGACGATGCGCGGATTCCACGGGAAGACGATGGGTGCGCTCGCGGCGACCTGGGGTCCCGAGTACCGTCAGGCGCTCGGCGGCGAGGCCCTCTTCCCGGGTACGGCGCACATCCCGTTCAACAGGGTCGAGGCGCTCGACGCGGCCATCACGCCGGCGACCGCCGCGCTCGTCGTCGAGCTGGTGCAGGGCGAGGGCGGCGTGCGGCCGGCGACCGCGGAGTTCGTGCGCGAGGCGCGGCGCCTCTGCCGCGAGCGCGGCGCCCTCCTGATCGTCGACGAGGTGCAGACCGGGTTCTGCCGGACCGGCGCGATGTTCGCGGTCGAGCGCTACGGCGTCGTCCCGGACATCCTCTGCCTGGCGAAGTCGATCGCGGGCGGGCTCCCGATGGGCGCCATCGCGTTCTCGCGCGCGGTCGGGGATCTGCCGAAGCGGTCCCACTCGACGACGTTCGGCGGCAACCCGCTCGCGTGCGCCGCGTCGATCGCGGCGATCGGCGAGATGCGGCGGCTCGACCTCGCGCGGCGCGCACGCGAGCGCGGCGAGCAGCTCCAGGGCGGGCTGCGCGGCGTCGAGAGCCCGCGCATCCGCGAGGTGCGTGGCCTCGGGCTCATGGTCGGCGTGGAGCTGAAGGAGAACGCCGGCCCGGCGATCAAGCGGCTCCAGGATCTCGGCATCCTCGCGCTCGGCGCGGGCCCTACGGTCGTGCGCTACCTCCCGCCGCTCGTCATCACGGCCGAGCAGATCGACCGCGTCGTCTCGGCGACCGCCTCCGCACTGCAGTGACACGGGGGTGGAAGGGGGCGAAGCCCCCTGCGAGAGAGGGGCCGGCTTTGCCGGCTGAGGACGTCGATCTCGTGCGTGGCCTCGTCGCGATCCCGAGCGTGTCGCGCGACGAGCGTCGGGCGGTGGAGTTCCTCGTCGCGCGCATGCGCGAGCGCGGGTTCCGCGCGGACATCGACGAGGCCGGGAACGCCGTCGGCGAGATCGGCGACGGACCATTCCACGTCGTCCTCCTCGGCCACATCGACACGGTGCCGGGCGAGATCCCCGTCCGGATCGAGGACGGCGAGCTCGTCGGCCGCGGCGCCGTCGACGCGAAGGGTCCGCTCGCCGCGTTCGTCTCCGCCGCGAGCGGGCCGGTCCAGGGCGTGCGGGTGACCGTCGTCGGCGCGGTCGAAGAGGAGTCTCCGACGAGCAAGGGTGCGCGCCAGCGCGCCATGCGTCCCGCGCCCGACTGGTGCGTCATCGGTGAGCCGTCCGGGTGGGACGGGATCACCGTCGCGTACAAGGGACGGCTCGTTGCCGACGTCGCCGTCGAGCGCGATGCGCGTCACGGCGCCGCGCCCGGGCCGACGGTCAGCGAGGAAGCGCTCGCGGCGTGGGAGCGCGCGCGCGCGGAGGCGACCGCCCGCGGCGGCGCGCGGTCGTTCGAGCGGCTCGACTGCCGCCTCGAGGGGATGTGGTCGGAGGCCGACGGCCTGCGCGAGCGCGCGCGCCTGCGCGTCGGGTACCGCATCCCACCGGGGATCCGCGTCGACGACGTCGAGGCCGAGCTGCGCGCGGCGGCGGCCGCTCCGAGCATCACGGTGACACGCGTCGCGTCCGAGGAGCCCGCGCGCACCGAACGGGCGAGCGCGCTGGCACGCGCGTTCGTTCGCGCCATCGCTGACGCGGGCGGCCGCGCGACGTTCCTGCTGAAGAGCGGCACGAGCGACATGAACGTCCTCGCCCCCGCGTGGCGATGCCCGATGGTCGCGTACGGTCCGGGAGACAGCGCGTACGACCACACGCCGATGGAGCGTCTGCGCCTCGAGGATCACGCGCGCTCGATCGCGGTCCTGCGCGGGGTCTTGCGGCGTGCGGGCGCTAGCATTCGCGCACCGAAATAGGACGTAGGAGGGAACGTGCTCCGCAACCGCAGGCAGCGTCAGCGCGTTGTCCTCGTCCTCATCATCGTCCTCGCGACGGCGCTCAGCACCTACTTCACGCGCGGGAAGTTCTTCTAGGACAACATCCAGGCCGCCGTCTACGACAACGTCATCACCGGTGCGCCGGCCAAGGTGAAGAACCAGATCACGATCGTCGCCCTCGACGACGACACGGTGAAGCGCTACGGCCGCTGGCCCGTCCCGCGCCAGGCCTACGTCGACCTCCTGAACGCCCTGAAGCCGTTCAACACGCGCGCGGTCGCGTTCGACGTCGCCTTCTACGATCCCTCCGACAGGCCCGAGCAGGACCGCGCGTTCGCGGCGGCGATCAAGGACCTCGGGAACGTCTACCTCGCGCTGCAGGGCGTCGGCGTCGCCGAGTACGCCGACCAGGCGCAGCGCTTCCCGTCGCTGCAGTTCCCGCTGGACATGTTCCGCGAGGCGGCGGCGGGCCTCGGCGCGGTCAACGTGAACCCGGAGCGCGACTCGCGGGTGCGCGAGGCGCAGCTCATCATCAAGGGACCGGACAACAAGCCGTACTACGCGCTCGCGCTCGTCGCGTCGGCGCGTCACCTGAACGCCGACCTCGCGAAGGCCCGGATCGTCGAGGACCGCCTCATCGTGCCGGCGCGGCCCGCCGACCGGAACATGCCGATCAACGAGGGCGGCGCGATGCGCGTGTACTTCGCCGCGCCGCCCCACCCGCCGGTGAGCGCCGGGAAGAAGCCGTGCGCCGAGGCCGACATCTTCTGCGTCGTCTCTGTGGTCGACGTCGTTGACGGCAAGGTGCCGAAGGAGCTCCTGCAGTTCCGCAGCATCTACGTGGGGGCGCACAGCATCTCGGCGGTCCCGGACAACTATCCGGTCCCGAACAGCGCCGACCAGAAGATGTGGGGGGTCGAGATCTGGGCGAACGCGGCCCAGTCGATCTTCACGAACCGCTATCCGCTGCCGAACGAGGGCTTCACGCTGACCCTCATCCAGGCGGTCGCGCTCACGATCCTCGGCATGCTCCTCGTCGTCCGCTTCCGCCTCGCCGGGTTCATCGGATCCCTGCTCGTCCTCGCCGCGTACTCGTTCGTGAAGATGGCGCTCTTCCTCTTCAGCATCGATACGCCCATCGGCGACGGGCCCGTGAACATCCCGTCGATCGCCTACTTCACGCCCGCGATCTTCTGGTGGGTCGTCACCCTCGGGTACCTGCTCGTCGAGGAGCAGCTCGCCGTGGCACGGACGCAGTCGACGTTCGGCCGGTTCGTCACGCCCTCGGTCGCCCGCACGATCCTCGACCGCGAGGAGCAGGGCGCGCTGCAGCTCGGCGGCGAGCTCCGCCAGGTGACCGTCCTCTTCGGCGACATCCGCGGATTCACGACGATGTCGGAGGGCATGGACCCGCCGACGCTCATGGGGACGCTGAACCGGTACTTCGACGGCATGGTCGGGGTCGTGAACCGCTACCAGGGGACGGTGAACAAGTACAACGGCGACAACATCATGGTCATCTGGAACGCGCCCGTGGAGGTAGCGGACCACGAGCGCAAGGCCGTGGAGTGCGCGCTCGAGATGCAGAAGTGGATCGTCGCCGAACGCGGGAAGGGCGGCCCCGATGTCTCGTTCGGCTTCGGCATCAACAGCGTTATGGTCGTCGCCGGCTTCCTCGGCGCGTCGGGACGCATGGAGTACACCGTGATCGGCGACACGGCGAACGTCGCCTCGCGGCTCACCTCGAGCGACATCGCGCGACGCGACCAGGTCGGGTGCAGCACCGAGACGCTCGCGAAGCTCGGCGCGGACGTCGTCACGGTCGACCTCGGGGCGGTCTTCGTGAAGGGGCGCGCCGAGGCTGTCCACTGCGTCCAGATCGATCGGATCGGCCTCGTCGCAAACCCGAATCCCGCGCCGCCGCCCGAGGTCCCGATCGGCAAGGCGGCCGTCGCTGGATTCCATTAGAGAAGTGGATCGAGCGAGGATCGGGCTCCGCCGGTCCGAGCGAGCGGAGCGAGCCGACGGCTATTGAGTTAGATGACAAAACGACCCTCGTCCTCGTGACGCTGGGGCACCTCGCGGTGGAGCGGGACCGGACCGTCTACCTCGAGCGGGTGACCGACCTCTGCTCCCACGCAACGGACGCGGACCGCTGCACGGTGTATGTCGTCGACCGGGAGCAGGGTGAGCTGCGGTCCGCGGTCGCGCAGCGCCTCGGCCACGAGATCCGCCTGCGCGTCGGGCAGGGCCTCGCCGGGCACGTGGCGGCCACGGGCGAGACCATCAACATCCCCGACGCCTACTCCGACCCACGGTTCGAGCGAGGCGTCGACCTGCGCAGCGGCTTCCGCACGGTGAATATCCTTGCCGTGCCCGTGTGGGACCACGACGGGCGGAACGTGGTGGGCGTGATCCAGGTGCTGAACAAGCGCGACGGGGCGTTCGAGCGGCACGACCAGATGCTCCTCGAGCGCATCGCCGAGGCGGTCGGCCCGGTGCTGGAGCAGCCGGCGTTGCGGCGAGGAGGGGTGCGGTGAGCGAACGCGAGCGAAGGCGCAGGACGGAGCGTCGTGGCGCGGAGCGGCGGAGCACGCCCCGTCGCGGGAGCGCCGAGCGTCGGTCGACGGATCGCGGCCGCGCCGCCGACCGGCGTACGACCGAACGCCGCGCAAGCGAGCGCCGCAACGGCGACCGCCGTGGTCGCGCGGCCGGTGACGGCGCGGGAGGCGGTGCCGAAGCGCATCGCGCGCCCGCGAGACGCGAGATCACGGAGGCCGGCCGGCTCGACCTGATCCTCGACGTCACCCGGCAGCTCATGAGCGAGACGGACCTCACGAAGCTGCTGCAGCTCATCGCGACCGCGACCACGAAGATCGTCGACTGCGACCGCGCCACGGTCTTCCTCATCGACCGCGAGAAGAACGAGATGTGGTCGAAGGTCGCGCTCGGGGCGAGCGAGATCCGATTCCCGGTCGGCGTCGGGATCGCGGGCACCGTCGCCGTAACCGGGAAGACGGTCAACATCCCGGATGCGTACGCGGACCCGCGCTTCAACCAGGCGATCGACAAGAGCACCGGGTACAAGACGAACAACCTGCTCACGTTCCCGATGACCGGTCACGACGGCCGCGTCACCGGCGTGTTCCAGGCCGTCAACAAGCACGGCGGCCCGTTCACCGCGGAGGACGAGGCGACGCTGTCCTCGCTCGCGTCCTCCGCCGCCGTCGCCGTCGAGAACGCGCAGCTCGTCGAGGGCCAGCGGCAGCTCTGGCTCTCGCTCGTCGAGACGCTCGCGGTCACGGTCGACGCGCGCGACCAGCAGACGGCGGGCCACAGCCGGCGCGTCACCCGCTACGCCGAGGTCATCGCCGCGGCCATGGGCATGGGTCCGGCGGAGATCGAGCGCGTGCGCACCGCCGGGCTGCTCCACGACTACGGCAAGATCGCCGTGCGCGACCGCTTCCTGCAGAAGGCGGGCAAGCTCGACGACGCGGAGTTCGCCTACATGAAGGCGCACGCCGAGAAGACGGGCGAGTTCCTGACGCACCTTCGGTTCCCGCCCGACATGCGCGACGTTCCGCTCATGGCGGCCCAGCACCACGAACGCATGGACGGCAAGGGCTATCCGCTCGGTCTCGCCGGTGACCGGATCCACGTCGGGGCGCGCATCGTGTCCGCGGCGGACGTGTTCGACGCGCTCACCGCGCCGCGCTATTACAAGCCGGCCTACCCGATCGAGAAGACGCTGGAGATCATGCGTTCGATGACCGGCGAACACCTCGACCCTGCCGTCATGGTCGCGGTGCAGTCCGCGCTCCCCAAGCTCGTCGAGACGCTCGAGGGGCTGAAGTCGACGTGGCCGAAGCCGGGCGACGAGGGCATGGGCTCGCTGCAGGAGGCGTCGTCGCAGCAGCTCTCCGAGCGCGACCAGGCCGCGCTCGCGCCGAAGCCGGCGACCCCGGCAGGCAGCGCATGAAGGTCCGCTTCTGGGGGACGCGCGGGTCGATCCCGACGCCGGGCCAGCGCACGGTGCGCTACGGCGGCAACACGGCATGCGTCGAGGTCCGCGACGCGAGCGGCGCGCTCCTCGTGCTCGACGCCGGGACTGGGCTGCGCGAGCTCGGGATCGACCTCATCCAGCGGAACGGCGGCCTCGCGCTGAGCTTCGACCTCTTCCTCTCGCACCTCCACTGGGACCACATCCAGGGCATCCCGTTCTTCCGGCCTGCCTACGACAAGCGCACGGCGATGCGCATCCACGCGCCGCAGCACCCGAAGCCGCTGAAGGAGCTCCTCGGCCTCGGGATGGACGACCCGTTCTTCCCCGTCGACCTCGACGCCGTTCCGGCCCAGATCCAGATGGAGGAGTTCGCGAGCGGGAGCGAGCGCACCGTCGGACCGTTCCGCGTCCGCGGGACCCGGGTCTATCACCCGGCGCCGGCGCTCGCGTACCGGGTCGAGGCGGATGGCCGTTCGCTCGTGTACGCGACCGACACCGAGGATCCGTTCTCCGGCATCGAGAACCCTGTGGTCCCGCTCGCGAAGGACGCGGACTGCCTCGTGCACGACGCGCAGTACCAGGACGACGACTACAAGAAGGGCTGGGGGCACTCGACGATCGCGACGGCCGTGGACGTCGCGGTGAAGGCGAACGCGAAGCGGCTGATCCTCTATCACCACGATCCCGACCGGTCCGACGACGCGCTCGACAAGGTCGGGGCGGACGCGCAGCGGCTCGCGCGCGAGCGGGGGAGCACCGCCGAGGTGCTCGTTGCGTACGAGGGGATGGAGCTCAGCCTGTAGCCGCGGCCGGTGGGCGAGGAGGGACTCGAACCCTCACGCTCTTTCGAGCACTGGATCCTAATTCCAGATCGTCTACCGTTCCGACACTCGCCCGCGATCGATCGTAGATCGAGCAACGCGCGATGACTAGGCCTTCTTCGCCCTCGCCTCAGTGCCGCCGCCCGGGCGTCTCAGTTCGTTGACCGCGCGCTCCAGCGGCGGGAGGTCGCGGTCCACGATGTCGCGGATCGCGTCCATCTCGATCCTGAAGTACTCGTGGGTCAGCAGATCTCGCAACCCGGCGATCCGACGCCAGGGGATGTCAGCCGCTCGCGCTCTCGTGTGGCCGCCGAGGTGCTTCACCGCCTCGCCGATGATGACGAGGTTGTAGAGGATGGCGTCGCGCGCCGTCGCGTCGGCCGCCGATGCGGGGGCGCGCGTATCGATGCTGCGGATACGCCGGATCGCCTCCGCGAGATCGTCGAGCCGTTCGGTCTCGTCCCTGGTCACAAGGGGACGGCCTCGGCGAGCACGCGCTCCCTGAAGCCTGCCTTCAGGATCGCGGGCGTCGCCACGTCCACCGGCCTTCCGAGGATGTCGCTCGCGTCCTGCTGGAATGCGATGAGGTCGAGCAGCGTGCGGTCGCGGTCCAGCTCGACGAGCAGATCGATATCGCTGTCGCGCGACTCGGTGCCACGGGCCACCGATCCGAAGAGGCGCACCCGTCGCGCGCCGTTCCGTCGCGCGGCGGCGAGAAGCCGCGCGCGATGACGCCGAACGAGCGCTCCCTGCGGCCCGGTCCGCGGACGCGTCGGCGCTGGCGACGTTCGTGCGGCCGCGAGGCGAAGGGGGCGTCCACATGCGCGGAGCACGCGCTCGAGCGTCGCGAGCGAGGGCGCGGACACGGCGCGCTCGTAGCGCGCGATCGCCGATTGGGAGGTCCTGGCGCGACGGGCGAGTTCCGCCTGGCTCAGGCCTGCGGCGCGTCGCGCGTCGGTGATGAGCTGGTCCGTCCTCACGCGTGTATGATACCTGTTCAGGTATTGGCGCGCCTGATCCCGAGCCCGACGACGCCGACGCGCTCCAACGCGGTCCTAGTTCTCTTTGTCGTCGCGACGCACGTAGACGGCACGCGTCGCGTCGTCGGACGCCACGAGGAACGTGTCCTCCTCGGTCTCGCCGACGTTGACCGACGCGAGCAGCCGGTCGTCGGTGACGTGCAGGAACCCGCTCGAGCGCTCGAGCTCGTTCGCGATCGCCTCGGAGAGCGTGTCCTCCTCGAAGCTCCCGGCGAGCAGGGCGCGCGCCTTCTTCACGAGGGCGAAGAAGTCCGCCGGCGAGAAGGCCTGCTCGTGGGCGAGGAGCACCGCGGTGCCGAGCTCGTCGTCGCCCTCGTGGATCTCGTAGAAGTACATCGCTCCGCTCCCGGAAATACACTACGACCCCTCCGATGTCGACCGATCCCCGGACCGCCACACCCGAGCAGCGCACGCCTTCCGAAGCGGCCGCGCCCACAGGCGGCGGCGAGGCCGACCGCCGAGAAGAAGGAAGCACGGCGTCCGCGGACGGATCCTTCCGCTACCGCGTCGAGCGCCGGAAGGGCTCGCTCGCCACGATCGAGATCGAGGCCGACGCCGCGCGCCTCGCGGCGGCGGCGGATCGGGTCTTCGGTCGCCGCAACCGTGAGGCGAACATCCCGGGCTTCCGCCCCGGCAAGGCGCCGCGCTCCATCTACGAACGCACGTACGGGTCTCAGCACCTCTGGAGCGAGGGTGCCGAGGACGTCATCGACGAGACGTATCGCGAGGTCGCGCAGGCCGAGCGGCTCGATCCGCTCGACCATCCGCAGCTCGAGATCACCCAGCTCGAGCCGGGGAAGGACCTGCGGTTCGTCCTCACCGTGGCGGTCCGTCCCGACGTCGCGCTCGGTGACTACGCCGCGCACGGCGCCACGGTCGAGCCGACCGCGCCGACCGACGAGGAGGTGGAGCGCGTCATCGCCGGGATGCGCGAGCACCACGCGGAGCTGCGTCCGGTCGACCGCGCGGCAGAGGGGAACGACGTCCTCACCGTCGACATCGACGTCGCGCTAGCGGCTGCGGCCAAAGGCGACCGCCGAGAAGAACAGCCGGAGGGTGACGCGCCGGCGCGCAGGCTGACGATGGCGCGCAACGGCCACCTCGAGCTCGGCCGCGAGTACGCCGTGCCCGGGCTCGCCGAGGGCCTGCGGGGCGTCAAGGCGGGAGAGGAGCGGACGCTCGAGCTGACGTTCCCCGACGAGTCGGACGAGGACCTGCGCGGCAAGACCGGGGCCTTCACGGTGAAGGTCTCGAGCGTGGCCGAGAAGATCCTGCCCGCGCTCGACGACGGGTTCGCGAAGACGGTGGGCGTGGCGGATGTCGCGGCCCTGCGAAAGGCTGTCCGGGACGAGCTGGCGCACGGCGCCTTCCACGAGGCACGCGACGCGGCGGCGGACACCGCGGTGGCGCACGCGGTCGCGACGAGCGAGGTCGAGGTGCCCGAGGTGCTCGTCCAGGACGAGCTCGACCACATGGTGGCGGAGCTGAAGCAGCGCGTCGCCGAGCGCGGCACGACCTGGGAGCGGTTCCTCCTCCAGGCGAAGCGGACGGAGGGCGAGATCCGCGAGCAGTGGCGCGAGGCCGCCGAGCGGCGGGCGAAGTCGCTCCTCGTCCTCGACGCGCTCGCGAGGAGAGAGAACGTAAGCGTCTCGAGCACCGAGCTCGCCCAGGAGGTCGCGCTCACGCCGCTCGCGCAGCAGGACGCGAAGGCACTGCGGTCGCCGCAGGTGCTCGCCGCGCTCGCGCGCTCGATGCGGAACCGGAAGGTCGTCGACAAGCTGATCGGCCTCGACACGCCCGACGCGGAGCGTGAGGTCCTGAAGCGCCTCGGCGCCGAGTTCGATCCGCACGGCGAAGCCGCCGAACGCGCAGCCGGGTTGTCGGAAGAAGTCGCGCCCGCGCCGGCGGCGGGGGCCGCGACGCCGTCCGGGATCATCCTTCCCGATCGGCCGGCCGCGACCACCGAGGGTCGCGAAGCGATCCGCGAGCTCCTCCGGAAGAAGGACTGATCCTCGCCGCTCAGCGCGCACGGACACGGATCCGATCCCAGGCAGGCGCCACACCGACCGGGCGTGGCTCCTTTCGCACCGAAGTTCGTTTGATACGCTTCCAGACGTACTTGGCCATTGCGCGCGAGGAGGGACAGTCGGCGCGATGAACTACGTCCCGATGGTCATCGAGCAGTCCGGCCGGGGCGAGCGCGCCTACGACATCTTCTCGCGCCTGCTGAAGGAGCGGATCATCTTCATCGGTGATCCGATCGAGGACACGATGGCCAACCTGGTCATCGCGCAGCTCTTGTTCCTCGAGTCCGAGGATCCCGAGAAGGACATCTACCTCTACATCAACTCGCCGGGCGGCGTCGTCACGAGCGGGCTCGCGATCTACGACACCATGCAGTACATCAAGGCACCGGTCAGCACGCTCTGCGTCGGCCAGGCCGCCTCGATGGCGGCGGTGCTCCTCGCCGCCGGCGCGAAGGGGAAGCGCTACGCGCTCCCGAACTCGCGGATCATGATCCACCAGGGCTCAGGCGGGTTCCGCGGGAACACCCCGGACGTGCTCATCCAGGTGAAGGAGCTCGAGACCCTGGTCGACAAGCTCACTCGCATCCTCGGCCACCACACCGGCCAGGCCGTCGAGAAGATCCGCCGCGACTCCGAGCGCGACCGGTTCATGAGCGCCGAGGAGGCCAAGGCCTACGGCCTGATCGACGACGTGTTCGTCGGCCGTGAGTCGCTCATCTCCGCGTCGCAGCACGAGCGCGAGCGCGAGCCGGTGAGCGTGCGTTGACGACGTCGGCGAAGGGTGGCAAGCCCTACCGCTGCTCGTTCTGCGGTAAGAGCCAGGACCAGGTCCGCAAGCTCATCGCGGGCCAGGGCGTCTACATCTGCGACGAGTGCATCACCCTCTGCCGCGAGATCGTCGACGAAGAGTTCATGGAGACGCCGAAGGCGCGCGCCACGGGCGCGAAGATCCCGAGCCCCCGGCGGATCAACGAGATCCTCGACCAGTACGTCATCGGTCAGGAGCGCGCGAAGAAGGTCCTCTCCGTCGCGGTGTACAACCACTACAAGCGCGTCGGCGCGGGGCACCGCGTCGACAACGTCGAGCTCGGCAAGTCGAACATCCTGCTCATCGGCCCGACCGGGTGCGGCAAGACGCTGCTCGCGCAGACCCTCGCGCGCATTCTCGACGTGCCGTTCTCGATCGCCGACGCCACGAGCCTCACCGAGGCCGGTTACGTCGGCGAGGACGTCGAGAACATCCTGTTGCGGCTCATCCAGGCCGCCGACTTCGACCTCAACCGCGCCCAGCGCGGGATCATCTACATCGACGAGATCGACAAGATCGCGCGCAAGAGCGACAACCCGTCGATCACGCGCGACGTGTCGGGCGAGGGCGTCCAGCAGGCGCTGCTGAAGATCCTCGAGGGGACCGTCGCGAACGTCCCGCCGCAGGGCGGGCGCAAGCACCCGCACCAGGACTTCATCCAGATCGACACGACGAACATCCTGTTCATCTGCGGCGGCGCCTTCGAGGGCCTCGAGAAGATCGTCGAGGCGCGTATCGGAAAGAAGACGATGGGCTTCGGCGCGACGCTGCTGGACAACACGAAGGAGACGAGCGCGGTCCTCGAGCAGGTCATGCCGGACGATCTCCTGAAGTACGGGCTCATCCCCGAGTTCATCGGTCGCCTGCCGGTGATGGTCCCGCTCCACGCGCTCGACGAGGACGACCTGCTGCGCATCCTCACGGAGCCGAAGAACGCGATCGTGAAGCAATACCAGAAGTTCCTCGCGCTGGACAAGGTCGAGCTCCAGCTCACGCCCGATGCGCTCACCGCCGCCGCGCGTGGCGCCGTGAAGCGCAAGACCGGCGCGCGCGGGCTGCGGACGATCATCGAAGAGGTGCTCCTCGAGGTCATGTACGAGATCCCCTCGCGCACCGACGTGCGCAAGGTCGTCGTGACCGACGAGAGCATCGAGGGCAAGATGAAGCCCCTCCTGCTCAGCAAGAACGAACAGGTGGTCCTCGAGGGCGAGCAGGCCTCCAGCGCCTAGCGCCCCTTGCCGAAGCTCTTCTTCGCGAGCCCGCGCGACCTTCCCGCGAGCGATCCGCAGCCCGGCGTCACCGAGCACACCCTCCGCGGGCAGGACGCGATCGTGGTCGTGAGCGAGCTCCGGCCGCGGACCGTGGTCGCGACCCACCGTCACGAGCAGGAGCGGATCGGCGTCGTCACGCGCGGCAGCGTGGCCATGGTCATCGCCGGCGAACAGCGGATCCTCACGGAGGGGGACACGTTCGTCGTGCCGGCGGACACCGCGCACGGCATCCGCGTCCTCGAGCAGGGAACCCAGGTTGTCGAGGTGATGCGCACCTGAGCACCTTGATCATGTATTCGCTGGCGACGTGCCCGACCTGCGCCCGGGCGCGGCGGGAGATGGACGAGCGGGGCATCGCCTACGAGGAACGACTCGTCGACGAGAGCCCTGAGCACCAGCAGGAGGTGCTCCGGCTCACGCTGCAGCGAACGGTGCCCGTGTTCGTCAAGGACGGCCGGGTCGTCGTCGGCTTCCACGGGGAGCGCGGCTGAACCTTCTGAGCGGCCGCCGGCGGCGGCCACACCGCTGACACCGGCCACGAGCGGTCCGACGGCACGCAGCTCTCGATCGGTGTGCCGGTGCCGGCGGTCGCGCACGGGGACCCACGCTCCCTCGCCAGAGAGGCGGCTCCCCTCGACCTCACCCCGGCTCGCGCTGATCGCGCTTCGCGCCGCATAATTGACCGCGACCGGCAGCGACCGGGAGGAGTAGCGACCCAGCACCGATAGAGAAGGGGCATCACCGGCTGGGAGTGCCCCGCGGCGAGATGGGTCGCGAACGTCACCTGCGAGCCGGATCGGGCAGCCCGTTACAGCGGCGATGAGGCGCGCGAGAGCGCGCGAAACCAGGTGGTACCACGGTGAGAGCACCCGTCCTGGGACGGGCGCTCTCTTTTGTTTTGGCGACCGAGTTCACGCGGTCCCGCATTGCGCGGGAGCGCGGCAAAGGAGGCGACCGATGGCGATCAGCGAGCGCACTCCGGCGCCCGCGTCCGCGCTGTCGCATCAAGAGAAGAACTTCCGGCCGTCGGTCGTCGAGACGGACCTCTACGACTGGTGGGAGCGCTCGGGCTTCTTCACGCCGCCCGAGACGGACGGCGGGAAGCGGTTCGTCATGATGCTGCCGCTCCCGAACGTCACGGGTGACCTCCACCTCGGGCACGCGCTCGGGTTCGGCGGCTACGAGGACCTCATGGCGCGCTGGCACCGGATGATCGGAGACGCGACCCTGTGGATGCCCGGCACCGACCACGCCGGGATCATCGCGCAGATCGTCGTGGAGAAGGAGCTCGCGAAGGAAGGCATCACGCTCCGCGGCGCCGAAGGCGACGGCGGGAAGAACGGGCTCCGCGGCTTGACGCGCGAGCAGTTCCTGCAAGAGATGTGGAAGTGGATGGACTTCTACCGTCCGCGGATCGAGCACCAGCTGCGGATGCTCGGGTGCTCCCTCGATTGGAGCCGGCCGAACTTCACGATGGAGAAGGGCAAGCAGCGTGCGGTGCGGACGCACTTCATCCGCCTGTACAAGAAGGGCTTCCTGTATCGCGAGGGACGCATCGTCCACTGGTGTCTTACCTGCCAGACGACGTACTCGGACCTCGAGGCGCTGCACGAGGAGCGCACCGACACGCTCTGGTACGTGCGCTACCCGTGGGCGGAGCCCCAGCCGCCGGGGACGCCCGACGTCGTCATCGCGACGACGCGGCCCGAGACGATCCTCGCCGACGTCGCGGTCGCGGTGCACCCCGACGACCCGCGCTGGAAGCCGCTGCTCGGAAAGGAGGTCCTGGTCCCCGTCGTCGAGCGGCGCGCGAAGCTGATCCCCGACGAGGCCGTCGACCCCGCGTTCGGGACGGGCGCGCTGAAGATCACGCCCGGGCACGATCAGACCGACTTTGAGATCGGCCAGCGCCACAGCCTGCCCGTCCTCACCGTCATCGGGAAGGACGGTCGCATGCTGCCCGCCGCCGGGCCCCTCGCCGGCGTCGACCGCGACCGGGCGCGGAGCGACATGGTCGAGCGGCTGCGGACGGCGGGCCTCCTCGTGAAGGAGGAGCCGCTCACGCACGCGGTCGGGATCCACGACCGCTGCTCGACGGTGGACGAGCCGCTCGTCCTGCCGCAGTGGTGGGTCCGGATGAAGCCCCTCGCCGGGCCGGCGATCGCGGCCGTGCGCGAGGGCCGCGTGCGGATCATCCCCGACTTCCAGCGCGCCATCTACTTCAACTGGATGGAGAACATCCGCGACTGGGCCGTCTCGCGCCAGATCTGGTGGGGCCACGAGATCCCGGTGTGGTACTGCCGCGACTGCAACGAGACCGTCGTGCCCGACGAGGACGGGCCGGATCCGACGCGGTGCCCGACGTGCCGCTCGAACGATCTGCGCAAGGATCCCGACGTGCTCGACACGTGGTTCTCGAGCGCGCTCTGGCCGTTCACGACGCTCGGCTGGCCCGACCGCACGCGCGACCTCGCGCGCTTCTATCCCGGCCACATGCTCGAGACGGGCTACGACATCATCTTCTTCTGGGTCGCCCGCATGATCGTCATGGGCATCTTCGAGATGGGCGACATCCCCTTCACGCACGTCTACCTGCACGGCCTCGTGCGGACCGGCGGCGAGAAGATGAGCAAGTCGAAGGGGAACGTGCTCAGCCCCGTCGGGCTCATCGAGGAGTACGGCGCCGACGCGCTGCGCTTCGCGCTCGTCACCGACACCGCCGCGGGCATGGACACGGAGCTGTCCGACGCGAAGCTCACGAACGCGCGGAACTTCGGCAACAAGCTCTGGAACATCGGGCGCTTCGTGCTGCGGCAGCTCGAGGCGTACCCCGATGCGCCGCCGGGCGCGGTCGACGAGCGGCCGTCCGGCGACCTCGGCGAGGCCGAGCGGTGGATCCTGTCGCGCACGGAGTGGGCGGTCGCCGAGGCGACGCGGCTCATCGAGGGGTACTACTTCGGCGAGTACGCGCACCTCATGCAGCAGTTCGTGTGGGGCGAGCTCGCCGACGCGTACATCGAGCTCTCGAAGGCGGGCCTGCGCGACGAGTACCGCCGTCCGGGCACGATGCGGACGCTCGCGTACGTCCTCGACCGCGTCCTCCGTCTGCTGCATCCGGTCATGCCGTTCATCACGGACACGCTGGCGCTGCAGCTGTGGCGCGGGCGCCGGACCGCGCGCGACGAGTCCTCGCTCGTCGTCGCGCGCTGGCCGTCCGCGGGTCCGCGCGACGCCGCGCTCGAAGGGCGCTTCGGCCTCGCGCTCGACGTCGTGCGCGCCGCCCGCGCCCTGCGGCAGGAGGCCGGCATCGACCCGACGGACACGGTGCGCGTCACCCTCTCCGGATCGACCGAGGGCATCGCCTCCATGCTCGGCGCGATCGCGACGCTCGCGAACGGCGAGGTGGCGATCGGCGCCGGCGAACGGGGGTGGAAGGGGGCGGAGCCCCCTGCGAGAGAAGGAGCGGCTCTGCCGCTTGGCCCTGCGAGGATCGTGCGCGCGATCGAGGTCCGCGTCGCGGCCGGTCGCGATCCCGCCGCCGAGCGCGCCCGCCTCGAGCGGGAGCTCGCGGACGCGCGCGCGGCGTTGGGCCGCTCGGAGGACGTGCTAGCGAAGCCGGGCTTCGCGGACAAGGCGCCGAAGGCCATCGTGGACAAGGAGCGCGCCCGTCTCGAGGAGCGGCGCGCGCAGGTCGCTCTCCTCGAAGAGGAGTTGCGCCGGCTGCGCTAAGGTCGCGGCGACATGGCGGCGCCGCCATTCGCGACGTACGGCGACCTCCTCGAGGAGATCGTCCGTCTGCGCGAGGCCGACCGGCTCGAGGACGCGCTCGCCCTCATGGAGCGCGAGGGCCAGGGCTTCCCGGAGCAGGCGGCCTTCGTGCACCTCTGGCGCATGTCGCTCGCTGTCGGTCTCGGCCGCATCGACCACGCGCTCGAGGCGTTCGCCGAGGCCGTCGCGGCCGGCTGCCGCTACCCCGAGCCGATGCTCCACGAGTGGCCGGCGATCGGGCCGCTGCACGACCTCGTCGAGTTCGAGCGGCTCGCGCATATCGCCGCCCTGCGGTATGACGCCGAGCTCGGCGCATCACATCCCGCGTGCATCGTCGAGCGGCCGGACGTGGTCGCGCCCGTCGCGGGGCTGCCGCTGCTCGTCGTGCTGCACGGCAACAACAGCACGGCCGAGCGGACCATGCCGTTCTGGCGCTCCGCGACCGAGCGCGGCTGGCTCGTCGCGGGGCTCGGCTCGGCCGAGATCGCGCTCACGCGCGGGCTCTTCGTGTGGAACGACGGCGAGCGCGCGCAGCGCGACGTGATCGCGGCCGTCGAGCGCCTGGTGCACGAGCAGCGCGTCGATCAGCGGCGCATCGTGCTCGCGGGCTACTCGGCCGGCGCGCTCCGCGCGCTGCAGATCGCGTACGGCGGTCCGCTCCACGCGATCGGCGTCATCGCGGTCGCGCCGTGGCTGCCGCTCCCTGAGGTCGAGGCGCTCGTCGCCGCCACGCCGGTGCCGACCTTCATCGCGGTCGGCGACCGGGACAAGGGCGGCTACGAGGGGTCGCGCGCGCTCGCGGCACGCGTCGGTGACCGGGTCCGGCTCGAGGTGCTCCCGGGTCAGGGCCACGAGTACCCGCCCGACGTGCGCGCGGTCATCGGTGACGCGCTCGCGTTCATCGGCACGAACTGAGAACGGGGTGCGTTCTCACGCACCCCGTTCGTCACGCCGCGTGGCGGGTCTCTCTACTGGTTGTCTTTGAGGACCGCGTTCGCTTTCGTGCCTGCGTCCTTGATCGCCGCTTCCGCCGTGGCCTTGCCCGTGACGACCGAGACGATCATGTTCGAGATGACGTCGCGGATGTCCTGCTGGCCGCGCACGTTCGGCTCGGGGATCGAGGCGCCGATGGTGTCGTAGGCCTGCCGCCCGAGCGGCTGCTTCGCCCAGTAGTCCTTCAGCGACGCGGACTCGGCGGCGCTCTTGCGCGTCGGCATGTAGTACGACTTCGTCGCCCAGTCCGCGGTCTGCGCCTGCTCGTTGAACCACTTGATGAAGAGCCACGAGGCGAGCTGCTTCTGCGGATCGCTCTTCAGCACCGCGATGTTCCCCCCGAACATGACGGTCCGCGGCTTCGACGGGTCGGTCTGCGGCGTGGCGCTGATCTGCATCTGCTGCGGCGTCTTCATCGCCGCGACGATGAACGGGAGGCTCGACGTCGATGAGACGGCGAACGCGAGCTTCCCCGATGCGAGGTCGTTCTGCCAGTCGAAGTTCGTCGGGGTGTACGCGTAGCCGCCCTTGTAGAGGCGCTCGAGGAGCTTGAGGGTCTCGAGGCCCTCCTTGCCGTCCCACGCGACGGTCTTGTTGTCGTCGGCCATGATCTTGCCGCCGCGCGACAGCACCATCGCGTTGAAGTACGACGCGTCGGTCGTGCCGGCGTACCCGTACTGGGTCGTCTTGCCGGCCGCGTCCTTCTTCGTCGCCTTCATGACGGCCTGCTCGAACTCGTCCCAGGTCTTCGGAGCGATCGCGACCCCCGCCGCCTTCAGCCCGTCGAGGTTCGTGTACATGACGGCGAGCGACTTCGTGAAGGGGAACGAGAGGAGCGCGTTGCTGTACTGGGGGAAACGGTTCGTGTCGAAGTACGGCTTGTAGATGTCGTCCTGGCTGGTCTTGTCGAGCCCGTTCTTCTTGCTGCTCACGTACGGATCGAGGTCGACGACGACACCGGCTTTGGTGTAGTCCGCGACCTGGCTCTCGTACGCGTGGACGAGCTCGGGGAGCGACCCCGCCTGGATCGCCCCGAGCGTCTTCTGGTACAGCACCGTGTAGTTGCCCTGCACGACCGCCGTGACGGTGATCCCCTTGCCGTTCTCAGCGTTGAACTTCTTCACCGCCGCCTCGAGCGCGCCCTTCTGCGGGTCGCTCGTCAGCGCGTGCCACAGCGTGAGCGAGACCGGGCCGGTGATGTCGATGTCGGCCGCCGTCGTCGGTGCCGGCGTCGGGGACGTGCTCGTGGTGCCTGGACCGCTCGGGCCGCAGGCCGCGAAGACGAGCGCGAATGCCGCCAGCAGGGTCCACTTCCGCATGTTCGCCCTCCCTCTAAATGCGCTCCCGCGCAATGCGTGACCACGCTGCGTCGCTCTTCCATATCGCGCGGCTGGCTCGCCAAGAAGTAGCTATATGCGCGCTCACCCCCGGATCCCCGTCCGTGCGACCCCCTGCACCAGGTATCGCTGCGCCACGAGGTAAAGGAGGACGACGGGAGCGACGGTGAAAGCGGCCGCCGCCATGAGGAGATGGTATAGCGACGAGGTCTCGCCCCGGAACGCGTTCAGGCCGACCTGGATCGGCTGGATCTCCGGCCGCGAGGTCATGATCAGGGGCCACTGGAATGAGTTCCAGCTGCCGAGGAATGAGATCACCGTCACCGTGACGAGCGCCGGGACCGAGATCGGTAGCACCACGGACCAGAGGAAGCGCAGGTGGCCCGCGCCGTCGATGCGCGCCGCGTCGCGCAGCTCGGCCGGCACGCCGAGGAACTGCTGACGCAGGAGGAAGATCGAGAACGCGGTCGCGAGGAACGGGAAGATCTGCGCCCAGTACGTGTCGTAGAGGTTCAGGTAGCGCCGGCTCATGATCACGAAGTTCGGGATGAGCGTCGCCTCGCCCGGCATCATGTAGGTCGCGAGCAGGATCGTGAACACGACCGCCTTCCCGCGGAACCGCATCTGCGCGAATGCGTAGGCCGCGAGGATCGCCGTCACCAGCTCACCGAGCGTGGTCACCGTGGCGATGAAGACCGTGTTGACGAAGAAGCGTGCCCACGGCGCCCGGCTCCACGCATCCGCGAAGTTCTCCGGATGAAGCTCGGTGGGGATGACCGTCGGGGGTGTCGACGTCGCCTCGAAGAAGCTCTTGAGGCCGCTCGAGACCATGAAGTAGAAGGGGTAGGCGACCGCGAGCCCGACGAAGATGAGCACGAGGTGCTTCGCCGCCGCGCCCGACCAGCGCGGCAGCGTCGGCCGGGGCCGGGCCGCGGCGCGCGAGAGCGCCTGCGGCACGTTCATCCGTACACCACGCGGCGCTCGAACACCCGGAACTGGACGAGCGTGAACAGCAGGATGATGACCGTGAGGATCACCGCGAGCGCCGAGCCCAGGCCGATCTGCCCCTGCTGGAAGAACGTGCGGAATACGAGCAGGTTCAGCGTCCGCGTCGTGTCGAGCGGGCCGCCGTTCGTCATCACGTAGATCTCGTTGAACGCGCGCAGCACGCCGATGCTCGCGATGGTGAAGACGAAGAAGATCTGCGGGCTGAGGAGCGGAAGTGTGATCCGTGTGAAGAGCTGGCGGTCGGAGGCGCCGTCGATGCGCGCGGCCTCGTAGTACTCGACCGGGATGTTCCCGAGCCCCGCGAGGAATATCACGATCTGGAAGCCGAGGAAGTGCCAGATCGAGAACATGGCGATCGCGACGAGCGCGAGGCTCGGGCCGGCGAAGAGGTCCGGCACCGCGATGCCGACGGCGTCGCCGATCATCTGAAAGACCCCGTCGGGCTCCTGGAGCCACTGCAGCCTCTCGATGCCGACGATCCCGAGGATTTGGTTGGCGAGCCCGTACTGCGGATGGAAGATCCACGAGAAGACCGCGGCCGCGGCGACGGTCGAGGTCACGTAGGGCAGGTAGTAGAGCGTGCGGTAGAAGGCGCGCCCGCGGAGCTTCTGGAAGAGCACGTACGCCACGGCGAGCGCGAAGCCCATCTCGAGCGGGATCGTGATGAGCAGGTAGGTGATCGTCGTCGACAGCGCCCGCCAGAACTGCTCGGTCCTCGTCGGGTCCGCCCACAGGTAGGCGGTGTAGTTGTCGAGCCCGCGGAACGGGCCCTGGATGATGTCCCACTTGAACAGCGAGATCCAGATCGCGAACAGCGCGGGGAACAGCTTGAAGAGGGCGAGCACGCCGAGCGCCGGGAGCAGGAAGAGCCACGCCTGGACGTTCTCGACGACGACGCGGCGCCGACGCACCGCGCTCGTTCGCGTCGGGAGCGCCCCGGCAGCCACCGTCGGCGATGATAGTTGCGAGATGCCGATCTACGACTACCGCTGCGATCACTGCGGCCATGTCTTCAGCGCGGTGCAGTCGTTCAACGACGACCCGCTCGGCACGTGCTCGAACTGCGGCAAGCGTCCACGGCGCATGCTGTCGAAGCCGGCCATCGTCTTCAAGGGCTCGGGCTGGTACAAGACCGACAGCCGCGCGCCCACGCCGAGCGAGACGACATCGAAGGACGGCGAGAAGAAGGACGCCGGGAAAGGCGAGAAGAAGCAGACCGCCTCGACGACCGAGACGGCCACGACCGGCGCACCATCGAAGGATGGCGACAGATCGAGCGCCGATGAAAAGCGGCAGCCTGGATAGGCTCGAACGTCTCGCGAGCCAGGTGCTCGAGGGCTGGACCGCCCGGCTCTTCCGCATGCGGCTGCAGCCCGTGCAGATCGCGAAGCGCCTCATCCGCGCCATGGAGGCGCACCAGACGATCTCTCTCGCGAAGACGTTCGTGCCGAACTCCTACGTCGTGTCGTTGTCGGCTGCCGATCACGCGCAATTCGAGCCGTACCGCCGCAGCCTCGAGCGCGATCTCGCGGAGGCGCTCCTCGGCGCCGCCCGCGAGCGCGACTTCACGCTCCTCTCGTTCCCGACGGTCGAGATCGAGCGCGACGACGACGTCGCGCGCGGGGACGTGCACGTCTCGTGCGCGCTCGTCGACGCCTCCGGCGAGGAGGTGACCCCGGGGTCGCCCGAGCTCGGCAAGGTCGCTGCGGGACACACGATGGTCCTCGACCGCGACGAGCTCTTACGCAATTCCGCCCGGCGCGCGCCGCGCGCGTTCATCGAGGTGCCCGCCGAGCGCCGGCGACTCGCGCTCGCCGGGGAGCCGCTCACCATCGGGCGCGATCCGGAGAACGACCTCGTGCTCGACGACCGGCGCGTGTCCCGCCGGCACGCCGAGATCCGCCTGAGGCTCGGCCGGTACACGCTGTATGACCTGCAGAGCACGAACGGGACCTTCGTGAACGGCCGCCGCGTCGCCGAGGTCGTGCTCTCCGACGGCGACCGCATCGCGATCGGCGGCAGCGAACTGATCGTCCAGCAGGAGGCGGGGGTCGGCGGGGGCGGAGCCACCGCCTAGGCATGGAGGTCCCGTACCAGGTCGCGCTGTGGGGCGTGCGCCTGGCGTTCCTCCTCGTCCTCTACCTCTTCCTCATCCGGGCCTTCGCGTCGCTCTGGCGGTCGCTGCGGGTCGAGACCGAGCTCGCAGCGCGGAACGCCCTCGCCTACCTCATCGTCCAGCGCACCCACGCGACCGGGCCTCACGTCGGCGAGCGTCTGCCGCTGCGGGCGGTGAGCGCGGTCGGTCGCGACGCCGCGAACGACGTCGTGATCAACGACGAGGCCGCGTCGGCGCGCCACGCGCTCATCGAGCTCACCGAAGGCTCGTGGTGGATCCAGGACGAGGGCAGCACGAACGGCACGGTGCTGAACGGGAGCAGGCTCGCGCGTCGCGAGCGCCTGCACGACGGCGACGTCGTCGAGATCGGCCGGATCGGGATGCGCTTCGAGGCGTTTCGCGCGTGATGCGCGCCCGTCCGGTGTTCCGAGGCACCGAGCTCGGTCATCTCGTCTGGGTCGCGCTCCTCGTCGGGCTCGGCTTCGTCGCCGTCGTCGGATCGGAGCGCGAGCAGCTCACGGCTGCCGCGCTCGCGGTGCCCGTGGCGTTCGTCGGGATCGCGCTCGCGCTGCACTTCTTCCTCGCGTTCCGGGGGTTCCGCGGCGACGAGCTGCTCCTGCCGCTCGCGCTCGGCCTGGCCGCGATCGGGCTCGTGCTCGTCCAGCGCCTCGCCCCGGCGCATCTGCTGCCGCAGCAGCTCACGTGGGCCATCATCGGCGGCGGCGCGTTCGTGGCCGCGATCCTCGTGCCGCGCGACCTCAGCGTCCTCTCGCGCTACAAGTACACCTGGGCGCTCGCCGGGATCGCGCTGCTCGCGCTACCGGTGCTCCCGGGGATCGGCCGCGAGATCAACGGCGCGCGGATCTGGGTGGGCTTCGGCGAGCTTCTCAGCTTCCAGCCGGCCGAAGCGGTGAAGGTGATCCTGGTCATCTTCTTCGCCGCGTACCTTGAGGAACACCGCGAGCTCCTCGCCAGGCCACCGCGCCGGATCGGGCCCGTGCCCATCCCACCGCCGCCGTACCTCATCCCGATCCTCCTCATGTGGGCGCTCGCGATGGGCGTGATGATCCTGCAGAAGGACCTCGGCGCGACGCTCATCTTCTTCGGGATCTTCCTTGCCATGCTGTACCTCGCGACGGGCCGCGCGGCCTACTCCGTCGCCGGGATCCTCATGCTCATCGCCGGCGGATGGGCGGCGTCGCGCGTGTTCGAGCACGTGAACGCGCGCATCGTCACGTGGCTCGCGCCGTTCTCCGACGAGCTCCGGTTCGGCGCTGGCTACCAGCTCGTCCAGGGCCTCTTCGCCCTCGGCAACGCGGGGCTCCTCGGTGCCGGGCTCGGCAACGGGATGCCCGAACGGATCCCCGTCGTGTGGAGCGACTTCGTGTTCACCGCGTTCACCGAGGAGGTGGGCTTCGTCGGCGCGCTCGCGCTCCTCGCGCTGTACCTCGTCCTCGTGTTCCGCGGCATGGCGATCGCGATGCGCGCGCCGACGCCGTTCCTGCAGCTCGTCGCCGGCGGGCTCTCGTTCGCGCTCGCCTTCCAAACGCTCGTGATCGTCGCCGGGAACGCAAAGCTCATCCCCCTTACGGGGGTCACGCTGCCGTTCCTGTCGTACGGCGGCAGCTCGCTCGTGACGAACTTCGTGATCGTCGCTCTATTGCTGCGGATCAGTGACGTGACGATGCGGGTGCGTGGGGGATGATCCGGCCGATCGGCGCCAACATCCGCGCTCTCACCCTCGTCATCGCCATCGCGTTCCTCGCGACATCGGTCGGCGTTTCGTACTGGACCCTCGTCGCCTCCGCCGACCTCTCGAGCGACGCGTTCAACCCGCGCCTCCTCGCCACGCTCCTCGACCGGCCCCGCGGGCGGTTCATCGCGGCCGACGGCACGGAGCTCGCCTCGAGCGTGCGGCTCGCGGACGGCTCGCTCCGCCGGCGCTACGCCGATCGTTCGCTGGCCCAGGTCATCGCGTACGCCTCGTCCAAGTACGGCGCCGCGGGTCTCGAGGCGGCGTACGCGGAGTCGCTCATCGGCCGCGATGTGGCGGACCCGATCGGCCAGTGGCGCGCGCGCTACCTGCGCGAGCACCCCGATCCCGGCAGCGTGCAGCTCGCGATCGTCCCGAGCGTGCAGCGCGCCGCGGCCGCGGCGCTCGCCGGGCGGCGCGGCGCCGTCATCGTCGTCGACCCGCGGAGCGGCGCGATCCTCGCGTCGGTGAGCGAGCCGAACTACGACGCGAACATCCTCGTCGATCCCGCGCAGCAGGACCTCGCGTGGCAGCAGGTGAACGGGAACACCGAGCGCCCGCTGCTCGACCGTGCGACGCAGGGCCTCTACCCGCCGGGCTCGACCTTCAAGCTCGTCACCGCGGCGGCCGCGATCGAGAGCGGCTGGGACCCGCGGGCCAAGGTCCGCGTCGACGACCCGTACCAGGCCGATCCGTCGTGGGGGAGCTACCACGTGCGCTCCCCGTCGCAGGCGCACGGCGACTTCGACATGTCGCTCGCGTTCCAGCGCTCGGAGAACATCTACTTCGCGAAGGCCGGTCTCTTCGCGGGAGCACAGCGGCTCACCGAGTACGCGTCGCGCTTCGGCATCGGCGCCGCGCCACGGTGCGAGCTCGCGGCGTCGCGGGGCCAGATCGCGACGGGCACGATCGACCGCCCGACGCTCGTCGCGGACACCTCGTTCGGTCAGGGCGAGCTGCTCGTCTCGCCGCTCCAGATGGCGCTCGTCGCGGCGACGATCGCGCGCGGCGGGTCGCTCCCGACGCCGCACTACGCGAGCGCGGTGCTCGACGCGCGCGGCGACCCGCTCAGGCTCGTCGAGCCGGGGGCGGCCGGCCAGGCGATCCGCCCCGACACGGCCGCGACGATCGCCGCCGCGCTCGTCGCCGCGGTCGAGGCGCCCGGGGCATTCGCGTCCGGCGCGCGCATCCCGGGTGTGCACGTGGCCGGGAAGACCGGGACGGCCGAGGCGCCGTCGGGCGCGCCGCACGGGTGGTTCGTCGGCTTCGCGCCTGCCGAGAACGCGACCGCGGCGGTCGCCGTGATCATCGAGAACGCCGCGCGCGGCGGCGAGGATGCCGCTCCGGTGGGCGGCGCCGTGCTGAGAGCGGCCATCGGACGTTGAACTTCGCGGACAGGTCAGCCCATACCATGTTCGCAGGCCAGAACGTGCCCTTGGGAGTGCAACGGGTGGATGGATCCGAGCTCAGCCGCCGCGTCGAGGCGGTCGTCGCGAACGTCGAGAAGGTCATCTTCGGCAAGCACCACGAGGTGGAGCTCGCCATCGTCGCGCTGCTCTGCCGCGGCCACATCCTGATCGAGGACGTCCCCGGGACCGGCAAGACCGTCCTCGCGAAATCCCTCGCGCGCTCGCTCGGCTGCTCGTTCCGACGCATCCAGTTCACGCCGGACCTGCTGCCGTCGGACGTGACCGGCGTGGCGATCTACGACCAGCGCTCGAACACGTTCGAGTTCCGGCCCGGCCCGATCATGAGCCAGATCGTCCTCGCGGACGAGATCAACCGCGCGACGCCGAAGACGCAGTCGGCGCTCCTCGAGGCCATGGAGGAGCACCAGGTCACGGTCGACGGCATCACCTACCGCCTGCCCGACCCCTTCCTCGTCATGGCGACACAGAACCCCATCGAGTACGAGGGGACGTTCCCGCTGCCCGAGGCGCAGCTCGACCGGTTCTTCCTGCGCCTGCAGCTCGGCTACCCCGGCGAGGACCAGGAGGTCGCGATCCTCGAGGCCCAGCGGGTCCAGCACCCGATCGAGACGCTCGGCCAGGTGCTCGGCGCCGAGGAGCTCATCCAGGCGCAGGTGCGCGTCCGTGACATCCACCTCGCGCCGGCCGTGAAGCGGTACATCGTGAGCGTCGTCGGCGCGACGCGCTCCCACCCCGACGTATACCTCGGCGCGTCGCCACGCGGCTCGCTCGCGCTCACCCGGGCCTCGCAGGCGTATGCCGCCATCCGGGGACGCGACTTCGTCCTGCCCGACGACGTGAAGGCGCTCGCCGCGCCGACGCTGTCGCACCGCCTCATCCTCCAGCCGCAGGCCCGCCTGAAGGACCTCGCGACGACGACCGTCATCGCCGAGGTGCTCGCGAGCGTGCCGGTGGAGATGTCCCCCGCGGTCGCGCGCGCCTCGGTCCCGTGATGCGACCCTGGCACTTCGGGGTCATCTGGCTCGCGCTCTTCGTCACCGCGATCGCGAGCGGAGTGGACCTGCTCTCGTACCTGTCGTATCTGATCCTCTTCGTCGGCGCGGCGATGTGGATCGTCTCGCGCCAGACCCTCGAGGGGCTCGCGGTCCGGCGGCAGATCGGCCAGGCGTACGCGCACCTCGGGGACACGATCGAGCTGCGGTACGAGCTCCGGAACGAGCACCGCTTCGGGAAGCTGTGGCTCGAGGTCTTCGAGGAGTCGAACTGGCCCGAGCATCTGCCGGGGCGCGTGCTCTCGATCGGGGGGCAGAAGGATCGCAAGTGGAAGGTCCTCGTGAAGGCGCTCCGGCGGGGCCGGTTCCACCTCGGGCCGATGGTGCTGCGCTCCGGCGACCCGTTCGGCCTCTTCGCGACGGAGCTGCGCGTCGACGCGCCGGCGCTCATCCTTGTCTACCCGAAGGTCCTCCCGCTGCCGCACTGGACGCTGCCGGGGTCGCTGCTCGAGGGCGGTGTCCTCACCGGACAACGGTCGCTCCAGGCGACGAGCATGGTCATGGGCATCCGCGAGTACCGGCCGGGCGACTCGTTCAACCGCATCCACTGGCGCTCGTCAGCGCGCCACCGCCAGCTGCACGTCAAGGAGTTCGAGCTCGACAAGACGGCCGACCTCTGGATCTACCTCGACCTCGACCACCACTGGCACCGCGGCGAGGGCGAGAGCGCGACGATCGAGCGCGCCGTGACGGTCATCGCCTCCGTCGTCGCGAAGGCCCTGCGCGAGCACCGCAGCGTCGGCATGGTGACGAGCGGCCGGCGGGCGGAGATCATGCAGCCGGACCGGGGCACGAAGCAGCAGGGGAAGGTCATGCAGTTCCTGGCCGAGGTCCAGGCGGGCGGGGAGACCAGCATCGCCGAGACGCTCATCGAGACGACGCCCCGCATCCGGTGCGGATCCTCGTGCCTCATCGTCACGCCGTCGCTCGACCGGCAGTGGGTGCGCCCCGCCGCGACGCTGCGCGAGTCCGCCATCGCGACGCAGGCGGTCATCGTCGGATCGCCGGACCGGGGTGACGAGCGCGACCGCGCGCGGCGCAACGCAGTGCTCGGCGAGCTGGCGATCGCGGGGATCGCGGCGGCGTACCTGCCGGCGGACACCCGCATCGAGGATCTCTTCCGTGAGGCGGCAGCGGCATGACGGCGTATGAAGGGGGCTTCGCCCCCCTCAGTCCCCCCGGCGGGTCCGCGATGCCCCCTCAGACCCCCGGCGTGGTCGGCGCATACATCGGCGCCCTATTCCCCCGGGTCGACCTGCGGCGCCTGCGGTCCCGCGCCGGCTGGTCGGGCCTCCCGATCTTCGCGATCATGACGCTCGTCTACCCGCTGTCGCTCCAGCAAGCGGACTGGGTCGAGCTCTCGGAGCACCTCACCTGGATCGGGCTCCTCGGGCTCGTGCTCGGCACGATCGTCGGGAACGGCCCGCTCCGCCCGATCCGCGCGGCGGGTCTCGGGTCGGTGCTCGGCGCGGTCGTCGTGACGCTCCTCACGGTCTGGGCCGTTCCCGAGGGCACGGCGCGCGCGAAGGCGATCGAGGTCGGGATCGACGTGAACTCGTGGCTGACGCAGGTCCTCGCGGGCGAGGCCGCGCGCGGGCAGACCGTGTTCACGCTGTTCCTCGGCGCGAGCGTGTGGGCCGCGGCGTTCATGGGCGCGTTCGCGCTGCAGCGGACCGGCCGCTTCTGGGAGGCGCTGCTCATCAACGGCCTCTGCCTGACGGTCAACGTCTCGCTCGCGCTGACGCCGCTCCTCATGGACCTCGTCGTCTTCACGCTCTGCGCGCTCGTGCTGATGGTCCGGCTCCACATCGTGATGCTGCAGGAGCGCTGGGCGCGCCAGAACATCCAGCCGACCGGCGAGATGGATTGGCGCGTCCTGCGGGGCGGCCTCACGTGGACCGCGGTCCTCGTGATCATGGCGCTCGTCACGCCGCGCGTCGGCGCCGCCGAGGCGCTCGACGCCGCGTTCAATGTCTTCGAGGCGCCGTACTCGCGCGTCGAAACGGAATGGCAGCGCTTCTTCGCGGGTGTGTCGGGCCCGAGCCGGCTGCGGGGCGTGACGTTCTCGGACGCCATCCGCCTCGGCCAGTCGCCGAACCTTGGGGACAGCACGGTCATGGTCGTCGAGGCGCCGCAGGGCCGGTTCTGGCGCGCGATCGCGTACGACTTCTACACGGGCCAGGGCTGGCGCACGACCGAGGTCGACCGCGCGGAGAAGGTGAGCGCGGACAAGTTCCAGCAGCGGGAGAGGTTCGAGGCGACCTTCTACGTCCAGGAGCCGTACGGCAACCGGCTCTTCGCCGCCAACGAGCCCCTCCGGGCGAGCGTGCCGGCCCAGTTCCTCATCGGCGACGACCGCTCGTTCTCGAGCGGCATGCGCGCGCTCGAGCAGCGGAACGCCTCCGAGAAGTACACGGTCTCCTCGGTGATCTCGGTCGCGGACAAGGGATCGCTGCGCCGCGCGCCCGCGCTCTACAGCGAGACGATCCGCCGGGGGTACATGCAGATCCCGAGCACGCTGCCGCAGCGCGTGCGCGACCTCGCGCGGAAGGTCATCGAGGGCCGCGACAACCCGTACGACAAGGCCGAGGCGATCGAGTCGTTCCTCCGGACGAACTACCGGTACGCGCCGGTCGTGCGGCCGCCGCCTCCCGGCCGCGATCCCGTCGACTGGTTCTTGTTCGACCTGAAGGAGGACTTCTGCGAGTACTTCGCGTCCTCCATGGTCATGATGCTGCGCGAGGTCGGCGTCCCCGCGCGCCTCGTCGAGGGCTTCACGAGCGGCACGTTCGACCCGAACGCCGGGCGCTACGTCGTGAAGCAGGTGAACGCGCACGCGTGGGTCGAGGTCTGGTTCCCGAACTTCGGCTGGATCGAGTTCGAACCGACGCCGTCGGAGACGCCGTTCCTTCGCGCGGAGGAGCCGTTCGACCCGTCGCTGCTCGATGGCAACGGGACGCCGAACGACGGCGACTCGCTGAACGACCCGAGCCAGCGGCTCCTCGAGAAGGACCTCGAGCTCGGCGAAGGCGACCTTGGCGCCGGCGCCGGCGCGATCGGGGTGCTCCCGATCGACCCGACCCCGCTCCTCGCGGTCCTCGGGGTGCTGCTCCTCGCGCTGCTCGCGTTCGTGCTCCGGTTCGAGTGGCGGTTCCGCGGCCTCACCCAGGTCGAGGCCGCGTGGGGGAAGGCGCGCCTGCTCGCGTCGTACATCGGGATGCCGGCGCGGCCGTCGGAGACGACGTACGAGTTCGCCGACGCGCTGAGCGCGGCCGTGCCCGAGGTGAAGGGTCCGATCCGCGTCATCGCGGACGCGCGCGTGCGCGAGCGCTACGCGCCGACGGGCGCGAGCGACGAGCAGCGCGAGAAGGCCGAGGACGCGTGGTGGAGCGTGGCGCGCGAGCTGGTGTCGCTCGTCCCGCAGCGCGTGCTCACGCTCATCACGAAGCTCATCCCGAAGCTGTAGCGGGGATCAGCGCTCGGGCGCGGATCAGCGCTCGGCCGGGTGACGTCGCCTCGGGTCGCGCCTCTCTGGGCTCGGTCGCTCTTCGGGGTCCTTGCAGACGTGAGCTGTGCGACGAGCACGGGGACCCACGCTCCCTCGCCAGAGAGGCGGCTCCCCTCGACCTCACCCGGCCTCGCGCCGATCGGATATCGCCGTAGGGTGATGCGGTGATCTCACATCCGGCGGTCGAGCGCGTGCGCGCGCACGCGAAGGAGCAGGGCCTCGAGCTCGACGTCCGACGGTTCCCTGAGGGCACGCACACGGCGGAGGACGCGGCGAGGGCGATCGGCTGCGACGTCGCGCAGATCGTGAAGTCGCTCGTGTTCCTCGCGGCGGGCGACCCGGTCGTCGTGCTCGTGTGCGGGAGCGACCGCGTGGACGAGTCGAAGCTCGCGGGCGTGCTCGGTGCCCATTCGGCGCGGCGCGCGACGGCGAACGAGGCGCGCGAGGCGACCGGCTTCGTCGTGGGTGGCGTGCCGCCGTTCGGGCACCGAATGCTGATCCCGGTGGTCGTCGACGACGCGTTGCTGCGTCATGCAGTGGTCTGGGCCGCGGCGGGGCTGCCGGATGCGGTGTTCCCGATCGCGCCGAGGGACCTGGTGCGCCTGAGCGGAGCGACAGAGGCGGATGTCAGGGCGTAGCTCGCCCTAGCGGTCCTCTTCCTCGTCCTCCCCTTCTTCCTCTTCGTCCGAGTCGTACTCGTCCGAGTAGAACCCGAGCTCCTCTCCGCGGTACACGGTGACGAGGAAGTCCTCGCGCTCCGGGTCATGCGTCTGCACGAGCTCCTCGTCGAGCTGGTCGATGAGCTGCTGCACCTCGTCGTCCGTGAGCTCGACCTCGAGGATGAGCGTGGCGTGCACTTCGAAGCGCGCGTAGTGCAGGTCGACGCGCCCGATGCGCCGTGCGCCGCCGTACGCGACGAAGACCTCGCTCGCGTCCGTGCGGACCTGGCGCTCGAAGCGCGCGGCTTCCATGGCCGCGTGAGCCTAGCGCATCGGATCAGCGGCGCGTGAGCGTCGCCGTGCGCGGGGCGGGCCGCGCCTTGGGCGGCGGCTGCGTGGCCTCGTCGTACGCCTTGAGCAGGGCGGTGATGCCCTGCCCCGGCTCGACCGGCTGATGCAGGTCGCGCATGGTGAGCTCGAGCGCGCTCACGAACGAGACCATGTCCTGGAGCGTCACGAACCCCATGTGCCCGATGCGCGCGACCTGGCCCTCGAGCCGGCCCTGGCCGCCCGCGATGACGGTGTCGTAGCTCTCCCGCAGGATCCGGATGAGATTGCGCGCGTCGACGCGCGTCGGCGAGCGGAACGACGTCACGGTGGGGGAGGCGTGCGCCTCGTCGGCGAAGGTCTGCAGCCCGAGCGCCTGCACGCCGCGGCGCGTCGCGTACGCGAGGTCCCGGTGGCGCTGGCAGATCGCCTCGACGCCCTCCTCGGCCATGAGCTTCAGCGACTCCTGCAGCGCGATGAACACCGTCACGGCCGGCGTCGTCGGCGTCTGCGCCTTCTCGAGGGACGCCTTCGCCTGCTGCAGGTCGAAGTACGCCTTCGGCAGGTCGGACCGGTCGTACGCCTTCCACGCGCGCGGTCCCATGGTCACGATCCCGACGCCGGGCGGCGCGCCCCAGCCCTTCTGCGACGCGCTCACGAGCACGTCGATGCCCCAGTCGTCGACCTCGGTCTCGACCGCGCCCGCGCCCGAGATGCTGTCGACGAGGAAGAGCTTCCCGCTCTCGCGGACGACCTCGGCGATCTCCTT
>Ga0233425_10001643_pt1 | contig 48697 bp, 45 predicted proteins | sample Watercolumn_Towu_2_FD_181712 | JGI IMG/M metagenome (GOLD analysis project Ga0233425, IMG submission 181712) | Freshwater microbial communities from Lake Towuti, South Sulawesi, Indonesia - Watercolumn_Towuti2014_140_MG | ecosystem: Environmental > Aquatic > Freshwater > Lake | place...
TATAACAATTATTTTGCCGATGCAAAATATCTAATCAATTACCCTTATCCACCGGATTCTACGGTTGTAGCCGGATGGCGTCTTCCGGGTATAGAATACCTAATGGAGTCCCCTTCTTTTAAATCCCGCAAAAAGTACTTAAAAGACAATCGAATTTATTTTTCTTATGAACAAGAAGGATTTTTTAAAAATAATAGCTATTATGTTTTTGGATCATTCAAGGAAAAACAAAATGATCCGGTAGATCACTACAGAATAATTTTTCCATTTTCAATTCAAAAAAGGGAATAAGAAGTCATTGGAAGCAGAGTTTTATATACAACCCATTGATTAAAACAGTTAAAGTTGGAAGAAGTTATCAGTGATTTCTCGAAAAGAAAATCTGATCCGAAAAACTATTTTGTCCAGCTTGTTCTTCATCGGCATTCTGGGAGGTTATCTTTTATGGCCACACATTGTCCTTCCTTTCAATAATCCCTCGGGTATCACCAGTTATCTGTCAGAAATAAAGTTTAATCCTTTTAATAATAAGATAAGGTTTTTAATCTTTATCTTTCTTCCTGTTATCTTTCTGACCATCTTATATGTCTTAAAAATTAATTCATTTCAGACTCTTCTGTTTTCTAAAACCCCTCGGATAAGTTCCAAAGGCTTTGGAGAACGAACGAGTAAGGGACGTTGGACTCACATAAGTTTGTTATTGTTCGTTACGATTATTGCTGCTCTTAATTTTCATACTCCTATTGCCTCAAGAACCTTTGATACCTTTCATGAAGGAGAGACGCTCGGACCGAGCATCTCTTGGGAGGCAGGGAAAATACCCTATAGAGATTTTATTTTCGTTCACGGAATTTACCAGGATCCGCTTCGATCGGTCCTGGCCTATAAGTTATTTGGGCGATCTATTGGCGCCACTCGAACCCTGGAGTCGATTCATAAGATTATTGTTTATTCCTTTTTATCGATATCAATTGTACTAATATATAAATATAATTTTTGGAAGAGCGCTGTAACCCTGTTATTTTTATTTATTTTGCAATCTTCCTCTCTACTACAAGTCAATCGAATTATTCATTTTCCAACCAGGGACATCACCACCTTTTCTTTTCTGATCACACTTATTTCATTTATTCGAGGGATGATCAACGGAGCTAATAAAAAATGGATCATTTTCGGAGCTTTTTTATTTTCCTTCATCCCATGGATATCTCTGGGGTACTCTTTAGATAGAGGGCTATATTTGATAATGGCTTCTCTATTTCTTTCTCCTTTGGTTTATTACTGTTTTGTCAAAAAGGACCCTTTTAAGAAGACGATTTTGATCGCTTATTTTACAGGTATTGGAATAGCCTTTCTCTTATTGGGCCTGGCTGTTGATTTTAATTATAGGGATTTGGTTTTATTTGTCTTCCTAATTATCCCGAAATATAAAAACTTGATGGATGGGTTGCCATTCCCGATTACGCAAATCAGATATTTGCTCACCTGTATTATGATAGCTTTGAACCTGTATTGGATATATTATGATTTTCTTCAAGTCAAAACTGAAAAAAATACCTTGGGAGAATCTTTAAATTATTTTTTTAGAAAAAGATATGTTGAAATCTCAATGCTTATCTTGTCTCTATTGATTTTTAATGGGGTCTTAGAGCATGCAGACATTCCACATTTAGAGTATAGCTCTGCGTTGTCTTATTTGTTATTTATTTATTTATTTACTAGAAATATCTTGTTAAAGGATAATCTGATACCTAAAATTAAATATCTCGTAATCGTCATGATGATGGCTATCTTGTCCTTTGGCTCTTATCAAATTTATCATAAAAAACTATTCAGAGAAAACTTTCCCTATAAGATGGATGACCAGGAATTTATCCCAGAGAACTATAAGGCGACCATTGCATTTATCAAAAAGATGAATTTGAAAAATGAATCCTTTTTCACGATGACCTCAGAAGGGTGTTGGTATTACTTTCTCAACAGTCCTTGTCCCACCCGAATTCAAGCATTGTGGTTTGCCACCCCTGATTTTTATCAAAAAGAGATAATCGAGGATTTGGACAACAAAAGGGTAGCCTGTATATTGTATAGAAATAGCCATTGGGCGAACAAATTAGATGGGATCGAGATTAAGAAAAAGTTAGGCCTACTCACAGCATACATAAAGAAAAATTACCAACCTTTAATCAAAATAGACGATAATGAGCTGTGGATACGACTTGAAACAACCTATGGGGAAAAAGCGAATTTTTGATATTATGCCTCTAAGGAATCTGAAATATTATCCATTATTACCATATTTCTTTATCGTCATTCTTGCCGGATATTTGTTATTGATCAATTTGGACAACGTTTATTTCTGGGAAGATGAAGCCGAAACAGCGATGCTCTCCAAAAGTATTTTGAAATTCGGTTGCCCTATGGTTTTTGATGGATCCAATTTTATTCTGCAAAGTCCGAATAGTTATGTTGATGATTATAAGTATATTTATCATCCTTGGCTCCAGTTTTATATCGTTTCCTTATCTTTTAAGCTATTCGGGGAAACTACCTGGGCAGGGCGAATACCTTTTGCCTTTATAGGTGTGCTTTGTTTTCTGTTTAGCTTTAGCCTAACTCAAAAAGTTTTTAGAAATCTTATAATTTCCTCTTTGGCGGCGGTTATTCTTCTGCTCAATGTCCCCTTGTTGGACCATTTCAGACAGTGCCGCTATTATGCCTTGTCTACGTTCATGGTCCTTTTAGCCTGTTACACTTATTTAAAATGGGAAACCAATAAGCTCATGTATCTATGCTTCATCTTGTCGCTTATCGGACTTTTTCATAGTAATTATGCTACCTTCGTTCCAACCTTTTTGGCCTTTATAGCCCATTATTATTGGGCAAACAGAAACAAAACAAATATTATTAAGAATAAATACACCTTGGCCTTCTCTTTAATAATTTTAACAAGTATTCCCTGGATATTTTTTCTGAAAATTTTCAAGAAAGAGTCGCAATTATCGATCAATTACTTTTTCGGACATTTTGTCTATTACTTATTTTTATTAAATATCGCTATACCTCTTGTCTTATTTCTATTCATTCCCTTAGCAATAAAAAAATATCAATATATAAAGATGCAAGACGATTCCTTAGTTAAGAATTTCATTTTATTATCATTATTGATGATAATGCTAAATTTCATTTTTATCTCTCTTAACCGTCAAATATTTTATCGCTATTTAATCCATTTAATTCCCATCTTTTCTATTTTACTTTCTTATTTGATCTATCTGGGATTTCAAAATCAGAAAATAATAGGAGCCGCTTTTCTCTCTCTTTTATTATTTACTAATGTCCTAAATTATATACCCATTAAAATTATCGATTATACTGCTGCAAAAATTAAACTAGAAAAAATAACCAAGAAACTAGAAGGGTTTTCGATAAAATCTTTATTTTTTATATATATAAGTGAAATTAACCAGACAGATGTAATGTGCCCTACAAAAGCCATAATATTTTATTTAAATAACAATGGGAAAAAGGGTGACATGGTTTACACGAATTATGATGACCTTCCGTTAATGTTTTACACTAAGTTAAGAATTCAAAGCAGATATCTCCTAAATCCGGAGTGGACCGATAAGTATCCTGACCCAGACTGGATAATTATAAGAAAAGATTGGGAATATTACCAAAGGGAGTTGAAGGACATTATCCAAAAACATCCTTTTAAGGAAATTGTCTTAGAAACCTTGGATAAAAAATTCGGGAACAATCCTGATCCTCTCTATAAGTATTTTTTAATTGAAAATAATCCCAGACCTATAATAATTTATAATAAAATTGATGAACAAAATTTACGAAAATAATTCTAAAATGTGATAACATAAAGGTAATATTTATGTTCTTCTGGAAATCATTATAAAGTCAATGGGAAATCGGTTAATAATATTTTATTTTACTATCCAGTCTATTGGGGGGAGTCTATACTTCTGCGCGCCAGCCTATGCTTACCAGGATTTAGGCAGCGGAAGCTATTTTATCCAAATCATTCTAGCTGCCTTGTTTGGGGGTTTTTTTTTTCTAAAGCAATATTGGAAAAAGGTCAAAAATTTTTTGGCCAGGCTGTTAAATCGGAAAGAAGACCCCAATGACGGCAATCAATAGCATCCCCGGATCTTTCAGAGATCCCAGCGGGTTTCTTTTCTTATACGAGGGTCGGTATTTTCGCCAAATCAATTCATCCTATAAAGAAAACTTTGACCAGTTGATCCAATCCGGTCTATATCACCGGTTGGTAGAATCTGGGTTGTTAATTTCTCACAAGGAAGTCACGGAAAAACTCGAACAAGCGGTCGAGTGTTATAAAATTATAGAACCCCAGTTCATCCCCTTTATATCTTATCCGTTTGAGTGGTGTTTCAGTCAGTTAAAAAATGCTGCCATATTGACTTTAGAAATCCAAAAAATTGCCTTGGAATTTGGAATGAGTTTAAAGGATGCCAGTGCCTATAATATCCAATACCTAAATGGGAACCCAATATTTATCGACACTCTTTCTTTTGAAATATATTTAGAGGGATCCCCTTGGGTAGCCTATCGGCAATTTTGTCAACATTTTTTGGCACCGCTAGCCCTTATGGCTTATGGGGATGTCCGCTTAAGTCAGCTTTTAAGGGTTTATTTGGATGGGCTTCCTCTGGATTTGACCAGTGTCTTGCTTCCCGCCAGGGCTCGTTTTAGATGGCCCATCCTTATGCATATATTCCTCCATGGTCGGAGCCAAAGATATTTTTCCAAACGTCCCAAAACTTTTAATCACTTAAAGATAAACAAAAAAGGTCTTCTGGAATTAATCGGTAGCCTAGACTCTGCTATTAGAGCATTAGATTGGAAACCTCAGAAAGAAGAATGGAGTGATTATTATCAGGAATCCAACTATTCTTCAGAAGCCATGAACTATAAAAGAGAAGTGGTGGAACAATTCATCGATCGGGTAAGGCCTTCTACCCTTTGGGATTTGGGTGCTAATATTGGTATTTTTAGCCGATTGGCCAGTCGGCTAGGAATAAACACTGTTTCTTTTGATCTATCACCGGCCTGTACGGAACAAAATTATTTGGAAGTCATTGCCCAGGGAGAAAAAAATCTTTTACCTTTGATTCTCGATTTGACCAATCCTAGTCCCAGCCTGGGTTGGGCCAATGAAGAGCGGATGTCTCTTGTTGAACGTGGACCGGTTGAGATGATCATGGTCTTAGCTTTAATTCATCATTTAGTCATTGGCAATAATCTCCCTTTTGAGAAGATCGCCTCTTTTTTAAACAAGATTGGGGATACCCTGATTATTGAATTTGTTCCCAAGACTGATCCCCAGGTTCAAAAACTATTGTGCACACGAGAGGATATTTTCCCGGACTACACTCAAGACCTGTTTGAAGATTCTTTTAAGCCATATTTTAGTATTGAAGAAAGAATACTTCTTAAAAGTACCGGGAGAACATTATACCTAATGAAAAAGGTGGGCCGATCAGGTTGAAAAAAATACTTATCTTTCATCCGTTTATTTTTGGTTTGTTTCCGGCTTTATATATTTATTCCCAACGGAAAGAAATACTACTTGAATCCCTCCTGGTTCCGGCTATGGTCATCTTCCTGACAATCCTGCTCTTTTGGCTATTACTTAGCATAGTCATTAAAGAAAAAGAGAGGATGGCACTTGGTTTGTCAATTTTTTTAATATTCTTTTTTTCCTTTGGTTATGCCTATAAAATTTTTAGAGAACTCCTGCCTGGCCTGGGAGAAAATGGATATCTTGTCTTTTTTCTTCTTTGGCTGGTTACATTAGTAATTGGGATTGTCGTCATCATGAAGCGAAATAGAAGGCTGTCTACGCTAACTCTATCTTTTAGTGTTATGGGTGGGACACTGATCTTGTTTCTCTTGTTTGATCTCTTCCCCATTAGCTCTTGGTTCGGTTATCCCTACTTCCAGCCGGAGAAGGATAAAGAAAGTCTGGTTAAAATCCGACAAAAAGAGATGAGCCCACAGAAGGAATGGCCAAATATTTATTATATTATTCTCGATGGCTATGGCCGTGCGGATATACTCAAGGAATTTTATCAATTTGATAATCAAGATTTTATTCATTTTCTGAAACAAAGAGGTTTTTTTGTAGTTGAAAAAAGCCGGTCGAATTATCCCCAGACAGCCCTATCTTTAAGCTCTTCCTTGAATTTTCATTATATTGATCAACTGTTAATAAGAATGAACCTTGAATCCGATAATAGGGAGCCCCTGGCCAAGCTGATACGAGACAATTTGCTTTTTTATCATTTAAAACAGTTCAATTATTCGATAATAACTTTTGCCTCCGGAAAATCAGAGACGGAGATCAAAAATGGCGATGCCTATCTCTTCTCGAAAGGGACTCTTAGCGAATTTCATAATCTCCTTATTAATTCTACCCCCTTACCCTTGATCCTTAAAGGGAGGCAATACCAATCACACCGAGACCGTATTTTGTTTATTTTTCAAGAACTGGAAAAATTGCCTAAAGGAAATAGTCCTTTTGCGGTCTTCACCCATATTATTGCACCTCATCCCCCGTTTGTTTTTGGGGAAACCGGGGAACCTGTCCAACCCAGCCGGAATTTTTCTTTAGGCGATGGTGATCATTTTACCAGGAATGCCAGTAGGACCGAATACCGTGAAGGCTACAAGAAAGAGGTGATCTTCCTTAATAAAAGGCTAAAGGAAATGATTCGGAATATTTTAGCCAACTCTTCAATTCCCCCCATAATAATACTGCAATCGGATCATGGGCCGGGGTCTTATTTGGAATGGCGAAATCCTGAGAACTCTAATTTAAGAGAAAGAATGTCTAATTTTATAGCCTGTTTTCTGCCTGGTTCGAAGGCCCCTCCATTATCTCCAACCTTAACCCCGGTTAATATATTTCGAATCGTCTTGAATCAGTATCTCCAAGGAAATTATCCCCTTTTAAAGGACGAAATCTATTTTTCAAGTCTAGGTCGTCCATATAAAATGGTAAAGGTAACTGAAAGAACAGAATAGAGAGGGTTAAGGGGTCAATTATAGTACATAAAGGATAAAAATTCTAATGGTGGGGTGAACCGGTGGTAACCGATATTTCCAAAGATTCAAGAATTTTTGTGGCCGGCCATGGAGGATTGGTCGGATCAGCCATCCTGCGTCATTTAAAGCAGGAGGGGTTTGCCAATTTATTAACCGCTACGCGGGAACAGCTAGATTTACGGGACCAGGCGGCGGTTAATTATTGGTTTCGGGCCAATCGGCCGGAATTTGTTTTTTTGGTGGCCGGTACGGTCGGAGGAATCCTGGCCAATGCCACCCGCCCGGCGGAATTTATTTATGATAATATGATGATTCATGCCACCGTCGTCCATGCCGCCTATATCTTTAAAACGACTAAACTCCTTTATTTGGGAAGTTCCTGTATTTATCCGAGGGAATGCCCTCAGCCGATATTAGAAAACTATCTCCTGACCGGTTTGTTGGAACCCACTAATGAGGCTTATGCCATTGCCAAGATCGCCGGTATAAAACTCTGCCAGGCCTACCACCGTCAATATGGCTGTAATTTTATTTCAGCCATGCCGACCAATTTATATGGCCCGGTGGACAATTTTGATCTGCAAAGTTCTCATGTCCTTCCGGCCTTGATCCGAAAATTTCATCTGGCCAACTTAGCGGCTCAAGGTCGCTTTGAGGAAATTGAAAAAGAAGAAAAGATATTCGGCCCCCTTCCGGAAGACTTACGCCTTTCACTGGGTCTCTCCAATCGTAACCAATTCATCGCTTCGGGAACGCCGCAGTCGGTGGTCATTTGGGGGTCCGGATCTCCCCGGCGAGAGTTTCTCCATGTCGATGATCTGGCCGAAGCCTGCCTGTTCATTATGCGGCACTACGACCCTTATCCAGAGGCTTGTCTGATTTCCCAGACAAATATTGTCGATCATCTCAATATCGGCAGCGGAGTCGATCAGACTATTAAGGAACTGGCCGAGGCCGTGAAAAAGATTGTCTATCCGGAAGCCAATTTGATCTTTGATCATACCAAACCGGATGGAATGCCTCAAAAATTATTGGATGTTTCCAAGCTTAAAGCAATGGGTTGGGTTCCTAAGATCGGGTTAGAAGAAGGAATTTCGACAACCTATGATTGGTACGTGCAACAAATCGGCCTAACGAAGGAATAAAAAGAAGAAGTCCCCAAATAGGTTTCCTGGATTTCAGAGGTCAACGAATCTAAAAGCTTGGCCTTTCACTTTTATTTATGCACCTTTTGAGACCAGTGGGCTCATTGTCGGGAATTTCTTTTACCTTCATAGTCTTTTTGATAATAATCTACTGTTAACCCTTTTCCTTTTTGACTTAGAAACCGAAACTGGAACCATCCCATTTTTTGCAGTCGATACCCCAAGCTTACCAAAATGACGCCGAAACCATAGCGAATGCTTCTCCTAACATTAATCGATGAAGCCTCCGGAAAATATTTCGTCGGACAAGAGAGCTCTCCGATCCGAAATCCGAAAAATAAGGCCTGCGCGAGCATCTGGTTGTCAAAGACAAAATCATCAGAATTTTCCATGATGGGTAAGGTTTCAAGGACCCTTCGGGAAAAAGCCCGATACCCCGTATGAAATTCGGAGAGTTTGGAACCTAATAAAATATTTTGCATAGCGGTCAGGAAGCGGTTAGCGATATATTTATAACAGGGCATGCCGCCCTTTAGAGCGCCTCCGCCGATTATGCGAGAGGCTAAAACCAAATCATATTCTCCTCCGGCAATCATGGCGGCCATTGGTAAAATCAGCCTGGGTGTATATTGATAGTCAGGGTGAAGCATGATAACGATATCGGCTTGGCTTTTAAGGGCTTCGGTGTAACAGGTTTTCTGGTTTCGGCCATAGCCATAATTGCTGTCATGGAGAAAGACTTTAATCCCTAGAGATCGAGCACATTCAACCGTCCGGTCACGGCTAAAATCATCTACCAGGATGACTTCATCGACTACCTCATGAGGCATTTCGTTGAAGGTCTGTTCCAGAGTCCTCTCGGCATTATAGGCCGGCATGACTACGGCAATTTTTTTCCCCAGAACCATGATTAAACCAGGAGAACCTTTAGTCTAGTGTTGAATGGAAAACCTAAGCCGATAATATATCCGCTCTGGATTTTTGGAGTACAATAACCAAGACCACCAAGCCCATCCCAATGGCATCATAAAGCCAAGAAGAATAGACCAGCATCAATCCACCGGTCATCAAAAGGATCCGCTCCAACCAATTGGCCCTTTTTAAAAACCAGGCATCCACCCCGCCGGCCAGGGCGGCAATCCCGACCATGGAGGTAAAAGTTGTCCAAAGGATTTTGGACCAGGACCCGACCAGAAGCAGACCGACCCCGTCAGGATGCAAAGTGAACATGAAAGGGACGATAAAAGCGGGTAAGGTATACTTCCAGGCCATCAAAGTGGTTTTAAAAGGATTGCCGCCGGTCAAGGCTGCTGCCGCAAAGGGAGAGAGGGCTGTCGGTGGAGAGACCTCCGAAAGGACGGCATAGTAAAAGATGAACATATGGGCGGCATAATCGGGGACTTTGAGCATAATCAGGGCCGGAGCGGCGATAACCGCACCAATAATATAAGAGGCGGTAACCGGGACGGCCAGACCGATGATCCACATCAGAAGTCCGGTAAAAACACAAGTCAGGAAGAGATTCCCTCCGGCATAACTGATAACGATGGAACTGAATTTCAGTCCCAGACCGGTTAAAGTTACCACGCCGACAATAATCCCGGCGCTGGCGCAGGTAGCGGCCACCCCCAGGACACCGATTGAGCCGGCCCGCAGGGCGGCGATCAGCTTTTTGGGTTTTAAGGCCGTTTCCGGTCTAAAAAAACTAACGCCCAGAGCGATCAAGGTGGCTATAAAGACCCCCATGATGGGGGTAAACCCCACAGCCATTAAAACGACAATAGCGATTAGAGAAGTAAAGTGAAACCAATAGAGTTTGGTTAAGTGTTTTAAACTGTAAGTTTCATCGATGGCTACCTGTTTAGCTCCAAATTTTTTAGCATCAAATTCGACCATGAGGAAGATGGATAAATAATAGAGGATCGTTGGCATGACAGCCATCCGCAGGACATCCAAGTAAGAAATTCTTAGGATTTCAGCGATCAAAAAGGCCGCTGCCCCCAAAACCGGAGGAGAGATGATGGCCCCGATTCCACCGGCTGAAAGTAATCCCCCGGCGGATTCCTTATCATATCCCGCCTTGGCCAGCATAGGCCAAGCCACAGAACCCAGGGTGACGGTAGTGGCCACACCGCTTCCGGAAGGCCCTCCCAAGAGGAAAGAGGCCAGGGTCACAGTCCGGCCGGCACCGGTAGGTTTCCGCCCCATAGCCGCAAAGGAAAAGTCGATAAAGAATTTACCCGCTCCGGAGAATTCCAGAAAGGCCCCGTAAATGGTGAAAAGGATGATAAAGGTAGCTGAAACATCGATCGGAACTCCGAAGATCCCTTCCAGGGTCATATACATATGACCGACGATGCGTTCCAAATCATAGCCCCGATGGGTCCAAGGGGAGGGCAATTGGGGGCCAATATAGGCATAAATCAAAAAGAGGAAGCTGATAATAGGCATGATCCAGCCGGTGGCCCTGCGAACAACTTCCAGGACCAGGAGGATAAAGATGACCCCAAAAACCATATCCCAGACATTGGGAGTGACCGCCCGGTAAATGAAATCTTCAAAGTCGATCAACATATAGACAATGGTGGATACACCCAGGAGGGCCAATCCAATGTCATACCAAGCAATCCTGTTTTTGAGTCTTTTCAATGGAGGAAAAACCAGAAAGCTTAAAAAGAAGACAAAAGCTACGTGGACGCCCCTTAAAATCTGAGTGGTTACCGTCGCCACCGCAGCATAGAGGTGATATAAAGACATAACCACGGCCATGATGGTAACAAAAGTTTCTAAAGGGCCGGAGAGTCTCCGCGTGACACCCTCTTCCTCTTCGATATATTTCTCCGCTTCCTTTAGACGTTCTTCGGTGATTAAATGATCAGGATCTTCCTGAACGATTTTTATCTCAGGGTCCATCAACCTTCCTTTTTATTGCTTTGATTAGTTCAAGGTAAGGGTTCTAATCTCGATAAACGAGCCATCCGGTAATAAGGCGGATAGGAATACTTTTTTGTTGCCTATTTCCAAACAGACTTCTCCCCCTCGGGTTATTAACATAGGGATTCGGTCAACTTTTCGGGAAAGTCCGATCCAATCGGAAGAGAAGTCCTCCAGACCGTAATATTCCAAAACCGCCGGACTGCTCGTTTTTATCCGCTTGAGCCATATCACCCCTTTGTTATCAATTAAAAAAGCCTCCCAGACCAAAGAGTCATAGATCGAATTTCGGTGGATCAGGAAAAATTGTTCTCCGGGGGAAACCGTTTTCCCCCATATTATCTGCCGGGAATCCCTTAAAACTACCTGAAGAAGCATCTCCGTCAGGCCTGGCGAAGGAATCAGGAAAAGAATAAGGATCAGGTGAAAAATAAAAAGAATTGTTGTTTTTCTTCCTCCTGCCTTAAATGGCACAGGATATCCTCGAGAGGTTCCTCCTGGATGTTTGTTTTCCAGGAAGAATAGTTTTTTGGGTGTCCTTGAGATTAAAGGCTGTTCCCTCTTTCTTCAAATCCCGTTGTTGACAGGATAGTCCTTAAGCAAAGCGGTCCCAAAGGTGATATTAGTTAAATTCCGGAATCAAAAACAGTCTAATTAAATTTTCGCCCCTTTTTCTTTAAAAAATTTGATCGCCCCGGGATGAAAAGGAATGGGAGACCCATTAACGGCCTCTTCCAGGATTAAATGTTTGGCTTCCTGGTGAACGGCAACCAATTCAGGTTTATGGGCGAAAAAGGTTTTTAGAATATTATAAGCCAGAGTCGGGTTCATTTTTTCATGACAAATAAGGATATTGGCCACAGCGGCCACCGGGGTATCGGTAGTAATTCCTGGATAGATATTCTTGGGAATATTCGCTTTAAAATAGACCGGGCCGTATTTGGTAATCATTTTGGCCACCCCATCGGTATGGCCTATTAATTTAATTTTGATCCCCGGGGTTGCCGCGATATCCAAGATGGAAGCAGTCGGCAGGCCTCCATCCCAAAAATAGGCATCAATTTTAATATCTTTTAAAGCCCCGGCCGATTCAGACGCCCCTAGGCGATCTCGTTTTATGTCCTTGTCCGGATTGAGCCCATAGGCTTCCAAGACTCTTAAGGCCTTAACTTCCGTTCCCGATCCTGGGGCTCCAGTGGAAATTTTTTTACCTTTGAGATCAGCCACGGAGTTAATGCCCTTTCCCTCCAGCGCAACGATGTGCATAAAATTAGAATACAAGACGGCTAAGTTGCGGAGAGGGATTTTTTCCTTAAATTTTCCCGTTCCCATATAGGCGTCATACCCAACATCTCCCATGACAAAACCCAAATCGGCCTTTTGGGCACCCACTAACTTACAGTTGTCCACAGAGGCAGCGGTAACTTCGGCTGTGACATCCACTCCAGGTAAATGTTTAGATAAAACCGCAGCCATCCCTCCGCCATAAGGGTAATAGACCCCGCCGGTCCCTCCGGTGGCAATGGATAGACGAATCTTGGGGTCAGCCGCCTGAAGCAGGGCTGGTGACGATATCAGGCTTCCAAATCCGATTGCGCTGGAAATTTTTAAAAAATCCCTACGAGAGTAGAAACGGTCTTTCGTTTCCATAGTGGCCTCCTCCATAATTAAAAGTTTATGGTCCTGTAACCTTATTTACTGGAAGGAAGAAAAAAATTCAACCCCAATTACACCTTTTTGCATGAGTCAAAATAAATATTGAAGAGATTATAATGCTTGACATTTCCTTAGAAAAAAAATACAGTCGCCCAATTTAAACTAGCTCGTAAAGCCTTTCCCCAAATGTTTGTCGGAAGAAGTATCAAGGCAACCCTTATGGGGTTGTTCCGGCACACAGATACAAGGAGGATAACGGATGACCCAGAATGAGGGCCAAGAGGGCGGATTGAATAATTTATTGGAAGTCAAGGATGAAATCCTGGAAGTCTTAAATCAACTTCGAGAGACCTCTGAACAGCTTCAACGCGGGGAAACGGTTCACTGTGAAAAGGTAAATTTGCTTTTAGCCCGAGGTGAAGCCCTAGCTCAAAAGATCCGTTCTCTGCCAGGAATGTCCCAGGCAGGGGAAGACTTTTTACTACATATCAATAAAATCGGACATGCCATAAAAGATCTCCAGAATTTCGATGCTTTAAAGAAAGAAAATCTTGTTGCCGGAGTAAAATTTTAGAAAATGGATAAAATAGACGCCTCCCCTCATCAGAAAAGCCAGTAACGAATTTCCCACCCTCTTATATGAAAATTTAACCGACCAAATTGATTCATTATTCTTAATGCCAGGCCCTGTTGAGAACTTGTTTTTCAGGATTATAGGTATTATACTTTTATCAGGAAATATTTTAGTTTTTCTCCAAAAAATATCAAATTGTAAAGTATTATGAAGAATATTTCCAATTTAAGGTTGCTTTTTCTGAAAATATATGGTAACTAAAAAAGTTACAATGGGCAAATCCCTCTTTGTCACTTTTTAGGGTTAATCAGAGTTGCCCACTCCAGAGTATTGAGAAAGGAAGGAGGAATGAGAAGAACAAATTTGGGGAAGATCATAGTATTAGCTAGCCTCTTAGTCTTGGCCCTTCCTTCTTATTCCTTTTCGCTGACCCCCCCCAATCCTACGGGTTCCAAAGTTCCTCCGGTACCCGAATTAATCGTAGTTCCATCTACGCCGAAAAGTTCCAATCCTATTTCGATTCACCCCAATCCGTCGGAACTCACCCGTCCTTTTCCCTTGGAGGAAGAAAATCTGGATAAAGTAGCTAATGACCTTCCTCCGATTATTAAACCCTCTCAGGAAGAAATAAAGGAAAAGGTCATTTTAGAATTAAAGGAACTGGAAAAAGATCGAGGTTATAAAACCAAAGCCTCTTTTGATTTCCCTATTGTCATTAATGACCAGGTTGAATATTTTATTGACTATTTTCAAACCAGGCTGCGTAACCGTTTTTCCCTCTGGATGGCCCGTTCAACCCGTTTTATGCCAATGATGAAAAAAATTCTGGCCGAACACGGTTTACCCGAAGACTTGGTTTACCTGGCTATGATTGAAAGCGGTTTCAGCACGAAAGCCTATTCCCGGGCCCATGCTGTGGGCCCGTGGCAATTTATTCGAGAGACCGGGCAGCGATATGGACTTCGGGTCAGTGCCTGGGTGGACGAACGGAAGGATCCGGTTAAATCAACGCGAGCGGCAGCTAAGCATTTAGCCGATCTTTTTAACCGATTCGGTTCATGGTATCTGGCCGCAGCCGGATACAATGCCGGGGAAGGCAAGATATCAAGGGCCTTGTCCATGTATAATGCCCAAAATTTCTGGGACCTTACTGCCGAGCATCGGCGTTACATTAAAGAAGAGACCAAACAGTATGTTCCGAAGATGATCGCTGCCGCCCTGATTGCCAAAGAACCGGAAAAATATGGGTTTTTTGAAATTCCCTATCAATCTCCTCTGTCTTATGAGGAAGTCCCCCTTCCCGGAGGAGTGGAATTAAAAGAAGTAGCCGCCTCCTGTGGGGTGGATGTGGAAACCATTGTCGATTTGAATCCGGAGTTAAGGAGATGGATAACTCCCCCGGGTGATTCCGAGTATACCCTACGCATACCAACGGGATCCAAAGATCGTCTCATGGCCAATTATGACCAATTAATAAAACCAAAATCTGTCTTAACCTACAAAGAACATCGAATTAAAAAGGGCGAACGGTTAGCCTCGATCGCTAAAAGATATGGGGTCAAACCTAACCTGATTGCCGATATCAATCGGATCAAGGGCAAAGGCGATCTAAATCCTGGTTTGGTTTTATTGATACCTCAAAAAGGAGGGACTTCGGGATTAAACGGCGATATTGGACTGATCGACCAGGAAAACCACTTTGAAAAAAAACCATCTCAGCGAACGGCAAAGAATAACCGTGAAGGAAAGTCTACGGCCGGCATCAATAAGAAAATAGAAGATGGTGATCAGCTCCAAGCTATTCGTTACAAAGTAAAAAAAGGAGATTCATTGAATTCTATTGCCGGAAAATTTGATGTGGACGTATCCTTGATTAAAAAATGGAACCCCAAAGGCGGCAAAAAAATTCAAGCCGGAACGACCTTGACCTTATTCGTTCCTAAAAATAATTCCGAGCGAGAAATTAAGAAAGAAAACGGAAAGTCCAACAAGCCAAATCAAAAGAAAATCAAGGCCGATGGAGGAGAAAAGTTCAAAACGGTTCGCTACACGGTAAAAAAAGGAGATAGTTTAGCTGAAATCGCTCAGAGATTTCAGATCACTCCTGATCAGATAAGGACTTGGAATCGACTTTCGGATAAAAAGACTATCAAACCAGGAGACAAACTTGACCTGAGAGTAACGAAGCTTTCCCCCGAAAAAATATAATTCCTGCTTTTATTTCCCTTCCGGTAGTTTTTTTTCAAAAAAGAGTTTGTTAAGAAATGGAGGAGTCAGATCTTTGAAGGATGAATTCCTTAATGGACTGATTGACCTCTTGGTGTTTTTCCAGCATGACCATATGCCCAGCACCGGGGACGATGGCCAACTTGGAGAGGGGTATTTCTTTTTGTAGGAAACGGGAACAATCGGGTGGAGTCATGATATCTTGATCTCCAACCAGGATTAATGTGGGGATGTTTATTCCTGATATTTCGTTTCGCCTCTGAAACTGATTACAGGCTTTGAAATCTTCCAGGATAATCGAATTAGGGGTCTGTTCCATTAGTTGGACCGATTGGGCTAGAATTTGGGAAGGAGTTCCCTGGGCATAACTCCATTGAATGATTTTTTCAATTGTCTGGTGAGGATGCTCCTGTAATCCCGTTATGATTTTGGAAGAAACAGCAAGGGTGGCCCCCGTGGCCAAAAGAATCAGTCCTTGAATTTTTTTGGAAAAGAGCAGACTCATTTCAAGGGCAATGGCTCCGCCCATGGAGTGACCAGCCAGCCAGAAGGAATCGAAGGCGGGGCCACTAAGGATCTCCTGAACCCATTTTGCATAGGAGGAAATGGATGGGCGGCCCGGACCAGGTGTGATGCCATGGCCGGGTAGGTCCAAAGCCAAAATATTTATATGGCCATCCAGGCTTCTTATTTGAGGAAGAAAGGATTGGGAACTCCCGCCGGCGCCATGAATGAGAATCAGAGTGGGGCGTCCTGGGATCAAACCGGATTCCCCGGTTCGGAAACCTACCTTAGAGGGCAGACCATATCTGGGCATGATATTTAAGATTAGAATCCAGGAATCAGAATTCAGAATCCAGAATAAAGTGGAGAAACTTTCCTTTTATTACCCAGTCTGAATTCTGAATCCTGGATTCAGAAATTACACTATCTTTGTTATGGCGGTTACATAATCTTTTTGAATTCTTCTTCCAAAATCGGAACCACTTCAAAAAGATCGCCCACAATTCCGTAATCGGCTTTCTGGAATATCGGGGCATCGGGGTCCTTGTTAACCGCTACAATAACCTTGGATGAACCCATACCGGCCAGGTGTTGAATGGCCCCTGAGATGCCGCAGGCGATATAAAGATTCGGATTGACAACCTTCCCGGTCTGACCGACTTGGTCGCTATGGGGTCTCCAGCCGGCATCAACCGCCGAGCGGGAGGCTCCAACGCTGGCGCCAATAACTCCGGCCATTTTTTCCAGGATGATAAAGTGTTCCGCTCCTTTCATCCCTCGGCCCCCTGAGACGATGCAAGTGGCTTCAGTTAAATCTACCTTACCGCTTTGATCGGCTAACTCTTCCACCAGAGTGGTCCGCAGGTCTTCCGGTTTAATGGCCACCGAAACGGTAACGACCTCAGCGGTTCGACCGGCATCGGGTTCCAGGACAGGGAAGACATTCGGTCTGGCCGTGGCCATCTGGGGCCGAGCCGATTCACAGACGACTTCGGCAAAGACTTTACCGGCATAAATTGGCCGTTTGGCAATCAAAAGGTCGCCTTCCAGGCGCAACCCCACACAGTCCATGGCCAATCCCGTTTCCAACCTGGCGGCTAAGCGGGCGGCTAATTCTTTGCCCTGTTGACTGGCGCCGCCTAAAACGATGTTTGGTTGTTTTTCCTTAATGAGGTCGGCCAGAACCCCGGTATATGCCTCCGGCGTATAATTGGCCAATTCCTGGGCATCGGCAATATAGATCGTTTCCGCCCCGTAAGAGGCCAGCTTTTTGGCCTCTTCGGCAATTCCCTGGCCTATGACCACAACCGCTAGGGGTTGTCCGGATTGGTCGGCCAGACGTCTTCCTTCACTAACCAATTCAAACGATATCTTTCGGAGGGTTCCCCCTCGTTGTTCTGCAATAATCCAGATTCCATTTGCCATAGCCTTATCTCCTTCGCTAAATAATTTTGGCTTCTTCCCGTAATAGTTTGACCAAGGCCGCCCCTTTATCCTGAATCGTCTCACCTTCGACCATCTTACCGGCCTGTCGTTCCGGCGGTGGCGTTAACACCCTAATTTTTATTTTAGAGCCTGCTTCCCCGACCTGGTCAGAGGACAGGCCAAGATCTCCCAGTTTTTTAACCGCCATCGGTTTTTTCTTGGCTTTCATAATACCGGGTAACGAGGCATAACGAGGTTCGTTTAGACCTTTTTGAGCTGTAATTAAAGCCGGTAAGGGCGTTTCGAAGACCCAGGTGGCCCCTTCCACCGGACGTTGGACCTTTACCTTGCTTGTATCCTCTGAAATTTCAACCTTGGTGATGACGGATAAAAGAGGGATTTGTAATAATTCGGCTAAAGCGGCGCCGACCTGGGCATTGTCGTCGTCCACAGCCCGCTGACCGCAAAAGATCAAGTCAAAAGGGACAGCTTTAAGCGCCGCGGCCAAGACCCTTGCTGTGGCCAAGGCATCTCCGCCCTCAGCGGCCGGATCATCCACATGGATGGCCTCGTCCGCTCCCATGGCCAGGGCTGTTCTTAAAGATTCTACTACGCGTTGGGGGCCCACGCCGATAACCGTTACTTTCCCGCCCTTTTTCTCCTTAATTCTCAGGGCTTCCTCTACCCCGAATTCATCATAAGGATTCATGACCCATTTAATGTCGGCCGTTTGAATCCCTTTCCCGCTGGAATCGATTTTAATCTGAGTCTCGGTATCCGGAATTTGTTTAATGCAACTTATAATATTCACCTTTGCCTCCTTTTCTGCCCATCTTATCTAATGTAGTTTGATGGACGGGTTTATTATGCGTAACTACTGGGTTAGACGGATAATCCTTTTAAAAAATAGTCACTGATTTGTTTGGCTGCAGTCGAAATCGAGTATTTTTTTTGAGGAGCCAATACCCAAAGTCTGGATAATTCATCCAGAGCTCCAAAAAAGGCCCTCTTGAAAATTCCCGGATTAACTTCCCGGCGAAAGATTCCTTTTTCTTGTCCTTCAAGAATTATTTCTGAAATAAGATCCAGATATTCAGAGAATTTCCGATTGTCATACTCCTTCATGAATTTACTGCTTTGCCGTATCTCCACTTGAATGACTTCCGCCAGTTCCTTATTCCTTTTCAGTAGCCCCATATGGATTTTGGCAAATTGTTCGATTTTTTTTCCGGGATCATTTTCTTTAAGAAGTTGCGATCGCATCTCGTCTATGATCGCCGTCATTTCCTCTTCGAAGAGGCTGATCAGAATATCATCTTTATTGTGGAAATATAAGTAAATCGTCCCATCGGCCACCTCGGCGTTCTTAGCGATCTCGGAAATCTTAGATTGGTAAAAACCGTTCCGGGCAAAAACCTTTATGGCCGCCTGCAATATTTTTTTTCGTTTACTGAGGTCTCGCATGCTAAAAATAATGAATGATTATTCATTCATTATATAGCCAAGGCGTCTTTACCTGTCAAGTTTTTTATTAGCCAATGGGGGATTAAGGTTGACAAAGTAATACTAGTTCATCAAAATTATTTCAGATGTTTTCCTAAGAATTCCTCTCTTGGGTTCAAATTATAAAAGTCTTGACATGGCCATCTTGGTTATATTATAGCTATAAAATAGTTGTTGTCCAGTTTTTTTTAACCAGTTAAAATAATGTCTAAATGTAATGAATCCAAACCTTAGTAAAAAAGGGGCCGTCCTCGTTGTGGGGGCCGGCATAGCCGGTATGCAGTCGTCTTTGGATCTGGCCAATGCCGGGTTTAAAGTCTATTTGGCGGATAAGAATGTCAATATCGGCGGGATTATGGCCCAACTCGATAAAACCTTCCCGACAAATGACTGTTCGACCTGCATGATTTCCCCCAAATTGATTGAAGTGGCCGGAAATCCCAATATTGAGGTCTTGACCCGCAGCCGGGTCACGGGCATCCAGGGGGAACCGGGCGATTTTCAGGTTGATCTTTTTCGGGAGCCCCGCTTTGTCAAGGAAGAAGTCTGCACCGGCTGCGGTGAATGTATTAAAGTCTGTCCGGTCGAAATCCCGGCGGATTTCAACCTCGGTTTGAATACCAGAAAGGCCATTTATCGGCATTTCCCCCAGGCCGTCCCCTCGGCCTTTGCTATTGACCGAAGGGGAACGTCGGCCTGTAAGGCAACCTGTCCGGCCCATATCAGTGTCCAGGGTTATGTAGCCCTCATCGCCCAGGGAAAATATGCCGAGGCCCTGGCCCTTATCCGCCAGGAAAATCCCCTGCCTTTTGTCTGCGGCTATGTCTGTACCCACCCCTGTGAAGAGGTTTGTATTCGGGGAGAAGTGGATGCTCCGATTGCCATTCGGGATCTGAAACGCTTTGTCGCAGACTATGAGCGGGCCCTCGGTCCGGTTAAACCGCCTTTACTCGAAGAAAAGAAAAGCCAAAGGGTGGCGATTGTCGGTTCCGGGCCGGCAGGTTTGACCTGCGCCCATTATCTGGCTTTAAGAGGATATGAAGTCGAGATTTTTGAGGCCCTGCCGAAGGCCGGAGGTATGTTGACCTTTGGAATTCCCAGCTATCGCCTCCCTCGGGAAGTCATTGGACGGGAGATCAAGGCCATTGAAGCCCTGGGGGTAACTATTCATCTCAATGCACCAATGGGACCGGACCGGACCTTGCAGCAATTAAAGGAAAACGGGTTTGAGGCTGTCTTTGTCGGCATTGGGGCCCATCAGCCTATCCGACTGGATATGGAGGGAGAAAACCTTCAAGGAGTGGTGCCGGGGGTCGACTTTTTACGGCAAACAGCCCTAGGGAATCAAAAGTCCTTGGGTGACCGGGTGGCGGTGATCGGTGGCGGCAATGTGGCGGTTGATGCCGTTCGAACGGCTCTCCGTCTGGGTTCTAAAGAGGCCATGATCTTGTATCGCCGGACCCGCGAAGAGATGCCGGCCTATAGCGAAGAAGTTGAAGAAGCCCTGGAAGAAGGGGTTCAGTTTCATTTTCTGACCGCTCCAATCCGTTTTATTGGAGATCACACCGGAAAAGTAAAAGCCGTTGAATGCCTCCGTATGGAACTGGGGGCCCCCGATGCCTCGGGCCGCAGACGCCCGGTCCCGGTGCCCGGCTCGGAGTTCCAGATCGATGTGGATGGGATCGTTACGGCCATTAGTCAGCAGCCGGATTTAGGATCCTTGGCCTTGCCTTCCTCAATCCAGCCCAGTTCGTATGGGACCTTTACCGTTGATCCCTTGACCCTGCAAACCGATCTCCCATGGGTTTTTGCCGGAGGTGACGCCGTTTCCGGTCCCAAGACAGTCATCGAGGCCATTGCTGCCGGGAAAGAAGCAGCCATTTCCATGGACCGTTTTTTAAAGGGAGAAGATTTAGTCGCTCAACGGGAGAAACAGTTTGAGATCGCTAAACCGGAAAGTCAAGGCCTGGCCAAAACCCTTCGTTTTTACCCCAGGCGAACCGATCCGGACCGGCGAAAAGAAAACTTCGAAGAAGTCGTCATGGTCATGAGCGAAGAAGAGGCCCGTCGGGAGGCCTCCCGCTGTCTGGCCTGTGGGATCTGCTCCGAATGCTATCAGTGTCTGGAGGCCTGTAAGCCGGGGGCCATTGACCATGCCATGCAAGGGGAAGAGGTTCATCTTCAGGTAGGCGCGGTTGTTTTAACTCCTGGATTTGAACCTTTTGATGCCCGGCTGAAGGGCGAATATGGGTATGGCCGTTATCCTAACGTCCTGACCAGTCTGGAATTTGAACGGGTCCTATCCGCATCCGGTCCTTTTATGGGGCATATTAAAAGGCCCTCGGACGGACAGGAACCTAAAAAGGTGGCTTGGATCCAGTGTGTCGGCTCCCGGGATGCGGCCATCAATCAGGATTATTGTTCCTATGTCTGCTGTATGTATGCCACCAAACAGGCCATCATTGCCAAGGAACATCTCTCCTTCATCGAGCCGACCATTTTCTTTATTGATGTCCGGGCCCAGGGCAAAGGCTTTGACCGTTACTATGAGCGGGCTAAAGGCGAGCATGGAGTGCGCTATGTGCGCAGCTTGATCTCCCGGGTGGCGGAGAATCCTCAGACCCATAATCTGGTCATCTCCTATATTGATGAGACCAATTCCTTTCAAACTGAGGAATTTGATCTGGTCATCCTCTCTGTTGGTCTGAAGGCCCACTCGGAATCCAGAGATCTGGCCGAGACCTTGAGCGTTCAAACGGACCGCTTCGGCTTTTGTCAAAATCCGCCTTTCAATAGTGTGGGCACCTCTCAGCCGGGGATTTTTGTCGGAGGGGTCTTTCAAAATCCGAAAGATATCCCGGAAACGGTGACCCAGGCCAGCGGTGCCGCCGGTGAAGTGGCCGCCCTGCTTTCCGAGGTCCGGGGGACGAAGGTCCGGGAACTGGTTTATCCGGAAGAACGAAATGTGCAGGGAGAAGATCCCCGGATCGGGGTTCTGGTCTGCCACTGCGGGATCAATATCGCCGGGATTGTGGATGTAGATCAGGTGACTGAATATGCCAAGACCCTGCCCGGAGTGGTCTACGCCGACCACTTTCTTTTTACCTGTTCCACAGACAGTCAGGAACAGATGCAAAAAGTGATCGATGCGTATCGGCTGAACAGGGTCATTGTGGCCTCCTGTTCTCCCCGGACCCATGAGGTCTTATTCCAGGATACCTTGCGCAAGGTCGGGCTGAATCGGTATCTCTTTGAAATGGCCAATATCCGCGATCAATGCTCCTGGGTCCATCAAAATGAACCGGCCCTGGCAACGGAAAAATCGAAAGATTTAGTCCGCATGGCCGTTTCCCGGGCCCTTCGCCTGGAATCCTTGCATGATCTTCCTTTTGATATTTCCCAGAAAGGGCTGGTCATCGGCGGCGGTGTTGCCGGATTGACTGCGGCTTTGAATCTAGCTGATCAAGGGTTTGAGACTTTTCTGATTGAACAGTCCGACCGCTTGGGCGGTCAGGCCTTGCACCTTTATCAAACCCTGGAAGAACCAGTGGTTAAAGGTTTTCTGGATGACCTGATCCAAAGGGTCGTCGGGCATCCTCGAATCCGGGTCTTTATGGAAAGTCAGGTCCTGGAGATGAAAGGTTCGGTGGGTCAATTCAGCAGTACGATCGGGAAAAGAAAATCCGTGATTGATTCCGGTGTCATGAAGAATGATAATATGCGGGATGTCCCACCCTCCCGCGCCCTCCCCCTCGGAGGGGGGAGGGAAGAGGTGGGGGTGGAAAAGATTTTGCTCAACCACGGTGTGGTTATCGTCGCTACCGGAGGGGCCGAATATCAACCGGAGGAGTATCTCTTTGGTCGTCATCCGTGGATCAAGACCCAGTTGAAATTTCAGGAATTTCTCTTTGAGGTGCCTGAAAAAGTCCGGGAAGCCAAACAGGTCGTCATGATCCAGTGCGTCGGCTCCAGGGAAGAGGACCATCCCTACTGCAGCCGGGTCTGCTGTTCCACGGCGGTGGCCAATGCCTTAAAAGTGAAGGCCCTCAGTCCGGAGACCGAGGTGGTTGTCCTTTACCGCGATATGCGCACTTATGGGCAGAAGGAGCTTTTTTATAAACAGGCCCGGGAAGCAGGGATTCGATTTGTTCGTTTTGAACCGGAAGCGCCGCCGGAGGTCAGGGACGATCAAGGGTCTTTGGAGGTGATGGTTTTGGATCAGAACCTTAAAGCCCGCCTTCGTTTTAAGCCGGATATCCTGGTCCTTTCAGCGGCTATCCGCCCGGCGTCGACAACCAAGACCTTGGCCAGTACTTTGAAGCTGCCTTTGGATGCCGATGGATTTTTCCTGGAGGCCCATATTAAATTACGACCCCTGGATTTCGCTAATGCCGGGATGTTTCTCTGCGGTCTGGGCCATGGTCCCAAGGCGTTGGAGGAAAGCATCGTTCAGGCCAAAGGAGCGGCCGCCCGGGCGGCGACGATCCTCTCCCAAAAACAGATTCAGGTGGGCGGCAAGACGGCCCGGGTGAATGAAGAGTTGTGTGTGGCCTGTATGACCTGTGCCCGGGTCTGTCCCTTCGGTGTGCCGGCGCTTAATACAAATCATTTTGCTGAAATGAATCCGGCGGCCTGTCAGGGATGCGGGAACTGCGCCAGTGCCTGTCCACAGGGGGCCATTCAGGTGGGTCATTCGAAGGATGAGCAGTATTTGGCATTGTTGGAAGCATGTTAAAGGAACCGGTTGATGAAAAAAGCCCATCTGCGGCGTTACCCTCACCCTTCGTCGTTGCAGCGTACTTCAATGTACGCCTCACTCCTCAGGGTTTCGGAGGCCTTGCATCTGGGCATTTTTGATCAACCGGTCTTAGAAAATTAAATGGTGGAATAAAAATCTAGTCTTGATTATGTCTGATTCTTTTGAACCGAAAATTATTGCCATGGTCTGCACCTATTGCACCTATACGGCGGCGGACATGGCCGGATCCATGAGGCTCCAATACCCCTGGAATGTGCGGATCGTCAAATATCTCTGCACCGGGAAGATTGATATTCAGCACATCCTTAAGGTCTTTGAGAAGGGGGCTGATGCTGTCCTGGTGGGGGGCTGAGAAATCGGCGACTGTCATTTCCTGGAAGGAAATCTAAGAGCCAAAGAGAGAATGGAATACACCAAGGAGCTTCTGAAGGAAATCGGCCTGGAACCGGAGCGGTTGGAAATGTTTCACATCGGCGCCTCCGATGCCCCGGCCTGGGCCAAGGCGGTGACCTTGATGACGGAAAGGGCGAAGGCTTTAGGCCCAAACCCTCTAAAAAGCATTTGAAGGATTTTTATGATCGTTGCCAGCAGAAAACCTTTTGAAGAAATCAAGAAAAGCCTGTCAGGTTATCGGAATATATTAGTGGTCGGCTGTGGGACCTGTGTGGCCGTTTGTTTGGCGGGCGGGAAAAAAGAGGTCGGTCTTTTGACCAGCCAACTGCGGATGAGCTATGGACTGGAAAAGGATCCGGTAAACATTTCCGAAGAAACCCTGGAGAGACAATGTGACCGGGAATTCCTGGAAATGATTTGTGACCGGGTAAAAGACCAGGATGCCCTTCTTTCTTTGGCCTGCGGAGCGGGGATTCAATTTTTGGCCGAGGCCTATCCAGAAAAACCGGTTTATCCGGGAGTGAATACCACCTTTATCGGCGTGGCCGAGGCGGCCGGCCTTTGGACCGAACGCTGCCGGGCCTGCGGAGAATGTCTGCTGGCCGTGACCGGAGGAATCTGCCCCCGAACCAAATGCACCAAGGGGTTGAATAACGGCCCTTGTGGCGGAATGACCGAGGGGAAATGCGAAGTGGATCAGGAGCGCTCCTGTGCCTGGGTGACTATTTATGAACGGTTGGCCCGGGAAGGACGGCTGGCCCAGATTGAACCCATGCTCTCTCCAGGAGATTTTCGCAGCCAGACCAGGCCTGGAACGGTTACCCACCGGGCCTATCTGAGGAGGTACCATGCCGGCTCCAAGTAAGTTCGCCCAGGCGTTAGAGTCTAATGTTTTTCTGGTCACCTGTGAATTGGACCCGCCGAAGGGAACGGATCCGTCTTTGGAAGAGAATAAAATCCAGGCGCTGAAGGATAAGATCCAGGCCGTGGTGACCTCCGATAATCCCAAAGCCTTTTTACATATGGCCCCTTTAGGCTTTTGTCGCTATCTCCTGGAACAGGGCTGTGAGACGATCATGACCGTTACTTGCCGGGACCGCAACCGTTTGGCCCTGCAGGCCGATCTGCTGGCTGCCGCCGGTCTGGGCATTCATAATATTCTGGCCGTTAGCGGCGATTATATTACCTGGGGAGATCATCCAGGAAGCACACCGGTCTATGATCTGGATTCGGTCCAATTGCTTTGGGCCATTTCTCAACTCAACCAAAATAAGGATATTTCCGGTGATGTCATTTTAGGGCCGAGTCCTTCCTTTGTTTATGGAGGAGCGGTCACCCTGAGCGGCAATCTTCTGGCCCCCCAGGTTCTCAAATTTAAGAAAAAAGAACAGACCGGGGCTCGATTTTTTATGAGTCATCCGATTTTTGATCTGGCCGGGGTGGATGAATTTTTTAAACTGGTCCCGGAAATCAAAACACCTCTCTTGGCTACGGTCTGTTTGGTCAAGGAAGAACAGTTAAAAGACGAGGCCGCCGGCCGGTTTCCCGGTCTGCAGATTCCGGGATACTTCAGAGAAAAATTTAAAAGTCTAAGTCCCGGGGAGTCCGAAGTGAAGATATGGGATTATACGGCCAACTTGATCGCCGAAATTAAAAAAGACGGCCGTTTTCGCGGGGTCCATCTGATGCTCCAAGGGAAAGAAGAACGGATTGGAGAGCTGATCTAGCTACCGATTACAGAATGTAGATTTGAATTTAAATTTTTATGAGATTGTTTCGCAAAAAGTCGTCACCCCGGTGAAAACCGGGGTCCAGTACTTTTCTTATTAACAGATGCGACTGGATTCCGGCTTTCGCCGGAATGACTTCAAGCGGGATTTATTACCTTTTTGCGATATTATTTTATGAAAAAACAAATAAATCAATAAAACTTAATAATATGAATTTGGATAATCCAAAGGTATTAATTTTAGGGGGCGGCATTGCCGGCCTGACGGCCGCCCTGGCCTTAAATCGTTTGGGGATTCCGGTGGAGCTGATCGAAAAATCGGAGGCCTTGGGCGGGATGGTCCGCAGTTTTTGTTGTAAAGCCTCCCCGGTCTGTCAGCAGTGCGGAGCCTGCTTGGTAAATGACGCCTTAAAGATGTTGGTCGGGGCCCACAACGTTGATGTCCATTTGCAGGCCGAGTTAAAAGAGATAAAAATGGATGCCAAGGAATTTCTCTATACCTATAGCCGCCCTGGAGGGGGTGGCGAGGGCAGGGCGGCCGCCCTGCTCCTGGCAACCGGTTTTACTCCCTTCAGGGCTGAAGATAAACCCCAGTATCGCTATGGCCTCCTCTCTAATGTCTTGACCGGTTTGGATCTTGAAAGACAACTCCGAGAAACCGGGAAGGTTATCAAGCCATCCGATCAAGCACCGCCTCAGTCGATGGCCTTCATCCAATGTGTCGGCAGCCGAGATCTTCATTTAAACCATCCTTTTTGTTCCCAGGTCTGTTGCGGCTATGCCCTGCGGATGGCCAACCTGATCAAGCATAAGAATCCTCAAATGGAGATCACTGTTTTTTACATGGACATCCAATCCTTCGGCAAGGATTTCCCCAACTTTCTAAATCAAACCAGAAAACAGATCCGTTTCATTCGCTCCATCCCCGGGGAAATCAGTGCCGGCGACCAGGATCAGCTAATATTCACCTTCCAATCCGATGATGGGCTGACCAGTCAAAAACTGGCGGCGGATCTGGCCGTCCTTTCCGTGGGGATGATGCCCGGATTGGATAATCCGGTTCTCTCTAAGATGCTGGGCCATCCTCTAAATGCCGATGGATTTCTGCCGGCCAATCCGGATGTTTCACGGCCGGAAGGGATTTTTTCAGCCGGGGCCGTCTCCGGACCCAAAAGTATCAGCCGGAGCATCGCTCAAGCCTATCAGGCGGTTGAAGAAGTGGCTGCCTTTTTATCGAAGAGGTCCTCGGTATGATGACTCTATCGGAGGTTCAAAAAATTCCCAAGGTCCTGATCTTCGGAAATGGACCAACGGCCCAGGAGACAGCCGGGCAACTCCTAGACCTAGGGTATGAGATTATTGAGATTAACCCGGCGGAAGATTTTTCCCAAGACATTTCCTGTCCCGCCACCGGGAGCAGCCCTGTCCAGGATTATATGGAAAAATGGGGAACCTTGGCCAATAATCCTCGATACGTTCTCTTTAATCAAACCGCTTTGCAGACTATCGAGGGCTTTGCAGGTGAATTCCAGGTTCGTCTGAAAAGAGACCAAAAAGAATGGATCGAGACGGTGGGTGCCATTGTCCTGGCCCCGGAATTGATCTCAACCGGCCGATTTGAAGATTATGCGTTGACACCGTCCAATCAGATCATGACCCTGGAGGAATTAAACGCAGCGGTGTGCTCCTCGGGGGAGGGAATCGAAGGAAAAGCTGAGAAGGAGACGAGACTCAAGGGACTAACCCCGCAAACCTATGTGGCCTTTCTTGTCGGCCTCAAGGCCGAAGGAAATGTGCTTGATATGGCCCGGACTTTGTCGCTGGCCCAAGAGCTCGGGAGGAAATATCAATCCCAAATTTGTGTCTTCTGCCGCAACGTTAAAGTGGCTGAAGAGGGCCTGGAAAGGCTTTATCAAGCCTGCCGGGATGAAGGGGTCCTCTTCTTTAAATTCGATGACGAAGGCCCGGAAATAATCCGTTCGGGTGAAAGGGTGATCCTCCATTTCACCGATATGGTTTTAAGCCAGCCTTTTGAATTGGTTCCTGACCTTCTGGTTCTTGATTCGGTTCATTCTCTTTCGGAAAAACTGCAGGGCCTGGCGGTCTCCGCCCGGATCAATACGGATGGGAATGGTTTGCTTCAGCCGGCTAATGTCCATCTTCTTCCTCAGGCCTCTAACCGGGCCGGCATCTTTTTAGCCGGTCCGGGAAAAGGTCCTCTGCTTCCCCGAACGGGGCTGGAGGAGGCCAAGGCGGCCGCTTTGATGGTTCATCACTTTTTTCAGGGAGAGACGCTAGAGAATCAGCAGCGGGAAGTAACGGTGGATAAGGGCTTGTGTACCATCTGTCTGACCTGTCTGCGTTTTTGCCCTCACCAGGCCATCGGCTGGAGCCATCGGATTTTTATTCATCCCCTGGCCTGCCAGCGATGCGGTATCTGTGCCAGTGAATGTCCGATGGATGCCATTCAGATCGCCGGATATGCCGATCTGGAGGTGGAGTCCAAGCTGACCCGTTTTCGACAAAAGTGGCAGGAGGTTGAAACAACACAACCCAAGGTGGTTATCTTTGGCTGTCAGCGGTCGGCCGGGGTGGCTTGGGAAGAGGTTCAACGTTCAACGTTCAACGTTAAAGGTCACCTTGATTTTATTTCTTTACCTTGTGCCGGAAAGTTGGATCCTGATTATGTACTGAAGGTTTTGGCCATGGGGGCTGACGGGGTGGTGGTGCTGGCCTGTCCGGAGGAAAACTGTAAATCCATTTATGGCAACACCTATGCCCACGGGCGTTTTGAAGAGATTCGGGATTATGTGGAAGAAACCGGCTTCGATCCTCGAAGGATCCGTTTTGAGTATCTGTCCAGCAATATGGTTTGGAAGTTAAAAGAAATTATGGAAGAATGGATGGAAGAATTAGGTGGTATGATTAATCAGCAATCCGCAGCCTGAAATCTGAATTGGAAACATGGAACGTATCGATTTAAAAAAATTGGATCCGGAGTTTAAACATCGGGTGGCCGGGGAGTTAGGGGGGGAGCACATTAAGAAGTGCTTTGCCTGTGGGATCTGTTCTGCCCGTTGTCCGATCGAAAAAATCGAACCGGAATATAATCCCAGAAAGATCATCCGGATGATTCTTTTGGGTCTGGAAGATGAACTGCTCAAAGAAGAATTCCTTTGGCACTGTTCAACCTGTTATACCTGCCAGGAAAGCTGTCCCCAGAGAGTAAATTTTACCGAGGTCATTTTTGCCTTGCGCAACCTGGCGGTACGCAAGGGCCTGGCGCCCGCCGGGATGGCCGCCGCTCAGAATCTGCTGAGCCAGCAGGGACGGATGTATGAAGTGGGGGATTTTGAAAATGAAAAGCGCCAGGAGATGGGTCTGCCTAAGATCAAAGGGAATCCGGAAGACTATCAGAAGCTATTAAAGAAATGATCAACTCTATGAATTATGCATTTTTCTTAGGCTGTACCGTGCCGGTTCGGAATCTCAATTATGAGCTGTCCGCCCGGTTGGTGGCGGAGACCCTTGGACTGGAATTGGTCGATCTCGAGGATTTTCAATGCTGCGGCTTTCCTTTGAAGTCGGTACATTTTTTTGATTCCCTGGTCATCGCCGCCCGCAATCTGGCTCTGGCCGAAAAGGCCGGTCTGCCGGTCTGCACCTTATGCAGTGCCTGCGGGGGCTCATTGAGTGAAGCCAATCATCTCCTTCGGCACAATGCCGAACTGCGGTCGCAGATTAATGAACGGTTGAAAGAAGTCGGCCTGGAGTATACCGGAACAGGAGAAGTCAAACATTTTATCCGCATCCTTTATGAAGACTTGGGACTTGATCGGATTAAGGAAAAAATCACCCGTCCCTTGAGCGGTTTTACTTTTGCCCCCCATTATGGCTGCCATTTTATCAAACCGGCTGAAGCGGCCGGGGGGATTGACCCAGTGGAAGATCCCAAATCGTTGAGTGAGTTGATTGAAGTCACCGGCGCAAAGGCTTTAAAGTATAATACCATGCTGAATTGCTGCGGCGGGAGCGTCCTGGGGGCTAAGGAAGATCTGGCCAATACCCTGGCCGGGCAAAAACTGGGGGAAGTCAATCAGCTGGGGGCCAATGGACTGATCATGATTTGCCCTTTTTGTAACGTTATGTATGAAGGGCAGCAAAAAAAGGTCGAAAAGAAGCTGGAACAAAAACTTAAGGTCCCGGTTCTGTATTATCCTCAGCTTTTGGGGTTGGCCCTGGGGGCCGGTCCTGAGCAATTAGGGTTCAAGTTAAATAGAGTCAAAGATAAGGATTTCTTAAAACAGTTTGAAAAGGAGGACTGATTATGGAATTAGAAGGCTACAATTTCCCCGATGATTTATGGTATGATAAGAATCACTTTTGGGCTCGCCTCGCAGGAGATACCGTGGTCATGGGCACAACCGATTTTGCCCAAAAGCTGGCCGGAGATATCGGATATGTGGAAATCCCGGAAGAAGGGCAGAAGGTGCAACAGGGTAAACCCTTTGGATCGATTGAATCCGGGAAATGGGTCGGTCGGATCTATGCCGTTGTTTCTGGAGAAGTAACGGCGGTAAACGAAACCCTGGAAGATGAACCGGAATTGATTAATTCTTCTACCTATGAAGACGGCTGGATCTGCAAAATCTCCCCGGATAATTGGGAAGCAGAAAAACAAAACTTAATGTCGGCCGCTGATTTGAAGCCTTTTATCGAGTCGGAGATCGTCCGGATCAAGGAATTGATGAACAAATAAAGGCAGGTGTAAGGTATAAGGTTCACGGTTCAAGGTGGAAGGTTTCATTTTTACCTTGGACCTTAAACCTTGCCCCTTGTACCTTTCTTTTAAGAAGGGAGTACAGCCATGGAGTACATCGAAGAACTGAAAAATATAGTTGGTCAAGAGAATGTGCATACCGGGAAGATCGATTGTCTCGGCTTTTCCCGAGATATGTCGGTCCATCAAGGCATGCCCGATGTGATTGTTTTTGCCACCAGCACCGATCAGGTCAGCCGGATTGTCAAACTGGCTGCCGTTCATAAAATACCGGTTATTCCTCGGGGTGCGGGAACCAGCGTAACCGGGGCGGTCCTGCCGGCCAAAGGCGGGATCCTGATTGACTTGACCCGGATGAATCGGGTTATTGAGATTAATAAGAACGACGGGTATGTGATTGTTGAACCCGGGATCGTCTGCAATGCCTTGAATGCCCAATTGGAACCAACCCATTTTTTCCCGCCTGATCCGGGAAGTGCGCCGGTAGCCACCATTGGCGGTATGATTGCCTGTAATGCCAGCGGTGTGCGGGCGGTCAAATATGGGACCACCCGGGATTATGTTAAAGGTTTGGAAGTGGTTCTGGCTGATGGCCAAATCATCCATACCGGGACCTTGGCCCCCAAGAGCTCCGCCGGGTATGATTTAACCCGTCTGTTCACCACCTCTGAAGGGACCCTGGGCATCATTACTCAAGCGACCTTGAAGATTCTTCCCAAACCGCCCTATGCCGCCTTTGCCAAGTTGCTCTTTCCTTCGGTGGATCAGGCCGGAAAGACGGTTGAAAAATTACTCACCTCAGGAATTCCCTTGTCCTCCTGTGAGATTTTGGATGAGGTGTCTATCGGTGTGGTTAAAAAAGCCATGAACTTGGAAATCGCCCCGGAGGTCAAGTGTCTCCTTTTTGTTGAGATCGACGGGCACAAACAGGCTGTTCAGGACCAAATGGTCCGGATTGACGCTATTTGCCAGGAATTCGGAGGACTGGGAAACGAATGGTCCGATGACCCGGCCAAACGTCTGGTCATGTGGTCGGCCCGGCAGGGACTGGTTCCCTCCCTTTCCCGAGTGAAACCCGGTTATCGGCAGATACCTATTGTCGAAGATTTCGGGGTGCCGATTACCCAGATTACTTCCATCATCCATGAGATTCAGGAAATCGGCCGTAAACATGATTCCCCTATCGCCACCTTCGGTCACATCGGCGACGGAAATCTGCATGCCGTATTGATTATGGATGTGCGCAAGGCCAATGAGTGGCAAACCTTGCGCCAGATCGGTCAGGATTTCCTGGCCTTGACCTTGAAATATAAAGGGACTTTGACGGCTGAGCACGGCCTGGGTATGGCCAAATCGCCTTTTATCAAGGAGGAACTGGGTTCGGCCCTGGATGTGATGGAGTCGATCAAGAATACCTTGGATCCGGATAATATCCTGAACCCTGGGAAATTCGGGTTTAAGGACAGCATTAGGGATATTTATGATAAATTCGCTTACGCCGCCTTGATTGACAAGCCAGAAGGGATCAAGAGTTTCGGCGATAAAATCGATCATGAGATTATGGCCTGCATTTTGTGCGGGTTCTGCCGTTCGGGATGTCCGACTTACAGCCAGACCAATCTGGAGACCATGAATGCCCGGGGCCGGGTCCTGATGGCCTTCAATTTAATGAGCGGTGATCTGCCGCCTTCCGCCGAAATGGCCGAACGGTTTTATCAGTGTACCACTTGTTTGAACTGCAAGTACACCTGTCCTTCGCGCGTGGAGGTCTCTGATGTGGTGCAGGCGGCCCGGAAACGATTAGTGGAAGCCGGATTTCTGCCCCAGGTGTTTCAGACCAGCGGAAAGAGCATCAACCAATACGGCAATCCCTTCGGTGAACCTCGGGAAAAACGAACCGATGTCTATCCTTCCGGGTTTAAGGCCGGACAGAAGGGGCCGGAAGTCCTCCTCTTCGGCGGATGTGTCGGTTCTTATCAAGACATCAATATGATCCCCAACTTGATGACCATCCTGGATAAGGCCGGTATTACCTATACGGCTCTAGGGCAGGAAGAAGATTGCTGCGGTTACCTGAGCTATCTGATCGGAGCGGAAGGGGATTTTAAAACCTGTGTGGCCTCCAACACTAAAAAATTTGTTGACATGGGGGTCAAAGAAATCGTTACCAGTTGCCCGGGCTGTTTCCGAACCTTAAGCAAACTCTATCCGGCCTATGGCGGGAAAGCGGAGATCAAGGTCCATCATGTGGTCACTTATCTGAATGATCTTTTGAGCAAGGGGAAATTACCCCTCAAGGGAAATGGTTCGGTGACCATCGCCTATCATGACCCGTGCGATTTGGGCCGGCATATGCAGGTCTTTGAAGAACCGCGGAATATCCTGAAACAGATCCCCGGTGTGCAATTGAATGAATTTAAGATGAACCGCCTTCTGGCCAAGTGCTGCGGCAGCGGCGGCGGGGTCAAAGGCTTTGACAATCAGTTGAGCCAGGATATCGCCTATAACCGGGTCCTTCAGGCCCTGGATGTGGGAGCGGAGGTGATTGTTTCGGCCTGTCCTTCCTGCAAGAGCAACCTGACCCAGGGTGCGGCCCGTCTGCGGAAAGAAAAGAAAGGCAAGATCAAGGTCAAGGATATTACTGAGGTCGTGGCTTCAGCCTTGGCATAAAGGCAACTTTTTTAACAGGATTAACAGGATGGAAAATGTGTTTGTCCTGTTGATCCTGTCCGGATAGAAGGATTTTGTGATGAAAGAATTTCAGTCTTCCAAATTATTAAAAAAGATCATGGCCGATCATTTTCTGGAAATGGATCGGGCCGTCAAAGAGGGTACACAAAAAATCGCCTGGTGCACGAGCGTCGGCCCGGCCGAACTCCTGCGAGGCATGGGCTTTCTGGTCTATTTCCCGGAAAATCACGGAGCCATGTTGGGGGCCACCCGGATGGCCACCGAGTGCATTCCGGCGGCCAATGCCATCGGTTATTCTCCGGAAATTTGTTCCTATCTGACCAGCGATGTCGGGTCCTATCTGAAAAAGAATACGCCGTTAAAAAAGGCCTATGGTATAGAGTCCGTGCCCAAACCGGATGTCCTGGTTTTTAATACCAACCAGTGCCGGGACGTGAAGGACTGGTTTGCCTGGTATGCCCGAGAGATGAATGTGCCGGTCATCGGGGTCCACTCCTTCCGCAACATCGGGACCATCACCCGTTATGAGATTCAGGATATCGCTGAACAGATCAAAGCTTTGATCCCGACCTTGGAAAAAGTAGCCGGCCAAAAATTCGATTTGGATCGGTTTAAAGAGGCGGTGCGATTGTCCCGGGATTGTTCCCACCTTTGGCGGACCGTCCTGGAAACGGCCTCCGCTCAACCATCACCGTGGACTTTTTTTGACGCCACGATTCACATGGGACCAGCGGTGGTGGCCCGGGGGACTCAAGAAGCGGTGGATTATTATCACATCCTCCTGCCGGAACTCCAGAAGAGGATTAAAGACGGCGTGGCGGCCATTGATGGTGAAAAACACCGCCTCTATTGGGAGGGGATGCCGGTTTGGGGAAAACTTCGTCCCTTGGCCGAGCTCTTTTCTTCCTTGAAGACCTGTGTAGTGGCTTCCACCTATTGCAATAGCTGGATCTTTGATCAACTGGATCCGAATGATCCCTTCGAGAGTATGGGCCGGGCTTATACGGAGTTGTTTATCGTTCGCGACGAAGTGTATAAGGAAAATTATATCGAGGCTTGTCATAAACTGTTCAAGTTCGATGGCATCCTTTTTCATGATGCTAAGACCTGTCCGAACAATTCCAATAATCGCTACGGTATGCCTGAGAGATTGACCAAGCACCTGGGCGTTTCTACCTTGACGATTAACGGGGATCTAAACGATTTGCGCTGTTATTCCGAGGAACAGACCAAGACTCAGATCGAAGCCTTTATTGAGCAATTGGAGGAAAGATAAAAGAAAGGTATGAGGTTCAAGGTATAAGGTGCAAAGCTAAGAAAGTGGAAATTAGAATATTATATTCCTTTTTGATTTTCCCTAAACCTTAAACCGTGCACCTTGAACTGTGATTTTATGATTTTCGTCGGTGTTGATGTGGGTTCATCCACCACCAAGGTGGTGCTCTTGGACCAGGGAAAAAATATGCTAGGCTGGTCTGTGCAACGATCCGGCACAGACTTTGCCGGGGTGGCCAAAAGCGGTCTGAAGCAGGCTTGCACCAAAGCCGGATTGGTTTTGGATGCCAAGGAAATGAAAACGATTTCCACCGGCTATGGACGGAAGAATGTCCTCTTTACCGACGGAGACAAGACGGAGATAAGCTGTCATGCTAAGGGATGTTATCATTATTTCCCTCAGGCCATCACCGTCATAGATATTGGCGGTCAGGACAACAAAGTTATTCAACTCGACGAACAGGGGCGGCGGATCAATTTTAAAATGAACCGAAAGTGTGCCGCTGGAACCGGAGCCTTTTTGGAAGAAATGGCCTTGCGTCTAAATATTCCCATTGAAGAGATGGACGGGCTGGCTAGACAGTCGAAAGAAGTAATTGAATTAGGGAGCTTCTGTACCGTTTTTACGGCCACCGAGGTCTTAGAGAAGATCCGTCAGGGCAAAAAGGTCCCGGACATTATCAGAGGGTTGTTTTTATCGGTCATTAAACGGGTCTTGGAAATGGACCTATTTAGCGAACAGGTGGTCATGACCGGCGGGGTAGTGGCCTTCAATCCTTTTTTGAAGGTCATGGTGGAAGAGATGATTCATCGGCCGGTCCTGGTCCCTGAATATCCTCAACTGACCGGGGCTATAGGGGCGGCCCTGTTTGCTCGAGATATTTTTTGTAATTTCACATAGAAATTCCTATTTTTGTTTTTACAAAGGAGGTCATAATCATGACAAAAAGCAGATGGATGCATATGGGAACAGTATTGAAGATGAATGCCATCAATTTCCCGGAAAAACTTGGATGGCAAGATAAATCTAAGGAATATAACTTTAAACAATGGAACGATCGTTCCTGCCGTTTGGCCAATGGTCTGAATAAGCTGGGGGTCAAATATAAAGACCGCTTTGCCGTCCTGGCTTATAATCGCGGAGAGTGGATGGATATCTATGCCGGGGCAGCTAAGGGCGGGCAGATCGTCGTTCCGCTGATGTTCAGGCTGGCCGGGCCGGATATTGAATTTATTGTCAATCATTCGGAATGTAAAGGGTTCATCGTAGAAGAACCTTTTGTGGAATTGATCAATGGGATTAAGGATAAATTACCGGTCCCCAAAGATGCCTATGTTTTCCTGGGTGAAGGACCTGTGCCGGCCGGCTATATCGGCTATGAAGAATGGCTCGCCCAATCTTCGGCCGAAGAACCGGATTATCTGGTCGATGGGGCCGATGCCTGGACCTTTATGTATACCTCCGGGACCACCGGAAGGCCTAAAGGGGTGGTGAGAACGCACGAAAGCTACATGGCTCAGTATTACCTGGATATTATCAACATGACGGTCCGTCCCACGGATAAGGTCATGCTGGTTATGCCCATGTGCCATGTTAATTCCATTTTTTATTCCTTTCCCTACACCCTGTTGACCGCACCGGTCTTCGTCTATAACATGGTTTCATTCGATCCCGAAGACCTACTCAAGACTATCGACCAGTATAAGATCACTTTTACCTCCCTGGTTCCTACTCATTACATTATGATTCTGTCCTTGCCGGATGAGATTAAAAAGAGCGTGGATGTCTCCTCCATCCGCCAGCTCCTGATCTCTTCAGCCCCGGCCCGGAAAGATCTCAAGCTGGCTATTATGGAATATTTTAAGAATGCCGAACTCTGGGAGGCCTACGGGTCCACCGAAGGCGGTCTGGTCACTCTGCTGCGGCCGGAAGATCAGTTCAAGAAACTGGGTTCCATCGGACGGGAAATTTTCGGCACCGACCGGATCCGTATTTTGGATGAAAACCGGCAGCCCGTACCCGACGGCCAGGTCGGAGAGCTTTTCTACCGAACCCCTATGCTTTTCACCGAATACTGGAAAGAACCGGAAAAGACCAAAGACGCCTTTGACAACGGCTGGTCTTCCGCCGGGGACATGGTCCGCCGGGATGAGGATGGTTATTATACCCTGGTCGATCGCAAGGCTAATATGATCATTACCGGTGGTGAGAATGTTTACCCGTCGGAAGTGGAAAATATGGTGGGCAGCCACCCGGCGGTAAAAGATGTGGCGGTCATCGGGGTTCCGGATAAGAAATGGGGCGAGTCCATCAAGGCCATCGTTATCCTTCACGAAGGGTACAAGGGTACACCCGAACTGGCTAAGGAGATCATGGATTTCTGCAAAGGGAAAATCGCCGGATTCAAACGGCCCAAAACCCTTGACTTCATTAGTGATGTGGAAATGCCCCGGACCGGAACGGGCAAGATCCTCCACCGGGTCCTGCGGGAAAAATACGGAAAGTGGAGTGATCATTAATTTACATAGGATCAACGAGTATAAATAAATAAAAAAGGGGGAATGTTTTATTCCCCTTTTTTATTTTAGGTTTACCTAAGGATTCCTTTTTCACACAAAAGAATTCCCGATTATCGGATGGCCACGTCGTTTACCTAAGTTTATTTTTTTTGGGTTGACGTCTCCTTCCGTATCCAATACCCAATTTATTCATCCGGTTTCTGAGGGTGCTGGGGTTTACGCCCAGGAGTCGTGCAGCGCCATTGGCGCCATGAATGATGCCCTTGGTTTTTTTTAGGGCCTTTTGGATGTGACCGGAGATCATTTCGTCCAACGGCAGAAGGTCCTGTCGTTCTTCTTTTAAGATTAATTCCTTGTCCTCCCGGAAGAGAAACAGGGAAGAGGTCAGAGTATCCCCCTTACTGAGAATAAGGGCCCTTTCTATAACGTTTTCCAATTCCCGGACATTTCCCGGCCAATGATAGGTCATGAGATGGTTTATCGTCCCCGGGGCAAGGGTCGGAATACCGGACAGTTTCAGTTCCCTCGACTTTCGGGTAATCAAGTGATGAACCAGGGCCGGTATGTCGCCTTTTCTTAGTCTTAGAGGCGGGATGAAAATGGGAAAGACATTTAGTCGAAACCAGAGGTCTTCTCGAAAACGCCCTGTCTCGACCATTTCTTCGAGATTCCTATGGGTCGCAGCGATAATCCGTATATCAACCGGAATGGGGGCCGTTCCGCCGAGACGCTGGATCTCTCGGTATTGGAGGACTCGAAGCATCCTGACCTGGGCCTGAAGAGGAAGTTCGCCTATTTCGTCCAGGAATATGGTTCCATGATTGGCCCTTTCGAAGACTCCTCTTTTCTGGACTATGGCGCCGGTAAAGGAACCCTTTTCATGTCCGAATAGTTCGCTGTCAACGAGGGTTTCCGGGATGGCTCCGCAGTTTACTTTAATAAAAGGCCCTTCCTTCAGAGGGGATGAATGGTGGATGGCACTGGCGATCACGTCTTTGCCTACACCGGTTTCTCCTCGCAGGAGGACCGGACTGTTTAAAGGGGCGACCTGCCGGACCATCTCCATGACGCTTTTTAGTCCGTAATCAGCCCCGATGATCTGATCGCTGTAGATCCGGAAGAATTCTCTGTGGAGATAGCGGTTGTCATCGGCCCGCAGGTCCTTTAGCTTCCGAGCCTCTTCTTTCTGAATGGCGTTGGAAACGGCCAGGGAAAATGGTTCCTGTAATAAGGCCAAAAGCCGTCCGTGTTCCTCTGAATATTGGTATTTGCCTTCCGCCCTAAGAAAAACTGTTCCCAATTTCTCCCCTTCCAGATCAAGATACATGAGGATGGCCGAATAATCCGGAGGCTCGAAGTAATGCCGGAGGCTTTTCCCGACCGGATCGGCATCGGGATGGTTGACGATTCGGACCACCACGGGAGTTAATCCGGAACGCTCGATGATGGTATGAGGTACGTCCATTTTTAAAAGCCTTTCTCGGGCCTCCGCGGGAAGCAACATAATGGTGTCGGCATTTCGGCCTTCATCAGGCGTGGCAGCGGCAAAGGTGCGGAGTCCCCCCATGCTTTCTTCGTAGAGCCAAAGAATCATCATATCTGCAGGCATTATTTCTCGGAGAACGACCAGGCATCGGTGAAGGGCTTTAGCGATGTCTAGGCTGCTGCACAGGGCCATAGCCGCCTTCCGGAAAAATTCATTTTCATCAGGAATCATGATCTTATCTCTCATCTCGCTTATAAAGAGTAACTGATCCAAGCAATTAGTAACTTAAGAATAAATTTCTGCGCAAAATGGATAGAATTTTGTAATGAGCAAGCCTTTTACCCGGACCAGCTTAAACATTTACCTGGTTAATCCAATTTTGGTTCCGGCTGGTCCGGGTTGGGGTAATGCATATTTTAAGATAAATTAAAATTGTCATTTATGATAATCTTATAACATTTTTACCAAATAATGCAATAATAATTGCCATATTAGGTAATTAATTTGGTTTTATCAGCCTAATATTTTGTTTTTAAATGATATTTTTTATGGCATAGCCATTGCTTTAAATACCCTTTGTTCAGAAGATATGAATAATCCAATAAAAGGAGGAAAAGGAAATGAAAAAAAGAAAAATTATTGTATTGATTATGTGGGCCCTGGTAATACCCAGTCTATGTCTGGCCCAGGCCGGACCGGGCACTGTGGCCGATACTAAGGGTTTCGAACCACCCAAGCCTAAACTGGAATATCTGGGAAGATGGTCCGTTGATCTAGTCGCTCCTATTTGGGAACTGGGCCAGACCTCCGATTTGGGGCGACGGCGCATTATCCCTATTACCGGTGGTACGTTTAACGGTCCTAATTTTAAAGGTAAAATCTTGAACAACGGAGCGGATTGGCAGATTGTCACCAAAGACGGCTTGGCTATTATCGACACCCGATATCTGCTTCAGACCGATGATGGGGAATATGTCTACCTGCAGACCAAGGGGTACCGTTTCGGACCTCCGGAGGTGATGGCCAAGGTCGCCAAAGGGGAGGTGGTGGATGCAAACCTCTATAATTTCCGGATAACCATGCAGTTCGAGACCAGCTCCAAAAAGTATGACTACCTGAATCGGTATATCGGTATTGCCTTTGCCATGCGGTTAGGGAATGCTGTGGTCTATGATGCCTATCTGGTAAAATAAGTCGTTTTTGTGATAACGGAAAGATAAAGCGGGATCACCAGATCCCGCCTTATTATTTCGGGGGCCGACTTTTTTATCAGGTAATTTTGACCAAAATTTTAAGTATACCTTTCGTGGCTGCTTGCTCGAAGGCGGTCAGGATATCTGAGAACGGATAGCGGGCTTGGATAAGGGGTTTGACTCCGACTAGGTTTCGCTCCAGGAGCCGTAAGGCCGGGGCGAAAGGTCCGCAGCGGGAGCCGATCAGGGTAATCTCATCGACTACGGCCATGGTCAGATCGGCCTCAAGGGTACCGTGATAGGTGGATTTGAGGACGATCGTCCCCCGGGGACGGACCAGTCGATGGGCTGAATAAAATCCCTCCTGACTGCCGGTGGCCTCTATGACCATATCGGCACCCCCTTCGACCCGGGATCCCTCCAAGGCTGTCGGAATCCCTTGTTTGGCCAAAATGCTTAGCTTTTCGGGGTGATGACCGACGGCTATCAGATCACAACCAGTAAGGTTCAGGACCTGGGCACACAATAGCCCCAGTTTGCCATCCCCCAGTACAATTACGCGATCAGTGGGTTTGATGTGAACTTGCTGGAGGATTTCACAGGCCGCGGCCAGGGGTTCGACGAAGACGGCGGTCTCATCTTCCAAAGAATCCGGTACAGGCAAGAGGTTCCCGATGGGTAACGTCAGATATTCCGCAAAGGCACCGGTCTTGCCAGCAATACCCAGGGTTGTCCGATGGGGGCAGTGGGTTGGTCGGCCGGACAGACAGGTGGGGCATTCCCGGCAGGCGGCGTTAATTTCCCCGACTACCCGGCGGCCTTCCCATTCCCCCGCCCCGGGTGCTCGTTCCACCATACCGACGAACTCATGGCCAGGAATGCCACGGAATTGCATATAGCCTTTAATCAACTCCAGATCGGTGTTGCAGATGCCTGCCATTAGGACTCGGATCAGGGCCTCTCCCGGATTAGGGACCGGCAAAGGCCGGTTTTTGTCCAAAGCCAGTGTTCCATCAAAAACCAGTGCCCGCATCCCAACTCCCTCCTCTAGATTCAATCAAAAACGTCCGCTTCGGAATGAGATCATTTTATCTCAATTCAAACAAAAAAGGGGATGAATAAACATTCATCCCCTTTTTTTGTTTTTGGTTGTTAACGAAAGGTTAAATCGTCTTTACATTGATGGCCGCTGGGCCTTTTTTACCCTGTTCGATATCAAAACTGACCCGTTGACCTTCTTGCAAAGTCCGAAAACCCTGCATATTGATGGCTGAATGGTGAATAAAAACATCCTTATCCTGACCATCCACTTCAATAAAGCCAAACCCTTTGTTTTCGTTAAACCACTTAACGCGTCCTTCCGGCATAGTCGTACCCTCCTCTTGAAGTATTTCTCAAGTTGGGATACGACCGCCCTAAAAAATAAAGGCATCCGAAGAAACATTCTCCGATGCCTGGGCCCGTCGAATTGTTCACCAACTTCGACCGTCAGCAACACCTTACTGGGTCGATGACGGATTTCTAATATCTAATTATAAAAGCCTTAAAAAGGTAAGTCAAGGTTTTTTTTAGATCATTATATTCAATTTTATCTGACGCCGGGCTTGAACGATCTGCTTAAGCAAGGGGAAAATATTTCCTTGATTAGAACGGGCATATTGGAACCAAGTCCTCTTTTGGCGGTAGAATAAAAACGGTCCATACCAGGGGGAAAAATATTTAAACAAGAAATACCAATCATTGAAGATCGTACTTTCCAGATATTGTTTTGGTGGGGGATTTCTGCTTCCTCCCTTTTTTTCCATGACATGAAAGACTTCGGCCCTGGGGTCATATTGGATTTGAAAGCCGTGCTTTCTGATCTGCAGGGCATAGTCCACCTCCTCCCATAAAAAATTCCCCCAATAATGTAAATCGAATTCTCCGACCTTTTGAAGTACGGAACGACGAATAGACATGTTACAACCGTAAAGCGTCGGGACCAGACATCGCTGATTGGTGGTAAAATTCCTGAGGTATTTTCCCGTTCGAGTGAGTTGGGCCGCCCAGGGAAGATCATTTTCCTCACAACCGTCATAAAGGACCTTTCCGGAAACGGCCCCAATTTGGGGATCTGAATAATTGGCGAGGTGTTTTTCGATGAGAGAAGGATGGAAAAGGACATCATCGTCCAAAAAGAGGATGATGTCTCCCCCAACTTCTTTTCTGGCCAGATTGCGGGCGGCCGTAGTCGAGGGGGAGGGCAGGGTCAACCGACGGATCCGGCCTTGCTGTTCATTTAAATAATCCCAGGTCTCCTGCTTATGCGTTTGACTTTGATCGATGGCCAGAATCTCAAGGGGTGTAATGGTTTGATCTAGGAGGAGCTTTAGGACATGGATCAAAGACTCTTCCCGGTTTAGAGTGCAAATAACCACGGAAACAGAAGGGGGAGGAGTAATCATGATTTTATCAGACTAAAAAAGAGTGTTTCCATCTGATCAACGATGCGGCCGATTTCAAACTGATTGATCACCTTTAGTCTCCCTTTCTCTCCCATAGCCTTCCGTTTTTCCGGATCCTCCAACAAGGTGGTCACGGCCTGGGCACATTCCCGAGGGTCCCCATAAGGGATCAAGAGACCGTCCTCCCCGTGGGCGATCATCTCTTCGACAGCCGGGGCTCGGGCCCCGATAACCGGTCTTCCTTGGGTCCAGGCCTCCAGGAAGACGACCCCGAAACTTTCCACTTGGGAAGGAAGGATCAGGATATCACAGGCCGATAGCAGATCAATCTTGTCTTCTTCAGGAAAATTATCCAGGGATAAAATCCGCGGATCTCCGGATAGAGGGTGCCTGCTGAAGAGATTTTGAAAATAGGGACTGGATTGACCGGCTAGGATCAAAACCGTACGAGGCTCTTTTTCCCAAATCCGAGGCATGGTCTTAAGCAAGGTGTCAAGGCCCTTGTTTTCCACCTTTCGGCCCAGGAAGAGGAGTATGGGCTGATCACTCAGGCCATGGACCGAGCGGAAGCGAAGGCCGTTTCCTGCCTTAAAAAGAGAAAGGTCTATCCCCTGCCTCAAAGGATGTATTTTTTCTCCCGTGAGTCCCCGCTTCATCAGATACGCTTTTTCAGCCTGGGTGTTGGTCAGGATGGCTGAAGCTTTAGGAAAAAGCCAGGCGAGGATTTTCCCTAAGGAGGTATTGATATCTTTTTCATGGAGATGAGGTTGAATGACCCAGGGGCACCCGATCCGTTCTCCGGCAACTTTGGCGTAATAGATGGAGGCGGTGGGGAAGGGAACGGCATAAAGCAGATCCGGATTTAATCCCTGAGCGGTTTTGATTATCTGGGGCAGATAGGGGATCTGCATCATGAACCAGAGGTAATCACCGCCCGGCAGACGGCTTCTCAGGGCCAGGGCCCCTGCTTTGGCCAGGATAAACCGCTGGTTTGAAGAGAGGGGTAACCGGATGATCCGGATCCCATCCCTGATTTCGTCCTTAGGCAGGTCGGCATTGATCCGGGGCTGCTTAAAATTTTCTAAGGTAGTTTGATTAGACGTCAGCACCGTAACCCGGTGTCCCTTTCTGATCAGTCCCTTGGAACATTCCAGGAGAGAGTTCTCCGACCCTCCCCGGGCAGGATAAAAGAGATGGGTAAGGGCAACGATGTGCATATATGGATTCAGCCGTTCAGTTTGTTATGTACGGGAATTTGAATCTCCGGCTTTTTGGGATGGTCGGTAAAGCACTTGAGAAATCCGGAAAATTTTTCGGCTTTTTGGCGGTTGACCACCTTGATTTGATAGTGACGCCCCGGCACAAGGCTAATCAGCTGATAGCTGATTTTTTCTTTCAGGCTGTTTTCAATCCGTTTGATCTGAAAGGGTCTCGAAGTGGATATTAATTCAATGGTCCTTTCCGCCGGTCCGGCGGCGTTGCTTTCGAACTGGATAAAACAACCCGGACGGCATTCGATGGAGGGACGGACCTTGCCGTGGAGGCTCAGAGAAACCGTTGGTTTTTGAGGATCATTACTAATCAGGTTGGCCGTTTTCCAGACCGTTCCCTGATAGCCTTTTAAATCGATGGTTAAGGTCACTTTCCCGTCCCCCCCCGGGGGAATGGCCCGATCAAAATGGGCCACGGCACAACCTCAGCCGGGTTGGACTTCCTTTATTTCCAGGATTCCCTGGCCGGTGTTTTTTATACTATAGTCGTGCACAACAAGAGTTCCTTCTTCGACTTCCCCGAAATCATGATCAGGGGCGGCTATCTGGATGGCCGGGGATAAAACGGCGGAAAAGGCCAGCCCTGTCCAGAGCAGGCCCAAAAAGATCCCATACCCTTTCCTGAACCGGTTTTTCATAGGCCTCCTAAGTGCTTTTTAATGAAATGTCTATAATTATGCTGAGACTATTCACGGGCCATTCCCTTGTCAAGAAAAAAGTCTCCAGACCCCAGGCAATCCCGAGGACCCTTAATCCCTTGAAGGTAGAGGCCCACCTCCCCGGAAATTAGAAATACAGGAAAGGGGTCTTATTCAATTGTATTTTAGGAAGATCTAAGGGAAAAGGATTTGTTTCCTCTTCGGGAGTTTTCGATGTAGATAGTTCGCATCCGGAAACGCCCTTTCCGGATGGAAACTAGATATAAAAATTTCCTGGTAAGGATAAGGCCTTTTTATGAATATTTACGTTTGCCCCTAGGTTGTCGGCCTGGGAAATATGACTAGGTCCAATCCCGGGATGTCCATAAAATCCTTTTCATTTTGAGTCAGCAATTTAAGGCCGTTTTGGACGGCTTGGCTGGCCACCCAAAGGTCTTGAACCCGATAATTATGATCTTTACCCGCAAGTTTCAACTGGGAGGCTAGTTTCCCGAAGATCTCCCCCGTAGTCTCATCCATGATCAAGATCGGTTTTTTTCTGAGCCGATCCAAGGCCGCGGCCCGTTTCAGACGAATAGCCGGATCTTTCGCCATTTCGACACCGAAGGTCAATTCCGCCATCGTAACAGGTGAAAGAAACACCGGTTCATTGCCGGTAAAATGGGCAACATCGGCCGGGGCTATAGCGCCGCGTTCCACGTCTATCCAGATGCAAGTATCGATCATGAAGCCCACGGATCCCTCATTTCTGAGGCCAATTCCCCCTCTACACGGCTTTCATCAAGCCAATCCCGGGCTGCTTCGGGCGGTAGGGTCCGGTAAATATCAGCCATGGCTTCAAGGGCTGTTAGGTGAGGGGAGCCGGGGATAATTCGGGCTATTTTGTGGTTATTCCGCACCAGGATGATTTCTTCCCCCCCGAACTCCAGACGGTCGAGTGTTTTTTTTATATTTTTTGCAAATTCGGTGGCAGTCATTTCTGTCATGTCTTTTTCCTTTAAATATGATTATCAAATAAAGTTAGATTATCTGATTTTTGAGAACTTATCAAGTGTTTTTATTTTTGATTCCGGACCAGAAGGATTTTTGGCAAGGAGAAGAATAGGCAACAACCCCCCAGTCAATCGGATTCCGGACACCTAAGGACCTTATTGGATTGTTGGAGGGAAGCCTATCCGATGTCCCCAATTGGGACCTCTTAAAGACTCGGAGGCCTTTTTACCCGTCGAATGACTCAGGCTAGCCGGTTATTTGGGCCGATCTTGGTTTTTCCCGAAAATTTAAAACCCCATGATATGTTTAACTTTACATTAAGATGTCGATATTACAATTATTTTAATTATTACCTTGAATTATAAAATTTTATGACTATTGTACAAACAGCACTCACCTTGACGGAGTGCTAAAAATCCAAGAATTTTTTTTAAAGAAGGAGCGTAAACTTATGAAGATTAGGCCATTACACGATCGGGTCATTGTCCAGAGGCTTGAGGAAGAAGAAAAGACCAAAGGAGGAATTATTATCCCGGATTCCGCCAAGGAGAAACCCCAGGAAGGCAAAGTCATTGCCGTAGGAGCCGGGAAGATTTTGGAGAACGGGACCAAGCTCGCCTTGGCCGTTAAAGTGGGCGACAAGATCCTCTTTGGGAAGTATTCCGGGACGGAGATCAAGGTCGACGGGGAAGAATTATTAATGATGCGTGAAGACGATATCTTAGGCGTAATAGAATAAACCGCCATGCTCCGCCAGGGGCGTGGCACTACCAAACATGAAAATGGAACTCGGTTAACGCTGAGCCCTATTTTCGTATTATAAGGAGGAAGTAACCTATGTCAGCGAAAGAAATTAAGTACGATTCAAAGGCCCGCGAGTCTATGAGATTGGGCGTAGATACCTTGGCCAATGCCGTTAAAGTGACCCTGGGACCTAAAGGAAGAAATGTCATTTTAGATAAATCTTTTGGTTCTCCGGCCATCACCAAAGACGGCGTTACCGTGGCCAAGGAGATCGAACTGGATGACAAGTTTGAAAATATGGGAGCCCAGATGGTCAAAGAAGTGGCTTCCAAAACCAGCGATGTGGCCGGAGATGGGACGACCACGGCCACTCTATTGGCCCAGGCTATTTACCGCGAGGGATCTAAGCTGGTTGCCGCCGGAAGCAATCCCATGGCTATAAAAAGAGGGATCGAAAAAGGCGTTGAGGCCGTAGTCAAGGAATTGAAAAGTATCAGCAAACCTACCAAGGACCATAAAGAGATTGCCCAGGTGGGGACCATTTCAGCCAACAATGATTCCACCATCGGCTATATCATTGCCGAAGCCATGGAGAAAGTTGGTAAAGAAGGGGTTATCACCGTTGAAGAAGCCAAGAGCATGGAGACGACCCTTGAAGTGGTGGAAGGAATGCAATTTGACCGGGGATACATTTCTCCCTACTTTGTGACCGATCCGGAGAAGATGACCGCGATTTTAAACGATCCCTATATCCTGATTAATGAAAAAAAGATCAGCAGCATGAAAGATCTGCTTCCCGTGTTGGAGCAGGTGGCCAAGAGCGGGCGGCCTTTGGTCATTATTGCCGAAGAGGTTGAAGGAGAAGCCCTGGCCACGTTGGTGGTCAACAAGCTGAGGGGGACCTTTTCCTGTGCGGCCGTCAAGGCCCCGGGTTTTGGGGACCGGCGTAAGGCCATGCTGGAGGATATCGCCATTTTAACCGGTGGCCAGATGATCTCCGAGGATTTAGGGATCAAACTGGAAAACGTCTCCCTGAAAGATATGGGAACGGCCAAGCGGATCACCATTGATAAGGATAATACGACCATCGTTGACGGCGGAGGGGAGAAATCCGCCCTGGAAGGCCGGGTCAAGCAGATTCGGGCTCAAATTGATGAAACCACCTCGGATTACGATCGGGAGAAACTCCAGGAGCGATTGGCCAAATTGATCGGCGGCGTGGCCGTCATCAATGTCGGGGCGGCTACCGAAACCGAAATGAAAGAGAAGAAGGCCCGCGTCGAGGACGCTTTGAATGCCACCCGTGCCGCCGTGGAAGAAGGCATCGTACCGGGTGGCGGCATTGCCCTCTTGCGCTGTCTGCCGGCATTAAATGCCTTAAAGACAGAGGGAGAGGAAACCCTGGGGGTCAATATCATCCGACGAGCTTTGGAAGAGCCTGTCCGCCAGATTGCCAATAACGCCGGATTTGAAGGTTCCGTGGTCGTGGAAAAGGTTAAAGAAGAAAAAGGCGCCTTCGGGTTTAATGCCGATACCGGGATTTATGAAGACCTGATGAAGGCCGGGGTCATGGATCCGACCAAGGTCACCCGTTTTGCCTTACAAAACGCCGCTTCAGTGGCCTCCCTCTTGTTGACCACCGAGGCTATGGTGGCCGAGAAACCGAAAGAAGAGCCGGCTATGCCGGCCATGCCGCCAGGCGGAGGTATGGGTGGCATGGGTGGTATGGGAGGTATGTACTAAAACGTTATCGTTTCTTTAAGGTAAGTCAAAAAGCCCCCCTATATTCCCCGGGGGCTTTTTTTTATTTTCCTGGCTGCCCTAGTTAGCTCCCGGACGTTTAAAAGCAATTGGCCATAAAAAACCCGCTATGTAAGCGGGTTTTTGTACTTTATAATTTCTCTCTTGACAAACGTAACCTTTTAGGTTACATTAGAGTAGTGATCAAATCCTTTAAACATAAAGGCCTTGAAGACTTCTTTTATAGGAGCAACAAGAAAGGTATCAGGCCCGAACACGCCAATCGGCTTGAAAGAATCCTTGATAGGTTAAATGCCTCCGCTGATATAATGGATATGAATTATCCTGGCTCCAATCTCCATAAATTGACCGGAGATAAAAAAGACCAATACGCCGTACACGTTTCCGGTAATTGGAGACTCTATTTCGAATTTAGAGGCGGTGACGCCTATCTTGTTGATTATAGCGATTATCACTGAGGGGAATACCCATGAGAAAAATGGAAAGAAAACCCACTCATCCGGGAAGGATTATTAAGGAAGATTATTTAAAGGCGTTATCGATAACCATCAGCCAACTAGCCTCGACCTTGGGCGTTTCCCGAAAAACCATATCAAAAATCATTAACGAAAGGGGTTCGGTTACGCCGGAAATGGCCCTTCGCCTTTCCCGGGCCTTCCAAACCACACCGGATCTATGGCTCAATCTGCAAAAGAATTATGACTTATGGTTAGCGGAGCATTCTTCCCTTGATTGGCAGCGGGTCAAACCTCTCCCGGTCCAATTGCTTCATTCCCATAAAAACAGCTTATGGTTGGCAACAGGCGATCCCACAGGTATTTCTGCCATCATCCAGGAATAGACTAAAATAGTAGTGGCCACGACCGTTTGGATTGTCCTTTTTTATTGACATCCTACGGTATCAAGTTTGTCCTAACTACCAGATCATGAGATACAAGAGAAGGAC
>Ga0233425_10001644_pt1 | contig 48692 bp, 43 predicted proteins | sample Watercolumn_Towu_2_FD_181712 | JGI IMG/M metagenome (GOLD analysis project Ga0233425, IMG submission 181712) | Freshwater microbial communities from Lake Towuti, South Sulawesi, Indonesia - Watercolumn_Towuti2014_140_MG | ecosystem: Environmental > Aquatic > Freshwater > Lake | place...
TCATGCGCTGAGGAACGGCGACTGGGCGTTTCGCGCGGCGACTAGTGCGATGAGCAGCGTGGCGAGTGGTAGACTTCACTATCGGGCGCCGGGGTAGCTCAGAGGCAGAGCAACTGATTCGTAATCAGTAGGTCGCGGGTTCAACTCCCGCCCCCGGCTCCACTTCTTCCTATACGCTGTCCTCCGTGGCCAAGGTCTACGTCGTCACCGCGCCCGACAACATCCGCGGCATCTATTCCACGTGGTCCGAGTGCGAAGCGAAGGTGAAGGGCGTGCGCGGCGCGCGCTATCAGGCCGTCGCGAGCCGCGAGCTCGCCGAAGCGATGCTGCGCGGCGACGGCACCGCGCTCACGCCGGGGCTGTGGGCGTTCGTCGACGGCAATCATCTCGGCGGCGTCGGCGTCGTCATCGTCGAGAAGAGCGGCGACGACCAGGAGAGCGTCGTCGAGCAGGGCGGCTACACCGTCTACGAAGTCCTCGCGAGCGCGGAGATCCCCGCGCTGCCGTCGAAGAAAGCCATCAACGACGCGCTCGGCAAGCTGCGCAACATCCTCGCGGAGCTCGCGGGGCTCTATCTCGCGCTGACGCTCGTCTCCGAAGGCTCCGAGGTGACGATCGTCCACGACTACGAAGGCGTCGGCGCGTGGATGACCGGACGCTGGAAGGCGAAGGACCCGATCGTGGCGCAGATCGCCGCCGCCTGCCACGGCATCGTCCAGCGCCGGCGGCTGCGCGTCGCGTATCGTCACCAGCGCGGGCACCAATCGGCGTGGGCCGGGCGGGACGACTTCGCGTACTACAACGGCAAGGCCGACGCGCTCGCGACCGAAGCCGGCGACCGCTTCTGGTAACGCCCGCCACTCGGCGATAATCGTCGCGATGTCTGGACGTCTCATCGACGACGCGCTCACGCTCGCCCGGCGCGGGCGCTTCGGTGACGCCGAGCGTCTCCTCAGGAACGCGCTCGACACGGAGCCGGCCGACGTGCGCGCGCATCTCGAGCTCGCGACCGTGCTGCGTCGTCAACGCCGGGTGCCGGAGGCCGAGGCGACGCTGCGCGAGGTCGTGCGCCTCGCGCCCGACCACGCGACCGCGCGCGTCGAGCTCGGCCGCGTGCTCTTCGAGCAGGCGCGCTACGTCGACGCGGCCGCCGTGCTGACCGAGGCCGTCGCGCAACGGCCCGAGTTCGCGCGCGCGCACCTGAACCTCGGGCTCGCGCTCGAGCGCGCGGAACGCTACGACGAGGCCGAGCGCGCGCTGCGCGAGGCCGTGCGTCTCAATCCGCGCGACGCCGTGGCGCGCTCGAACCTCGCGACCGTGCTCCGTCGCCTCCGTCGGCCCGCCGACGCGGAGGCTGTGCTGCGCGAGCCCGCGGCGAGTGACGCGGCCCGCGCCGACGACGCGCCCGCGACGCCTGACGCGCTCGCGCCCGTGGCGCCCGTCGCCACCCACGAGCTCGGCGCCGTGCTCTTCGAGCAGCGGCGCTACGTCGAAGCCTGCGCGACCTATCGCGCGATCCTGCGCGAGCGCCCGGACGACCTCCGCGCGTGGATGGGTCTCGGCCGATCGCTCGAGCGTCGTGGACGCATGTTCGAGGCCGCGCGCGTCTATCGCGAAGCCGGCGCGATCGCGCCGCGGGACGTGAGCGTCCGCGTGCGGGCGGGCATCGCGCTCCGCAAGCGCAACCGCTTTCGCGCGGGCGTCGCCGTGCTGCGCGACGCCGTCGCGCTCGATCCCGCGAGCGCCGAAGCGCAGTACCAGCTCGGGGTGACGCTCGAGCGGCTCGGACGCTTCGAGGAAGCCGTGCGCGCGCTGCGCGAAGCCGCGCGGGTCCGTCCCGACTGGATCGCGCCGCACCGCGTGCTCGCCGCCGCGTATCAGCGGCACGGGCGCTGGCACGACGAAGCCGCCGCGTGGGCGGCCGCCGTCGCGCTGAAGCCCCACGAGCCCGAATTCCACGCGAGCCAGGGCCTGGCGCTCGGCGCCGCCGGCGAGTTCGCCGAGGCCACCGCCGCCTTCGCGCGCGCCGTCGCGCTCCGGCCCGACGATCCGGAGTTCCGCTGCGAGCTCGGCGTCGCGCTCGGCTCGCAGGGACGGCACGCGGACGCCGAGATCGAGCTGCGCGAGGCCATCCGTCTGGCGCCCGACCACGTGAAGGCGCGCGCGAACCTGGCGCTCGGTCTCGGCCGCCAGGCGCGCCACGCCGAGGCGGAGGCCGCGTATCGCCACGCGCTCGCGCTCCGCCCCGAGCATCCCGTGCTCCTGCGCGGGCTCGGCGTCGCGCTCTACTGGCAGCGACGATTCGACGAGGCGCGCGCGGCGTTCGACGCGGCGATCGAGCGCCGGCCGGACTACGTCCGCGCGCGCTGCGACATGGGTGAGCTGCTCGCGCAGCTCGAAGACCACGCGGGCGCGGTCGAGGCGTATCGCTCCGCGCTGCGCTTCAAGCCACGCACCGTGCGCGCCCACGTCGAGATGGCCGCGAGCCTCGCCGCGCTCGGCCGGCACGCCGACGCCGAGGCCGCGTGTCGAGAAGCGCTCGCGGTCGACGTCGAGACCGCGCGCGCGCATTACCTCCTGTGGGACGCGCTCGAGGCGCAGGGCAAGCACGAGGAGCTCGAAGCGGCCGCGCGCGTCGTGCTGGACCTCTCGCCGGATCACGCGGACGCCCACGCGCGCATCGAGCGCGCGCGCGCCGCGCGGGGGCTCACGGGAGGGTGAGCAGCTTCCTGAACGCGGCGAGATCGCCCGGCGCCACGTCGGGCTCGCGCGCGAGATCCCGGACGAGCGCCGCCGGCTGCTCGTCGATCGCCTGCGTCACCTTCGCGAAGACCTTCACGAGCTGACGCGCCTCGCGGTCGGCCTTCGCGCGCGCGATCGGCGTGACGACCTTCAGCGCCGCGGCGAGAAACCCGCTGTCGAGCTTCACGAAGCCGGTGACGACGGGCGCGATCATCGCGCGGCCGTCCGCGCCGGGGCGCACGGCGTACTCGATCATCACCACGGCCTCGCCGTGGATGTCGGGCAAGAACCGCTTCTGGTAGACGCCGCGCGCGTACATGACGCGCGTCCCGCTCGCCGCGTAGACGATGTCGAAGCGCCCGACCGCGCCCCAGCCGTCGTCGATGTGCAGGCCGTCCGCCTCGCGCCAGATCCGGTAGCGCGCGACCTTCAGCACGCGCGTGACGCGCGTCGCGAACTCGGGATGGTCGAGCAGGAACTGGAAGACGTCGGGCCGCGCGGCGAACGGATCCGCCTCGACGCGCGTGGAGACGCTGGCCGTCTGCGTGATCGCTTCGAGCCGCGTGCGCTGCGCGCTCGGCAGATCGGGCGGCAGCGCCGCGCCGGCCGCGGCGACGCCGCTGACGAGCGCGAGCAGGAGCGCGACGATCGAGACGCAACGGCGCGATCGCGACACGCGCGATTATGGCACGCCGCGTCGCGCCGTCTGTGTTTCGTGGCAGCACTCCGTTTCGTGGCTCCGTTCCGTGGCGCTTGACGTTGCCGCGGACCGGGGCGTACGCTCCGCGCCACCGTCGCGCCCTCCTGGCGATGTGCCGAAGCGGGAGGCGATTTGCTGCACCACCTGTACGGGATCCTGGAGCGGCCGCCGCTGGCGTCGCGCGTTCCCGACGTCGGCGTCGACGAGCGTCCCGTTCTCGTGCGGCGCGTCGGCAGCGTCACGGTTCTTTCCACGCTCCTCGAAGCGATCCCTCGTCCGACACCGTGCGCGCTCCGTCGTCATCACGACGTGCTGGCCGCCGTGAGCGTCCCCGGTCCACTGGTGCCGCTTCCCTACGGGGTCGGCGTTCCCCCGGCGATGCTGGAATCGTGGCTCGCGGTACGCGCCGGCGCGGTGCGCGCGGGGCTGCGCCGCGTCCGGGGCAGGGTGGAGATGCACGTCAGCGTGCTGGCGCTCCATTTCGGCGACGGCGATCCCGGCCGCCTGTGCGACGTCGCCGACCGCGTGGCGGCGTCGACGGGACTGACGGAGTGGCGGAGCCGGATCTCGGGGAGCGGAGGCAACGCGACGATCACGCTGGCGTTCCTGGTGCCCCGCGCGGAGGTCCCGGCCTTCCTCGCCCGCATCACGCCGCTCGCCTCGCGCGCGGGCGACGTCGCGGTGGTCCCGACCGGTCCCTGGCCGCCGTTGACGTTCGTGCCGCGACTCGACGTCCTGGGGGGTGCGCCGGCCGAACCGGCCCTCGTGCCCTACGCCGTCTGACGACGGCTTGTCCACCACCCGGGGCTGCGTTAGGCTCTGCGCCACTTTGAAGCGGCTCCCGGTGGCGGCGGTCGAGGACCTGATGAAGCAGGAGCCGGAGCGCTCTCTCGAGGCGGCGCTCGACGTGTTCGAGGTGTTCGCGAGCGGTTCCCTGAGCGACGAGGTCTACATCCTCGACGACGTGGCGGGCAAGCGGATCGCGATCGCGCCCGGCGCCGTCAAGGAGAAATACCGACGGGGGTGAAGCCATGGCGGTGATTACCATCTCCCACCAGATGGGCGCCGGCGGTCCCGAGATCGGCATGAAGCTCGGGCAGAAGCTCGGCTATCGCTACGTCGACCAGGAGCTCGTCCTCGACGTCGCGCGACGCTACGGCGTGGCGGAGGACAAGCTCTCGCACCTCGACGAGTCGAAGCCGACGCTCTTCGAGCGCTTCGACACGGAGACGCGCTACTACATCACCATCCTCCAGACGAGCCTCCTCGACTTCGCGGAGATGGACAACGCGGTGCTGATGGGCCGCGGCGGCCAGTGGCTGCTCCGCGGGATCCCGCACGTGTTCCGCGTGCGCGTCATCGCGCCGTTCGAGATCAGGGTGAAGCGCTGGATCAAGCGCACCGCCGACATGACCGGCGAGACGCCCACCCAGCGCGCGGCCGCGGACTTCGTGCGCCGTGACGACGCGGAGAAGGCCGGCCGCATGCGCTACCTCTACGAGGTGGACCTCGCCGATCCGATGCTCTACGACATGACGCTCAGCACCGAGCGGCTGACGTACGACGCGGCGGTGGAGATGATCAGCACCGCGGTCAATCGTCCGGAGATGACGTCGAGCGACATCGCGCGGCGCAACGTCGCCTCGCGCGCTCTCGCCTCACGGGTTCAGGTCGCGCTCGCGATCAACGCGGAGACGCGGCGCTACCGGATCTCGGTGGAGGCCGACGACGGCGTGGTGACGCTGGAAGGCACGGGCGCGCTGGAGCGCGCGGTCGAAGTCGCGCGCGACGTTCCGGGCGTGCGCGTGGTCACCACGCGCCAGCTCGAAGTCCCGCCGATTCCGCCGTTCGTGGCCTAGCGGCACTCGCGGAGGGCGGCGGCTTCGCCGTCGCCCGCAGCGGCGGGGGGTTTGGGGGGCCGCCAGAGGCGGCCCCCCAAGTCATTTGGTCTCCGCGGGGGCCTCGGCGATCTTCAGCGCGAGCGTCTTCTTCTCCTTGCGGCGCACGATGTCGATCTTCACGCTGCGCCCGACCTCCGTCTCCGCGGACAGTCGCTGCAGGTGGTGATAATCCTCGACCGGCGTGCCGTCGAAGCCGACGATGGCGTCGTTCTGCACGAGCCCCGCCGCCGCCGCCGGGCTCTCGGGATAGACGCGCGACACGACGGCCCCGCGCGTGTCCGTGAGCCCGAGCGCCTGCGCCAGCTCCTTCGAGATCGGCTGCACGGAGACGCCGAGCCACCCGCGCATCACCTTGCCGCGATCCACGAGCTGGTTGGTCACGCGCTTGACCATGTTCGCGGGGATCGCGAAGCCGATGCCCTGGCCCGCGGCGACGATGGCGGTGTTGATGCCGATCACCTCGCCGCGCAGGTTCACGAGCGGCCCCCCGGAGTTCCCGGGATTGATCGACGCGTCGGTCTGGATGAAGTTCTCGTACGTCGCGATGCCGACGTCGCCGCGCGACGTCGCGCTCACCACGCCGACGGTGACCGTCTGATCGAGGCCGAACGGGTTGCCGATCGCGATCGCCCATTCACCGACGCGCACGCTGTCGGAGTTGCCGAGCGTCGCCACCGTGAGGTCCCCCTCCGGCTGGAACTGCACGACGGCGAGATCGGTCTTCGGGTCCGTGCCGACGATGCGCCCGCGGAACTCCTGCTTCGACGACAGGCGCACGATGACGGCGTCGGCACCGCGAATCACGTGGAAATTCGTCAGCACGTAGCCGCGCTTGTCGAAGATGACCCCCGAGCCGAGCCCCGACTGACGGAACTCCTCCGACGGCCCCTGGCCGCGCCGGCCGAAGAACTGGTCGAAGAAGTTTTTGAAGACCGGGTCGTCGGCGAACGGCCCCGGCACGGCGGGCCGCCGCGCGGTCCGCGACACCTGCACGGTGCCCAGGTTGACGACGGCCGGCCGGACACGCTCGGCGACCTGGACGAAGGCGGACTGGAGGCCGTCGGCCGTAGTAGAGATGGGGGAGGTGGCCGGCACCGGTCCTGCGCTGCCCCGGCCCGACCAAAGCGAGTGCGCGATGAACCCCACGCCGAGACAGAACATGAGCGCGCCGGCGATCAGACCGGCGCGAGCGGCGCGTGGGGTCATGGAAGGCTCAACAGGCGGTGGCCTCGAAGGTCGAGGATACGGCATCATGGTGGGGCGGGGGACTGAAAAAGCTCCCGGTCGTTTCGAGCCCAAATTATAATCATCATCTAGGCCCGTGACGCATAACCATCGGACACCAAATGTTTTTTGTCGTTTCATCGCCCTGGTGTCGATCCTCGCGCTGCTGATGCCGCACGTCGTGTACGCGCAAGCGCCCGCACCGGCTCAGGCGCCGGCTCCAGTGCCCGCGCCTGCGCCCGCGACACCGGCGCCCGCGACGCCGAGCGCGCGCCCTGACATGTTGCTCGCGCCGGGCGGACAACGCATCGTCGTCGGCCCGGACTATCGGCTCGGGCCCGGCGATCTGATCGAGATCCAGATCACGGGACGCGTCGACGTGCAGCGCTTGCAGCTCGTGATCGACATCGAAGGCAACGTCAACATCCCGCCGATCGGCAACATCCCCGTGGGCGGTCTCACGATCCTCGTGGCGACGCGCGGGGTCACCGAGCGTGCGCGCGCATTCTTCCGCTTCGCCGACGTCACCGTCGTGGTGCTGTCGCCGCGCACGTTCGAGGTCGCGGTCACCGGCGAGGTGCAGCGTCCGGGCGCGACGCTCGTCTCCGCGGCGCGGCGGCTGCAGGACGTCGTGTACACCGCCGGCGGGCCGACGCCGCGCGGCAGCATGCGCCGCGTGCGTGTCATCAAGGACGGCGTCGAGCGCGACTACGATCTGCTGCGCTTCGAGCTCGGCGGCGATCCGACTTAGAACCCGCTCGTCGAGGAAGGCACGCGCGTGCACGTGCCCGCGCGGTTCGGCACGGTGACCCTCACCGGCGGGGTACGCCGTCCCGGTGACTACGAGGTGCTCCCGACCAGCTCGCTCGCCGATCTCCTCGCGTTGATCGGCGGCCCTTCGGAGACGGCGGCGATCTCGCAGGCGCGCCTCACGCGCTTCACGCCGGACGGCCGGCGGGAGACGTCCACGCTCGACGTGCGGGCGGCGCTCGCGCGTCCGGCGGACTTCGCCTTGAAGCCCGGCGACGTGCTGACCGTTCTTGTGATCGGGCCGTCGGCGCTCGACGTCATCGAGGTCAGGGGCGGGTTCGTCGGCAGCGAGCAGAGCGTGCGCCAGGTGGTCGCGGGCAAGCCCGTGATCTCGCAGCGCCTCGAGCTCGCGCAGGGCGATCGGGTGCGCGACATCGTCGGCCGGGTGAACGGCGTGGCGCCGACCGGCGACCTGCGGCTCGCCTTCGTGGATCGCACACCGTCCGCGGGACCGCCGCAGCGGATTCCGGTGGACCTCCACAAGCTCTACGTCGACAAGGACGAGACGCAGAACATCGCGCTGGAGAACGGCGACGCCCTCGTGCTGCCCGTTCTCGAGGACAAGGTCTACCTGAACGGAGAGGTGCGCGGGACCGGCGCGCAGGACTTCCGGCCCGAATGGACCGCGCGCGAGTACATCGCGGCGACCGGCGGCTTCAACGTGCGCGCGAAGCCGGAGGACGCGTTCGTCACGTTCCGCAGCGGGCGCACGTACCGGCTGGCGGACGCGCCCGTGCTCGAGCCCGGCGTGACCATCGTCGTGCCCGAGGTGTCGGTGAAGTGGTACCAGGACTACATCAACATCTCGAACACGATCATCGGCCTGATCAGCTCGTACGTCGGCCTCTACCTGCTGTTCGGCGGCACCACGTCGCAGATCGCGATCTTCGGCTCCTCGACCGGCGTCTCCGCGGGCGGAGCCACGGGCCGCTAGCCCATGTACGAAGCGTACTGGGGCCTCAGCGAACCGCCGTTCGACAACTCGCCGAACCCGAAGTTCTTCTACCTGTCGCCCGAGCACGAGGAAGCGCTGGTGCGGCTCGTGTACGCCGTCCGCCACCGCAAGGGCTGCGGGATGCTGACGGGCGAGTACGGCTGCGGCAAGACGACGCTCTCGCGCGCGCTCATCCAGCGGCTCGAAGCGGAGCGCTACGAGATCGGCCTTCTCACGAACCCGAGCTGGAACGCGATCGACTTCCTGCGCGAGGTGCTCTACCAGCTCGGCGTCGAGACGCGCGAGACCGCGAAGCCCGAGCTGCTGCACCTGCTGAACGACGTCTTCTTCCGCAACTTCCGGGGCGGCCGCGACACCGTGATCATCGTCGACGAAGCGCAGCTCATCGAGGACGACTCGGTGTTCGAGGAGCTCCGCCTCCTGATGAACTTCCAGACTGACGACCGCTTCCTCGTCACGGTGCTGCTCATCGGCTCGCCGGAGCTCGTCGCGAAGGTGCGGCGACTGAAGCACCTCGACCAGCGAATCGCGATCCGCTACCACCTCAACACGCTCGACGACACGCACACGGCGAACTACATCGCGCACCGGCTGAAGATGGCCGGCCAGCCGAATCCGATGTTCACCGACGAGGCGATCAAGCTGATCTTCGACTTCACGCGCGGCACCCCGCGCGAGATCAACAACCTCTGCGACATCTCGCTGCTCGTCGGCTACTCGCGCCGCGTGCGCGAGATCGACGAGAAGATCGTGGCCGAGGTCATCAAGGACATGGTCGGGGTCGCCTGATGGTGCGGATGAGCGATCTCGTGCGCGGTCCGGCGGCGCCGGCGCCGCGGCCCGCCATCGAGGAGGAAGTCCGCGAGTCGGCGCCGCCCCTGGCGACCGCCGCCCCGGCCGCCGCGCCCGCGGCGCTTCGCCCCGCGCGGCCCGCGCCGCCGCCGCGTCTCGCGCTGCGATCCATCGACATGGCCGGGCCCGCGGCCGCCTCCCCGGCCGCACCCGCCGCGCCCGCGCCGCGCGCGTCCACCGCGCTGAACCTCTCGTCCCTCGGCGCGGCGCCCGTCGCCGCGCCGCCGATGCCGGCGCCGCCGCCCGCGCCGCCGCCCGCGCCGCGGCCCGAGATCGACACGCCGAAGGGGATCTTCGAAGAGCTGTACGTCCTGCTCGCCTCCGTGAAGGAAAGCGTCACGACGGGCGCGACGCCGTCGTGGCCGGACATCGAGAATCTCTTCATGCGCGTCGTGCTCTCGCTCGAGGACTCGGCGGAGCTGTTCTGGCTGGCGAACGCGCCCGCGGTGCCCGCCGGCGTCGACTACCTCGTCGCGCACCAGAGCCGCGTCGGCATCCTCGCCGCGCGCATCGGCCTCAACGTCGGCTACGACCGGCCGCACTCCGTGGCGCTCGCGAGCGCGGGCGCGCTGATCGACGTCGGCCTCTGGCAATCGCCGGAAGGCCTCTTGCGCAAGCTCGACAATCTCTCGCCCGAGGAGCAGGCCGTGTATCGCGCGCATCCGCAGCGGAGCGCCGCGCTGCTCACGCAGTGGGGCGTGCCGGAGCCGCTCGTCGAGGCGGTCCTGCAGCATCACGAGCGCGAGCAGGGGCAGGGGTTCCCGCAGGGGCTCACGGGCAGCGCGATCTCGCAGGACGCGAAGATCCTCGGGCTGGTCGACGCGTACACCGGCCTCACGCTGCCGGCATCCCGGCGGCCGGGCCTGCGCCCGCACGAGGCGATCCGCGAGATCGTCCGCTCGAAGCACGAGTCGTTCTCGCCGGCGCTGATCAAGGCGCTGCTCTCGGAGATCTCCGTCTTCCCGCCCGGCACGCTCGTGCGCCTCAACACGGGCGAGGTCGGCCAGGTGGTCGCGGTGAATCGCAACCATCCGCTGCGCCCGCGCGTCGAGGTGGTCGCGGACTCGAAGGGCAACCGGCCGGCGGTCCCAAAATCCATCGATCTGTCCGAGACGCCGTTCCTCTACATCACGGGGCCGGTGTCGGAATCCACGAAGTGACGGTGTAGCGCGATGGCGCAGTACGAGATGAACCTTCGCGACTACTGGATGATCGTGCGGCGCCGCCGCCTGATCATCGTGGTCGCGACCCTTGCCGTGATGGGCTTGAGCTTCTGGCTCGCGAAGCAGAAGGTCCAGGTGTTCCAGGCGACGTCCGCGGTGAAGTTCGAGCAGTCGGCCTCGCTCTCGGGCCTCCTCGTCGAAGTCCTCTCGTACTCGGGCGCCGACAACATCGAGACGCAGGCGGCGCTGATCCGCAGCTACTCGATCCTCGAGGAGGTCGCCAAGCGCGTGGGCGCGGTGCCGAGCGGCCCGGACGCGCTGCCCCGCGACTCGCGCGCGTATCGCGGCGCGGTGGAGGGCATCGGCGGCAAGCTGCGCACGCAGCGCGTCGGCGGCACCGCGATCATCGAGATCACGGCCACGTCGACGAGTCCGCGCGAGGCGTCCGATCTCGCGAACACCGTGGCGGAGGTCTACCGCGACAACAACCGCCTGAACCGCAACGCGCGCATCGTCGAGGCGCGGAAGTACATCGACCAGCAGCTGAAGGAGACGGAAGGGCGCCTGAAGACCAGCGAAGAGACCATGTGGGCGTTCCGGGACGAGAACCATATCATCAGTCCGGGCGCGGAGTCGGGCGTCCTGCTCACGCTCTTCAGCCAGATTCGCGTCGACATCGAACGCGTCCGCCAGCAGCGGAGCGAGCTCGAGAGTGTCCAGGCGCGGCTCGCAGCCGCCGAGCGCACGCCGAGCCCCGAGCGTATCGTGATCGAGGCGGGCGGCCCGGTGATTTCGCGGCTGCAGAGTACCCAGGTCGACCTCCTGCTGGAGCGCGGCAACCTCGCGCTCGAGCTGACGGACAGGCACCCCCGGCTGCAGGCCATCGACGACCGCCTGCGCGAAGTGCGCCGCGAGATGCGCCGCGAGGTGGCGGCGCAGATCGCGCACCTCAACGCCCGCGAGGACCTCCTCAACCAGCAGCTGCGCGAGGTCTACCAGCGCAACCGCGCGGTGCCGGCGGTGGAGCTCGGTCTCTCGCGCCTGCAGCGGGAGCAGAAGTCCAGCGACGACCTCACGGCCCTCCTCCGGGCGAAGCGCCAGGAAGCGCTGATCAAGGAGGCGGAGGTCATCGAGGAGGTCGCGCTCATCCGGCCCGCGACCGAGCCGGACGCGCCCGTGGGCGGCCAGACGTTCAACACGGTGATCGTCGGTGCGTTCCTCGGGATGGTGCTCGGGCTCGTGCTCGCATTCATCCAGGAGACGCTCGACACGTCGATCGGCACGATCGAGGACGTCGAGACGTACCTGGAAGTCCCGGTCCTCGGCGTGGTGCCGCACATCGACACGCGGGCCACGATCGAGCGTCTCGTCGAGCGGCGGCCCTCGCTCGCGCAGATGGACGCCGACTCGCTGGCGAGCCACGCGCTGCTCATCACGCACTTCGATCCGAAGTCGCCCGTGGCCGAGGCGTATCGCACGCTGCGCACGAAGATCCAGTTCGCGCGCATGGAGCGGATGGCGAAGACGATCGTCGTCACCAGCCCGACGCTACAGGAAGGCAAGACGACCACCATCGTCAACCTCGCGCTCACGATGGCGCAGAACGGCCAGAAGACGCTGCTGGTCGGCTCGAACCTGCGCCGGCCGAGCATCTATCGCTTCTTCGGCATCGACCGCGAGCCCGGCCTCTCCGACATCCTGGTCGGCAACGCGCAGTGGCGCGAGTGCATCCGCACCGTCGCCGACATCCTGATGGGCCGCTTCGAGATGGAAGACATCATGGCGGCGCCGGGCCTCGACAACCTGCACATCATCGAGGCGGGCCCGATCCCGGCGAACCCGTCGGAGCTCCTGTCGACGCCGGCGATGGGCGAGTTCCTGCGTTCCGTGCGCGAGGAATACGACATCGTCCTCATCGACACGCCGCCGGTCCTGCCGGTGACCGACTCGACGATCGTGGCCGGACAGGTCGACGCGGTCGTGCTCGTCTACCAGGCGGGCAAGGTCGGCCGGCTCGTGCTCAAGCGCGCGAAGGTGCACCTCGAGAGCGCGCGCGCCCGCGTGCTCGGCGTCGTGCTCAACGACGTGCAGACCGAAGTCGCCGGCTACCAGTACGCGCACTACTACACGCACTACTACGGCGAGGAAGCGGGCGCGCCGCCGGAGCCGACGAAGGTCGGGCGCGTCTGGAAGATCGTGCGCGGGCGGATCGACCGCATGCGCGGGCGGCGCCCGGCCGCGCGCGTCGACGATGGTCTCCCGCCGGAGGGTGACGCGTCGCCGCCGGACGGCGACGACGGTGGCGCGGGCACCGAGCGACGGCGCCGTGGCTACCGCAACACGACGCTCGGACTGCTGCTGCTCGCCGGGCTCGCGGTCACGCTCGGTGGCACGCTCGCGTGGCGCGCGGCGCGTTCGGGCAGCGGCACGCCGCCCGTGCGTCCGCGTGAGGCGCTGCGCGAAAAGCTGGGTGGCCAGGCGGCCGAGTCGCCGGCGCCGTCGAAGAAGGCTCTCGAGCCGCCGGAGCCCGCGCGCGCGTCCACGCCGCCCGCCGAAACCACGAGCGCTCCGTCGGCGCCGACCGAGGCGGCGAACGCGACGCCGACGACGCCAGCGCCGCCCGCGGTCGCGGCTCGCGCGCCGCAGCCTGCCGCGCCTTCGAGCGCGCCCGCCAGGCCGTCGATGACCACGGCGCCGAACGGCGGCGCGGCGGCGTCGCCGGCGAGCACGCGGTTCGCGCTCGAGCTCGGCCCCTTCTCGTCCGTGCCCGAGGTGGAGCGCGTGGAGCGCCAGCTTCAGGAGGCCGGATACACGACGGCGCGCGTGCGGCAGCCGGGAACGGTGTCGCTGTACGCCGTGCTCATCGAGCGCGTCGGCACGCCGAAGGAAGCGGAAACGCTCGCGCGCTCGCTGAAGGAGCAAGGTTTCCCCGAGACCACCGTCATCGGCACCGACGGCCCGCTGGCCGTGCGCGTCGGCGCGCCGCTGCCGTTGCGCGGAGCGGTCGGTGTCGCGGAGCGCCTGCGCGGGTTCGGGCACACCGTGCGCGTGGCCTCGCAGCCGGGGGAGGTCGTGACGTTCACCATCCGTCACGGCGCGTTCCCGAGCCGCGAGGAGGCCGGCGAGAAGGGCGAGGCGCTCAAGCGCCTGGGCCTCCCCGCCCAGATCGTCCAGGTGCGCTGAGATGTCGGACTCCCGGCCGCTGCTCGTCACCGGGCTCCTGTTCGCCGTCGGGGTTTTCGCGATCTGGCGCGGCTTCTCCGCGCTGTCGCTGGATCGCCTCATGTTCGGCATCGTCGCGCTCGCCGTCTTCAGCGTCGTGTTCATCCGCACGGAGTTCGGGCTGTACATCGTCGTCTTCTCCATGCTGCTGTCGCCCGAGTTCTCGTTCGGCGGCGGGCTCGCGGAGCGGCGCGAGGCCGCCATTCGCGTCGAGGACGTCCTGCTCGGCGTCATCGGCATCGCATGGCTCGCGAAGACCGCGGTCAACAAGGAGGTCGGCCTCGTCGTCAAGACGTCGCTCAACCGGCCGATCGTCGTCTACATCGCGTCGCAGCTGATCGCGACGCTGTTCGGGATGGTCGCTGGCACCGTGCGCTCGCAGACGGGCATCGTCTACGTCATCAAGTACGTCGAGTACTTCGTCGTCTACTACATGGTCTCGAACAACGTCGAGGATCGCGCGCACGCGTGGCGGCTCGTCGGCGCCGCCTTTGTCACGGCGGCCATCGTGTCCCTCAACGGCCTCGCGCAGATCCCCCGCGGCCAGCGCGTGTCCGCGCCGTTCGAGGGCGACGCCGGCGAGCCGAACACCTTCGGCGGATACCTGCTGATGATGATGGCGGTCGCGGCGGGCCTCGCGTTCGAGGCGCGGACGCTCAAGCTCCGCCTCGTGTACACGGGGCTCGTCAGCATGATGTTCCTGCCGTTCGTGTACACGCTCTCGCGCGCGTCGTATCTCGCGGCGGTCCCCGTGCTCGTCGTGCTGTTCGTGCTCTTTCCGAGGCGGCGCGTCCTCGTGGGCGCGGTGGCGGGCGTGGGCATCATGGTGGCCGCCCTCGCCCCGCCCGAAGCCGTGCAGAAGCGCGTGAAGTACACGTTCCAGGGGCAGGCCACGCGGGTCGCCGGCGTGAGCACGGGCGCGCTCGACCCGTCGACCACGGAGCGCCTCGAGTCGTACGAGGCCGCGATCATCGGATGGACCGAGAGCCCGATCATCGGACGCGGCGTCACCGGCTTCCGGTTCATCGACGCGCAGTACCCGCGACTGCTCGTCGAGAGCGGGATCGTCGGCTTCGCCGCGTTCACGTGGCTGATCGTGGCGCTGGTCGGGGCTGTCGCGCGCGTCTATCGCGACGCCGACACGCCGATGCTCCGCGGTCTCGCCGGCGGATTTCTTGCCGCGATCGCGGGCGTCCTCGTCCACGGCATCGGCTCGAACTCCTTCATCATCATCCGGATCATGGAGCCGTTCTGGCTCTTCGCGGCGATCGTGCTCGCGATCCCGCGCCTGCCCGAAATCTTCACGCCGCCGCGCGCCGTGGCCCCCCAGCCGTGGCGCACCCCGATGCCGGCACGCTGATGGCCAGATACCGCGAGGTCAATCACCTGCAGCGGCAGGTCTTCCGCCTGCGTGAGTTCCTCAAGCGCAAGGCGGACCCGCGCTTCCTCCTCTACCGGCTGCGCTGGAACTACGCCGCGCGCGTCGACTACGTCGGCCGGTTCCCGGTGAACCTCGACATCGAGCCGACCGAAGCGTGCAACCTGAAGTGCGTGATGTGCCCGACCGGGTTCAACGGCGCCGCCGACAAGCGGATGATCGACATGGACCTGACGAAGCGGCTCATCGACCAGGCGGCCGCGCACGGCACGTACTCGGTGAAGTTCACGTTCCGCGGCGAGCCGGCGCTGCACCGCGGCCTCGTGGAGATGGTGCGGTACGCGAAGGCGAAGGGCATTCCGGAAGTGCAGTTCACCACGAACGGGATTCCGTACACCGACGCGAAGATCCGCGACCTCGTGGACGCCGGCCTCGACCGGATCATCTTCTCCATCGACGGCGCCGACAAGCAGACCGTCGAGAAGATCCGGCTCGGCCTCGACTACGACCGCCTCGTCGACAACATCCACCAGTTCCATCGCGTGCGCGCGGAGCGCGGCGGTGTCAGACCGTTCATCCGCGTGCAGATGGTGCGCACGCGCGACAACTGGGACCAGGTCGGCGCGTTCATCGAGCAGTGGAAGCCGTGGGTCGACGACATCCGCGTGAACGACGTCACCGATCGCGGTCAGGGCGACGGCATGGCGGTCGGCGACCAGCGCCCGGTCGCGCGACAGCGGTGTCCGCAGCCGTGGCAGCGGATGGTTGTGTCGAGCGACGGCAAGGTCGTGCCGTGCTGCCTCGACTGGAACAAGACGTGGGTGATCGGTGACGCGACCCGGGAGCCGCTCGCCGCGATCTGGCGGGGTGCCCGGATGAACGAGATGCGCCAGGTCCAGCGCGATCTGCGCCTCGACGAGGTCACGCCGTGTCGCGGCTGCGCGGAGACCGCGAGCTACGTGTGGGAACGCGTGCCGCCGGGCACCGCGCGGCCGACGAAGGTGAGCCTCCCCGTCATCTCGTCATGAGCGTCGTCGCCGTGATTCCCGCCCGCGGCGGCTCCAAGGCGTTGCCCCGGAAGAACATCCTGCCGCTCGCCGGCAAGCCGCTGATCGCCCACACGATCCTCGACGCGCGCGCCGCGAAGCGCGTCGACCGCACGCTCGTCTCGACGGACGACGCGGAGATCGCGGAGATCGCGCGCGCGTGGGGCGCCGAGGTGCCGTTCACGCGCCCGGCCGCGCTCGCGACCGACGACGCGACGACCGAGGTCGTGCTGCAGCACGCGCTTGCCTGGCTCGAGGCCGAGGAGCGCGCGCACGTCGACGTGATCGTCCTGCTCGAGGCGACGTCGCCGTTCCGCGCGGCCGGGCTGATCGACGAGGTCGTCGCGCGGCTCGAGGATCCCGAGATCGACACCGCGCTCACGGTCGTGCGCGACCACGGCTACTTCTGGCGCCGCGAGGCCGGGCGCGCCGTGCGTCTCGATCCCGGCTACCAGCCGCGCCAGACACGGGAGCCGCGCTTCCGCGAGACGGGCTCCGTCTACGCCACGCGCGCCGCGGTCGTGCGGGGCGGGGAGCGCATCGGCCCGCGCGCGTCGCTCGTCGAGCAGGACGAGATCGACGCGCTCGTCGACATCCACACGGCGTTCGACCTGTGGCTGGCCGAGCGCATCGCGGCCGATGCGGTGCGCATCGCGGCCGATGGAGGGCGGCACGCGTGAGCGGACGCCCCGTGCTCGGCGTCGACGTCGGCGGCACGACGTTCACGATCGCGCTCTGCGAGCCCGACGGCCGCGTGCGTGCCGCCGCCGACGAGGCGATGCCGGTCCACATGACGCCGGCCGCGGCGATGAAGACGATCGCGGCGTCCGCGCGCGAGCTGGCGGAGCGCGCGGGCGTCGACATGGCGAACCTCTCGGGCGTCGGCATCGCGGTGCCGGGCCACGTCGACGTCGAGCACGGCGTGGCGCGTCTGGCGCCGAACCTCCCCGGCTGGCGCGACGTGCCCGTGCGCGACATCGTGACGGAGACGCTCGGCGTTCCCGTCGCCGTCGAGCACGACGTGCGGATGGCGGCGCTCGCGGAAGCGCGCGTGGGGGCCGGACGCGGCGTCTCGAGCTTCGTCTGCGTGACGGTCGGCACGGGGATCGGCGCCGCGATCGTGCTCGACGGCCGTCTCTATCGCGGCGCGAGCGACGCCGCCGGTGAGTTCGGCCATCTGCCGGTGCCCGGCGGCGACGCGCCGTGCGGCTGCGGCCGCCACGGGTGTCTGGAAACGGTGGCATCGGGCCGGGCGATCGCCAGCATGGGGGGGGCGAGACGGACCGCGCGCGACGTGTTCGCTGCGGCGGCCGCCGGCGACCCCGTGTGTGCGCGTGTCGTCGCCGACGCGATTGCCGCGCTCGCCCACGGGCTCACGGTGCTCGTCAACGTACTCAATCCCGCCGTCATCGCGGTCGGCGGCGGCGTCGCGGAGGCCGGGGCCGCGCTCCTCGATCCCCTGCGCGCCGCCGTGCGCGCTTCCGCGTGGAAGCCCGGCGCGGACGCGGTGCGCATCGTGCCGGCCGCGCTCGGCACGCGTGCCGGCGCCATCGGCGCGGCACTCCACGTCGCGGAGGTGTTCCGTGCCTGCTGAGCAACGTCGCGTGCGCATGGGCGACCGCTGGCTCGGCGCCGGCGAGCCGGTCTTCGTCATCGCGGAGATCGGCCTCAACCACAACGGCGATCTCGATCTGGCGCTCGAGCTCATCGACCTCGCGGCCGAGGCGGGCGCCGACGCGGTGAAGTTCCAGAAGCGCGAGGTCGACCTCTGCTTCACGAAGGAGGCACTCGACGCGCCCTATCCCGGGCGCAACAGCTTCGGCGCGACGTACGGCGACCACAAGCGCGCGCTCGAGCTCGACGCCGCGCAGTACGAGGCGCTGCGCAGGCGGAGCGCCGAGCGCAACGTGGCCTTCCTCGTGACACCGTTCGATCGTGTGAGCGCCGATCTCGTCGAGCGGCTCGACTGCCCGGCGTTCAAGATCGCGTCGCACAACATGACCAACCTGCCGCTGCTCGATCACGTCGCGCGCAAGCGCCGCCCGATCCTGCTCTCGACCGGCATGGCGCACATGGCCGAGGTCGATGCCGCGGTGGCGACTATCCGGAAGCACCACACCGAGCTCGTGCTGCTGCAGTGCACGTCGTCCTATCCCGCGAAGGCGTCGGAGCTGAACCTGAACGTGCTCACGACGTACGCCGAGCGGTTCGGCTGCCCTGTGGGGTACTCGGCGCACGAGCCCGACGAGGCGACGCTGTACGCCGCGGTCGCGCTCGGCGCGTGCGTGCTCGAGAAGCACTTCACCAAGGACAAGGGCCTGCGCGGTCCCGATCACGCCGCATCGTTCGAGCCGGCGGAGCTGGCGCGCGCGATCGCGGGCGTACGCGCGGTGTCGGCGGCGCTCGGCAGCCGCGACAAGCGCGTGATGGACGCGGAGTGGAAGAACCGCGAGAAGCACCATCGCTCGCTCGTCAGCGCGGTCGCGATCCCGCGCGGCCGCGTGATCGAGCCCGGGATGCTGATCACCAAGGCGCCGGGCACCGGCTTTCCGCCCGCGCGGCTCGCGGACGTCGCCGGGCGCCGCGCGCGCGTCGACATCCCGGCCGACACGACGATCGTCGAGGCGCTCCTCGAGTGAGCGTCGCCAGCGACCAGGGAGACGGCTGAGCGTGTGCGGCATCGCCGGGATCGTGATGGCCGCCCGCGCGCGCGCGGCCGACGCGAGCGTCGTCGCGCGCATGACCGCGACCCTCGTCCACCGCGGCCCCGACGACGAAGGTCTGTGGAACGACGGGCCGGTCGCGCTCGGCGTGCGGCGGCTCAGCGTCATCGACGTCGCGGGCGGCCATCAGCCGCTCAGCGGCGAGACCAAGCGCGTGTGGGTCGCGTTCAACGTTGAGATCTACAACCACGCGGCGGTCCGCGAGCGACTTCAGGAATCCGGACACCGCTTCACCACGCGCTCGGATACGGAAGTCATCGCGCACGCGTGGGAAGAGCGAGGCCCGGCCTGTCTCGACCAGCTCGACGGGATGTTCGGGCTCGCGGTGTGGGACGGCCGCGACGGCGGCACGCTGCACCTGGCACGCGACCGCGCCGGCATCAAGCCGCTCTACTACGCCGTGCTGCCCGACCAGCTCGTGTTCGGCTCCGAGCTGCGCGCGCTGCTCGCGCATCCGGAGGTGAGCCGCGCGCTCGACCTGCGGGCGCTGTCCCGCTATCTCCTGCACGAGTACGTGCCGGCACCCGATTCGATCCTGAAGGCCGTGCGGAAGCTCGGTGCCGGGCGGCGGCTCGAGTACCGCGACGGCGTCGTGACCGAGCACGCGTACTGGCGCTTCGCGTTCCGTCCGGCGGAGCGGGGCACGGTCGCCGCGTTCGGGCGCGAGGTGCGCGACACGCTCGAGCGGGCGGTGCGGAAAGAGCTGGTCAGCGACGTGCCGCTCGGCGTGCTGCTCTCCGGCGGCATCGACTCGAGCGCGGTGGCCGCGCTCGCCGCGCGCCACGTCGGGGGTCCGCTGCGCACGTTCTCGATCGGGTTCGAGGACGCGTCGTTCGACGAGTCCTCGCACGCCCGCCGGATGGCCGCGGTGCTCGGCAGCGAGCACCACGAGGCCGTCTTCGACACGCGCGCGGTGCTCGACGGCGTCGCCAGCCTGCCGCCGCTGCTCGACGAGCCGTTCGCCGACGCGTCGCTGCTGCCGACCGCGATGCTCGCGCGCTTCACGCGCGACTCGGTGACGGTCGCGCTCGCGGGCGACGGGGGTGACGAGCTCTTCGCCGGGTATCCGACGTACCAGGCGCATCGTCTCGCGTCGACGTACACGCGGGTGCCGCGCGCGATGCGCGCCGGCGTGATCGAGGCGATCATCGCGCGGCTGCCGGTCTCGCTCGACGACATGAGCCTCGACTTCAAGCTCAAGCGCTTCGTGAGCGCGATCGAGGCGCCGGCGGCGGAGCGTCACCTCTCGTGGATGGGCTCGTTCACGCCGGGTGCGCAGCGGCAAGTGCTGACGCGCGAGGTGCTCGCGGAGCTCGAGGGCTTCACGCCCTTCGCGGTGCCGTGGGATCTCGAGGCGGCCGGCGCGCTCGGCGCGGTCGAGCAGGCGCTCGCGCTCGATCTCTTCGGCTATCTCGGCGAAGGCGTGCTCCAGAAGACCGATCGCGCGAGCATGGCCGCCTCGCTCGAGGTGCGGGTGCCGATGCTCGACCGGCACGTGATCGAGCTGGCGGCGACGATCCCGACGCCGATGAAGCTGCGAGGGCTCACGACGAAGTACGTGCTCAAGGAAGCCCTGCGCGGGCTCGTCCCCGACGACATCCTCGACCGGCGCAAGAAGGGCTTCGGGATCCCGATCGCGCGCTGGCTCAACGGCCCGCTCGCGCCTTTCGCCGACGAGATGCTCGCGCCGGAGCGCGTGCGCCGCCGCGGGCTGATGCGGCCGGAGGCCGTCACGCGGCTGCTTGCGGACCATCGCGCGGGGCGGCGCGACAACAGGAAGCCGCTCTACACGCTGATCGCGTTCGAGGCGTGGGCGTCGCGAGTGCTCGGGTGACGCGCCCGCGCGTCGTCGCTGCACGTCGCACCACTCTCACCGCGGACCCGCTGACCTGACCGGCGCGCGCCGCGCGCGCACCAGCACGATCAGGATCGTCAGCGCTGCGAAGAGCAGGGTCGACTGGAGCACGTTCACCGGCGTGTCCGCCAGCCCGTTCGTCACGTCGAAGACGTTGCTCGCGACGACGTAGGCGGCGCCGGCGGCCACGGCGTCGGCCGCGGGCAGCGCGCCCGTCGCGAAGCGCCGGAGCAGCAGCGCGAAGATCGGCAGCAATATCCCGTAGTGATGCTCCCAGGCGATCGGCGACCCCAGCGTGGCGGCGAGGATCATCGCCGCGAGGTCCAGCCCCCGGTCGCGCGGCTCCCGGCGCCGACCCACGACGAGCGCGAGCACGACGAATGCGGCGGACGTGATCAGCGTGCCGGCGTAGACGACCGGATGGAAGGGCGGGAAGTGTGCGATCCACTGCTCGCGCCAGATCAGGTTGTCGCCGTTGTGCAGCGCCCGGTGCAGGAGCCCGTTGACCGACTGATTGGGAAAGAACGACTCACCGTGCCGTCCGAGAAAGCGCAGCACGGCGAGGTACTCGGCGTGCGGCGCGACGCCGAAGCAGGCGACTGACGCCGTCAGTCCCGCGACGAGCACGCTCGAGAAGCCGGCGGCGAATCGCCACTCGCGCCGCGCGGCGGCCCAGACGAGCAGCAGGATCGCCTGCGGCTTCACGAGACACGAGAGCCCCGCGATCACGCCGCTCGTGGCCGCACGCCCCGCGAGCAACGCCCAGAGCGATGCGGCGAACGCCGCGTTCAGCCACGTCTGGATCTGGCCGTTGCGGTAGGCGCGCATGACCGGATAGAAGGTCAGCGTCACGGCGAGGACGAGCGCGAAGAAGACCAGGCCCCGGCGTGGCGCGGCGTCGTCCGCGATGCGGAACACGAACAGCGCCGTCGCCGGGACGGCGATCCACGTCAGCGTTCGAATGGCCGTCTCCCAGGCCGGACCGAAGACCGCGTGCAGGAGCGCGACGATCAGCAGCGCGGTCGGCGGGTACTGGAACCCTTCGTGCCCGAGCGCGGGATCAAAGAAGGTCCGCGCGTACAGCCCGCCGTCGGCCGCGACGGCTGTCGCCGCCTCCCAGCCGCGCGCCATGCTGCGCCACGAGTCGCCGCCCTGCCGCGCCGTGAAGAACCAGTAGAGCGGCTGCAGCACCGTGCGAGCCCACGGAGTGCCGAACGCGAGGATCACCAGCGCGTTCACGAGCGCCGTCGCCACGAGCGCCGCGAGGAGCGCCCGGCGGACGGTCATCGGCCGGCCGTGCGCGGCCCCGCGGTCAGGAACGCGCCCCGATTCACGCGCTCGGGGTCGACGACGGTCGTCTCCTCGCCGGCGCCGAGCAGCCGGTCCGCGACCTCGACACCCTGCATGAACGAATGATCCTGGTTCGACACCTCGTACATCCACGCGCCGAACCGTCCGCGCGAGGACACGCCGCGGGCCTCGAGCTCCGGGCGAAGCACCGCGAGGTCCTCGTCGCGTCCGCGGTACGGCGTCGGATAGCCGTGCTCTTCGCGTCGCGACCAGACGCTGACGACGGCGGCGCCGCGCGGGATGAGCGCGTCGCGACGGAGCGCCGCGACGACGCGTGCGGGAAGCGTCTGCGCGTCCACGCGCCGCTCCGGGGTCTCGCACACTTCAGCCATCAGCGACCAGTCCGTGCCGGCGTCCGGCACGTTGTGCGGTGAGTAGTTCGAGAACACGGTCACTCGGTAGTACGGGCTGTGCGCCTCGGGGAAGTACATCCAGCACTTCCGGGCGAGCGCCGGCGGACGCTCGCCGCGCAGACCAACCCCGATGATGTGGACCGCGCTGTACACGAGCGCGTCGGCCGCGGCCCGCGCGCGCGCCGAGAGGCCCGTGCACAGCGAGGCCAACGTATCGAGGGGCAGGGTCGAGACGAGCCGTTCGTACCGGATGCGGCGTCCGTCGGTGAGATCAATCGAGCGCGTCGCGAGATCCACCGCATGCGCCCCGACGCCGAAGCTCATGCGCCGCGGATCAATGAGGCGCGCGACCGCATGCCAGATGGCGCCGGTGCCGCCGTGCCGCGGGAAACGGAACGTGCTGTTCGGACCCCAGGCGACGTCGTCGCGATGGTGCCGCACGTTCTCCCGGATGCGCGCCAGGTCGGGCACCGCGACCCGGTCGCCCATCCACGAGGTGCCGAGCCGCTCGAGCGGGTAGCCCCAGACCTTCCGGTTGTACGGCACCATGAAGAGGTCGGCGACGCCGTGCCCGAACGTCTGCTCGACCCAGTCGCCGAAGTGTGCGGGCGGCCGGCGCGGCCGCGACGCAGCCTCTTCGAGTCCGGCCAGACAGCGATCGCGATCCACGGCGTCCAGCCGGTGCACGTTGTTCTGGAACGGATACGGCACGAAGCGCCCGGCGATCCAGATCCACGACTCGCGCTCGTGCCACAGCCAGTCGTCGCCGAGCGCGCGGTCGAGGACGCGGTCGTAGTAGTCGTAGTGACTGAACTGCACGTGGCCGCCGACGTCCCACGTGAACCCCTCGGCGTCGACGTGGCTGGACGCCAGCCCGCCCGGCGCGCCCGTGATCTCGTACAGCGCGAAGTCGCCGAGGCCGTGCTCCGCGAATCGGTACGCCGCGCCGAGACCCGTCGGTCCCGCGCCGAGAATCACGACGGAGCCCGGATCCTTCATGGCTTCCGCCGCGCGGCGGCAACGTTCAGCGCTTCGCGAAAGGCGCGCAGCCCCACCTTGGCGGTCCGCCACCCGAAGATGGACACGGTGCCCGTTCGACGCGGGTCCCAGCCGATCGGAAGCTCGGCGATGCGCAGGCCCCGGCGTGCCGCCAGGCCCGCGAGGATCGCATTGGGAGCGAAGACGTCGTCCGGCAGGGCGGCCAACATCGCCAGGAGCGGACCGCGGCGCATGAGGCGGTAGGGGCAGTTCGCGTCGTGGATCGGGCTCGAGAACAGCAGACGCACCGCGAGCCAGCAGCCAAGGGTCAGCAGGCGCCGCGCGAGCGGCGCCCGGCGGTTCATGCGCCGGCCCACGATGAAGTCGTACGGCGCGCGGACGGTCCAGAGTGCCGAGAAATCCGCGGGGCGGCCTTCGCCGTCGCCGTCGGTCTGGAACACCCACTCCCCGCGGGCTTCACGGTAGCCGCGCAGGACCGTCGGTCCGTGGCCGCGGTTCGTCTGTCGCACCACCACGACGCGCGGCTGCGTGGCCGCGACGGCCGTCAGGACGTCGCTGGTGCCGTCGGTCGACCCGTCGTCGTAGACGCGGATCTCGTAGTCGATCCCGAGCCGTGCGAGCTCGGTGGACCAGCCTTCGACGACGCTTCCGATCGCCTCTCGCTCGTTGTAGGCGGGAATGACGACGGACAGCTCGAGGGGCCTAGCGAGCGCCATTGCCGCGGGGAATCACCTCGTAGATCGCGTACCCGTTCGCGGCGAACCGCCTGGAAAGATACGGCGCCGCCGACGGGTCGAAGCCCTCGCCCGGCGGATCCGTCACCACGTAGCGGATCGCGTGCTCGTCGAGCCACCGGCGCCGGTCCATGGTCGCGGCCGCGTAGAACCGCTGCACGACGGCGGCCTTCGTCGCGAAGTCGAGCGTGTTGCCGACGCTGACGGCGTAGACACGGTTGCCGCCGTGCGCGAACCGGTGGGCGATCGCGACCGGCGCGAGGACGATCTCGCGAGGCCCGGCCGTGGCCCGCATCCACTCCGCCGCGGCGTGAAGCCCGGCGGGCAGGTAGAACGCGGCGTCCGAACCCGGCCGGAGGATGGCGCGGAGCCGACGCGCGTACGCCACCCCGCTCGAGAGCGCGTTGACGACGAGCATCACGGCCACCACCACGAGCACGCCGCGACGGCCGCGCCAGCGCGGCCACCGCTGATCGACCCACACGGCGGCGAGCGCCGTCACGGGCATGCCGAGGATCAAGGCCAGCGCGCCGGTGAAGTCCAGCAGCGGATAGGAGTAGTAGACGCCGATGATCGCGACCAGCACGGACACGAGGAAGAGACGTGTCCGATCGCCCGTTCGCGCGTCGGCGACGACCCGGGGCAGCGCGGCGACGGCGAGGCCGCCCGCGAGGCCGAGCCCGACGAGAGTGTGAAGCGGCGACACCGGCGGCAGGAGCGTGCCGAGACGATAGACCGGGAACGCCACGCACACGATCGCGAGATAGGCGAGCCCGACGGTCGTCAATGCGATCGGGACGAGCCGCCATCGGCGCGCCCGGCGGGCCTGGGCGTCCCGGCGCGCGATGACCGCGTACAGCGCGAGGGCCGCGAGGAGCGCCACCGCCTCGTAGGGGTGTGACGACAGCGCGAGCCCGCAGACGCCGCTCCCGAGGTACAGGCCGCGTGCCCCGCGGGCTTCGGCGAGGAGGAACAGCAGGACGCCGAGGACGAACAGCGCGTAGCTCGTCGCGTGAAACGGCGAGTAGACGACGTGATACGTGCTGGTGCCCGTGAAGAGATCGTAGGGCGTGGTGCGCACGCCGCCCGATGCCCAGTAGTAGTCCCACTGAAACGTGATGCCGAAGCGGCGGAGGACCACGAACAGCCATCCGAAGCCGCCGCCCGTCGCGAACGCGACGAGAGCGAGCCGCCGCACCGCCGCGTGTCGCACGACGAGGCCGAGCACGCCCCAGACCGCTCCGAGCAAGAGCGCGATCGAGCACGCCCTCCAGACTTGATCGAGCCGGCCGTCGGACCAGCCACTGATGCGCCCCAGCCATCCCACGGCGAGGAACTGGACGTTCACGAGCGCGGGAGGCGCCGGCTCCGACGTCAGAAGATTCTCGAACACCCAGCGGCCGCCGCGCGCTTGCTGGATGAAGCTGTAATACTTGCTGTGATCGCCGCTCGCTTCGACCGAGCCCGCGTACACGTGTCCCGGGGGGGTGTGACGCTCGGCGAGCACGTGAGGCAGATACGTGACGAGGAACATGAAGAGCGCCACCGCGATCACGAATCCGGACGAAAACGTTGCCGGCGACTCTGAGCGGGCGGAAGGGGACGTGACCCTGGAACCGGGACCCGGGTCCATGAGGTGGACCCACAGTAACACATCGCCCGGGATTCCCGGGCGCGAGGCTAGAATGGTTCGATGCATCGTGCCGCCGTCGCGGGCGCCCTCGCCGTCGTGGTCGGGCTCGCATTCGGCGCGCCCCACCTCGTGATCCCTGGCCGGCTGCCTGACCCCTCGCGCTACACTCCGCTCGTGGTCAGCGACGTGAGCTTCCTGACCGTTGACGAGACGTACAGCTATGCCGCGCGGGTCCGCAAGGTGATGGACGGCCGCTGGTTCCTCGGCGATCCCGTGACCTGGGAGCACCGGCACGCATGGCCCGTGTACGCGCCGCCGGAGCAGTGGGTGCTCGGCGCGCTCGCGCGCGCGCTCGGCGGAGTGCCGCGCGTGTTCGTGGTGGCGGACTTCGTGTGTCCGCCGCTCGATTTCCTCCTGATGAGCGCGCTCATCGGCGCGCTCTGCGGATCGTGGCTGATCGGCGCGTCCACGGCCATGGCGATCCTCGCGGGCGGCGTCCAGCATTCGGTGGCGCTCGCGCTCGAGGGCGCGCGCACCGCGCTCGGCGGCTCCTCGCCGATGCTCGGCGCCATCGTGCGCCCGCTCGAGTTCTCGCGCCTCTACGCGCCCGAGCTGACCTTCGTGCCGTTCGCGGGGGCGCTGTGGGCGACGTGGACCGCGATGAATCGCGAGTCGCTGCGGTGGGCGATCGTGGCCGGACTCTGTCTCGCCGTGCTGATCCCGTCGTATCTCTTCTACTGGATGTTCCTGAGCGCCGGCATCGCCGTGCTCCTCGCGCACGCGCTCGTCCGTGGCGACGACCGGGGCGCGCGGGTGCTGGCGACCGTCCTCGCCACGGGATTCGTCGTCGCCGCGCCGTACTTCGTCTCGTACGTCCTGAGCGCGGAGCGCGCCGATGTGAGCCTGCGAATGGGCCTGGAGCGCGGCCGCTGGATCGCGCCGCCGTCGCTCAAGGACGCCGTGCTCGCGGGGCTCGTCGCGCTCGGGGCCTGGCGGCTCAGGAGTCGCGCCCTCGGCTTCGTCTTCGCGTTCTGGATCGGTTACCTGCTCTGCCGCAACGTGCAGCTCTTGACCGGCTTCACGGTGCAGAGCGGGCACTGGGGCTACCGCGTCGGCTACATCTGGCAGACGCTGACGATCGCGACGCTGATCGTCGTGCCGGCGGCCGTGCTCGCCCCGCGATGGCCGCGTGCCGCGGCGGTCGCGCGCCGCGCGGTGACCACCGTCGCGATCGCCGGGTTCGTCATCGGTCCCGTCGCCATCGCGGGCCACGAAGTCGCGTTCGCGCTGAACACGGCGCCGGCGTTCGTGCTCCCCGACGGCTATCCGGAAGCGTTCGACTGGGTGAACCGGTCGACGCCGCCCGGCAGCGTGATCGTCACGCCGAGCTTCGAGACCGGCATGCTGATTCCCGTCTACACGCACGCCAACGTCTTCCTCGCGAACGGCTTTCCGTCGCTCGCGCCGACGGCCGAGCTGGTCGAGCGCCTCCTCCTCACCTACAAGGCGTTCGACGTCCCGGCAGTGTATCTCGCCGCGAGCCTGCGCGACGATCCGGCGCGGGCGGTGGCCATGAAGGCGAACGGCGGACGCTTCGAGCGCCGGCGCCCGGAGCTGCTCGAGCGGTTCGCGCGGTGGTACGTCTTCCATCGCTTCGAGCCCCCGGACGCGACGGTCGCGGACATCGTGGCACGGTACGAGCGGCTGGCGCCGCCGCCGGGCGCGCCCTTCGCTCCGTACCGCGCGGACTACGTCTGGCTCTCGCCGCTCGCCGCGTCGAAGGGACGCCTCGATCTCGCCGCGCATCCCGACTGGCCGGTCGTGTACGACAGGCACGGCGTGACGATCGCGAAGATCGGAGGGCCACGATGAAGGCTCGCGGCGGCGCCCGCGCCCGCGCGCGGCGGGTACGCCTCCTCGTGCTCGACGTCGACGGCGTCCTCACGGACGGGCGCATGACGCTCAGCGAGCGCGGCGACGAGCTGAAGTCCTTTCACACCCACGACGGCATGGGCATCAACCTCGCCCGCAGGGCGGGCCTCAAGGTCGCGCTGGTCACGGGCGAGAAGACGACGATCGCGCAGGTGCGGGGCGCGAAGCTCGGCGTGGAGGACGTCGTGCTGGGCGCGCGCCGCAAGGGCGAGACGCTTCGCGAGCTGTGTGCGAAGTTCGACCTTCCGCTCGACGCAGTCGCGTTCATGGGCGATGACCTTCTCGACATGCCTGCCCTGGCGCTCGCGGGGCTCGCGGTCGCCCCGGCCGACGCGGTGCCCGAGGTCCGCGCCCTCGCCCACGTGATCACGCGGGCGCGCGGCGGTGCCGGCGCGGTCCGCGAGTGCGTGGAGCTGATCCTGCGCGCGCAGGGTGCGTGGACGCGGATGGTCCGCGAATTCGTCGAGGAGAGCGGCGGCGACCCCACGCGATGGCGGCGCTGAAGCTCGACGAAGCGCTCGTCGAGTCCGCGCGCGCGAGTGCCGCGGCCGCGTGGCAGATCGTCCGGTACCGCAGAGCCGAGTGGTGGCCCTTCCTGCGCGAGCGGTGGGGCTGGCATTCGCGCGCGAGGATCGGCACCGGGCCCAGGATCTGGATCGTCTGCGCGCCGGGCGGGGAGGTCGTGCAGACGGCGGCGCTCGGTCCCGCGCTCCGCCGCGCCTTTCCGGACGCCACGCTCGTGCTGTCGACGACGAACGCTCCGTTCCTCGCCGTCGCGCGCCGCATCGGCGGCCTGGATCGTTGCTTCTTCACCCCGTTCGATCGTCGCCGGCCGGTCGGGCGCGCGCTCGCCGGCCTGCGGCCGGACCTCCTCGTCACCGTCGAGTCGGCGTTCACCCCGGTCCTGTTGCGCGAGGCGCACCGGCGCGGCATCGTGACGATGCTCGCCAGCGGAACCATGACGGCGGACTACCACCTGGAGCCGTCCTACGCGCGCGCGCTGCGACACCGGGTCTTCGACGCGATCGACGTGGTCGGGGTGAAGGACGCCTCGGAGCCGGACGCCTTCGCGCGTCTCGGCGTCCCGGCGCCGCGGATCCGCCTGCTCGGTGACCTCCGTCACGACGGCGCGTTCTTCCGCGTCGACGAGAGCGAGCGCGCGGCATGGCGCGTGCGGCTCGGCGTGCGGCCCGGGGAGGGCCTGCTCGTGGCGGGGAGCGTGAGGGGCGGCGAGGAGGAGCCGATCCTCGAGGCGTACGCGCGCCTGCGCGAGAAGGACGCGCCGCTCCGGCTGGTGATCGCGCCGCGATTCGTCGCGCAGACGCCGTGCATCGAGCGCGAAGGCGCCGCGCGCGGACTCGGCGTCGAGCGTGTGTCGGCCGGCGCGCCGCGCGGCGCGGACGTCATCGTGCTCGACACCTACGGCGACCTGCCCAGGGTCTACGCGCTCGCGCGCTACGTGTTCCTCGGCGGCACGCTGGTCCGGGTCGGCGCGGGCCTCGGCCAGAACCTGATCGAGCCGCTCGCGCACGGCGCGCCGATCTTCTTCGGTCCCCACGTGAAGCGGTGGGCGGCGATCACTGCCGAGCTGTGCGGCATCTTTCCCGGCCTCGCGATCGAGGGCGCCGACGACCTGGTCGCGGGCGTGCTGGCGCTCGAGGCGGCGCCGGCGACGGTCGCGGCGTTGCGCGAGCGCGCGCAGGCACTGATGGCTCGCGGGGCGGACGCGACCGCGCGGCACGTGGAGGCGATCCGCGAGGCGCTCGCCGCGCGCCGCTCGATCGCATGACGCCGCTCAAGCGCGCCTACGAGGCGTACTGGAGCCAGCGGCTCTCGGAAGCGCCGGCGGGCCGCGGCGAGATCCTCGAGACGTTCGCGTTCGTCCTGCCTCCCGTCGACACCGCCGACTTCGTGGCGGACGTGAGCGCGCTGAAGGCGGCGACGGGATGGCAGCCCGAGATCGGCCTGCGCGACGGCGTGGCGCTGACCCACGAGTACTACGAGGCGCATCGACGGTGGTACTGGGAGTAGCGAGCGGCTCGCGCCCGGCGCGCGTCCTGTACCTGAACTCCGCCGCGGACGTCGGCGGCGGCGAGAAGTGGATGCTGGCGCTCGCCGACGGGCTGGATCGCGCGCGCTACGCGAGCGAGTTCGTCGTCTCGGCGGACGGACGCTTCGCGCGGGAGGTCCGGCGCCGCGGGCTTCCGGTGACCGTGATCCCGCTCCGGCACCTCGTCGCGCCCGGTGCCTTGTGGGCGCTCGCCCGGCACTTCCGCCGCGCGCGGCCGGACCTGGTGCACACCGCCGGCGCGCGCGCGAGCTTCTACGGACGCGTCGCCGCGCGGCTCGCGGGCGTGCGCGCGGTCGTGTCGAGCGTGCACACGTCGATCACCGACTACGAGGTGTCGCGCCCCCGCCGCGCGCTCTACCTGGCGCTCGACCGCGCGTCCGCGCCGATCGCGGGGCGCATCATCGCGACGTCGGACGCCGTCGCGCGCGAGCTCGTGAGAAGCGGTCAGGCGCCGGCGTCGAAGGTCGTCACGATTCCCAACCGCCCCGATCCGCGCGACCTCGTCCCGGTCCGCGCGCGTGACGTCGTGCGGGAGGACCTCGGCGCCGGCGCCGGCGACGCGCTGATCGGCGTGATCGCGAGGCTCACGCCGCAGAAGGGCACCGCGGACTTTCTCGACGCGGTGGCTCGTCTCGGGGCGATGGGCGCACGACCGTCGTGGCGCGTGGCGATCGTCGGCGACGGGCCCGAGCGCGGCGATCTCGAAGCGCGCGCGCGCCGGCTCGGCATCGCGGGCCGGTGCGTCTTCACGGGCACGCGCACGGATCTCGGCGATCTGCTCGCGGCGCTCGACCTGCTCGTGGTGCCGTCGTGGTCGGAAGGGCTGCCGTACCTCGTGCTCGAGGCGATGCTCGCGGGGACGCCGCTCGTCGCGACGGCGGTCGGCGGCATTCCGGAGGTCGTCACCGACGGCGTCCACGGCGTGCTCGTCCCGCCGCGCGCTCCGGAGAAGCTCGCCGCGGCGATCGCCGCCGGGCTCGACGATCGCGCGGGCACGCGCGCGCGCGCCGACGCGGCGCGGCGGCATGCCGTGCAGTCCCTGTCGCTCGACGCGATGCTGCGGGCGGTCGACGCGGTGTACGACGCCGTTCTCGCCGAGGCACGCGGCCGCGATGCGCGCCCGCGAGCCGTGGCAGAATGAGAGCATGGTCGGCCGCCTCCTCGACCGCCTGCGGGGCGTCCTCAAGCTCGACGACCCGCCGTGGCGGATCGCCCTCGCGCTCGCCGTCGGCGTCTTCATCAGCTGCACCCCGACGCTCGGCTTCCAGACCATCCTCGCGTTCGGGGTGGCGTGGGTGGCGCGCCTCAATCGCGCGGCGACCATCACCGGCGCCTGGATCAACCTCCCGTGGTTCACGCCGTTCGTCTACGCCGGCGCGCTGAAGCTCGGCCAGCTGCTGCTCCCGGACCTGAGCGGCGCGCGCGGGTTCTGGCTCTGGCTCCTGCTCGGCACCACGCTGGTCGGCGCGGCCGCGGCGGTGACGACGTGGCTCGTCTCGTATGGCGCGCTGTCGTGGCGGCGGCGCCGTCGGCTCGACGCGGAGGCGCGCGTGCGTGAGGTGGAGCCCGCGGCGTGATCGTGCGCAAAGGCGTCTTCCCGGTGGCCGGCCTCGGCACGCGCTTCCTTCCCGCCACGAAGGCCCAGCCGAAAGAGATGCTGCCGCTCGTCGACAAGCCGACGATCCAGTACGTGGTGGAAGAAGCGGTGGCGTCCGGGCTCACGGAGCTCGTGCTCGTCACCGGCCGCAACAAGCGCGCGATCGAGGATCACTTCGACGCCGCGTTCGAGCTCGAGTACTACCTGCAGGATCGCGGCAAGAAGGAGGAGCTCGCGCAGATCCGCACGATCTCCGAGCTCGCCTCCGTGAGCTACGTGCGCCAGAAGGAGCCGCTCGGGCTCGGTCACGCGATTCTCTGCGCGCGGCCGCTCGTCGGTGACGAGCCGTTCGGCGTGTTCCTCGGCGACGACATCATCGGCCAGGCGCCGACGCCGTGCATGCGCCAGCTCCTCGACGTGTTCGAGCGGACCGGCGGGCCCGTCATCGCGATCGAGCGCGTGCCGATGGATCGCATCCAGCAGTACGGCGTGATCGCCGGACGCAACGTCGGCGGCAACGTGTGGGAGATCGACGACCTCGTCGAGAAGCCGGCCGCGAAGGACGCGCCGTCGGATCTGGCGATCATCGGCCGCTACGTGCTGACGCCCGACGTTTTCCCGATCCTCGCCGACACCGCCGCGGACAAGCGCGGCGAGATCCAGCTCACCGACGCGCTCCGCACGCTGCGCAAGCGCCGGAAGATGTACGCGGTCGCGTTCGAGGGGAAGCGCTACGACACGGGTGACAAGCTGGGCTTCCTCAAGGCGACCGTCGAGTTCGCGCTCGAACGCCCCGACTTGTGCGCCGAATTCCGCGCGTACCTCGCCTCGCTCTCGCTGCGCTAACCGCGCTCGCGCTCGCCGTCCGCCTGTGGATGATCGGCGACGGCCTTCCCGGTCTCTGGCATCCGGACGAGCCGACGCTCGTCGGGCTCGCCGCGCGCATCGCGGCGGGGCAGCCGAACCCGCACTTCTTCAACTATCCGTCGCTGTGGATGTACGCGCTCGCGCTCTGCTTCGGCGCGCAGTTCCTCGTCGGGCGGCTGACGGGCAGCGTCGCGTCGGTCGCGGCGTTCGAGGCCGCGTACTTCGTCGATCCGAGCCCGTGGTTCCTGACCGGGCGCGTGGCGAGCGCGCTGCTCGGCGCCGCGACGGTGCCGCTGACCCATCGACTCGCGACGCGGCTCGGGGCCGGACGGCTCGCGTGGCTCGCCGCGACGGGCCTGGCGCTGGCGCCGCTGCACATCGGCTCGTCGCGGCTGCTCGTGACCGACGCGCCGCTCACGTTCGCGACCACGCTCGCGCTGCTCGGCATCCTGCGCTACGCGCGCGAGCCCGCGCGGTGGCCGGCGTGGCGCGCGGGGCTCGTCGCGGGGCTCGCGGTGTCGATCAAGTACACGGCGGCGGCGCTCGCGATCCCGCTCCTGATGGCGGCGCACGCGGCGGATCCCGCGCGCCGGCTTCGCGATCGGATCATCGCGCTCGTCGCGGCCGCGGCCGGATTCCTGGTCGGCACGCCGTTCGCGATCCTCGCACCGCGCGAGTTCCTCGGCGGCGTGCTCGCGGAGCTCACGCACGCGCGGACCGGACACTTCGGCGGCGACCCTGCCGTCGTCGGCTACGTGCACTACCTCACCAGCGTGCTGCCGGAGGGGCTCGGGCTCTTCGCGCTGATCGCGGCGCTCGCCGGCGTCGTCACGCTGACCGCGCGCGCGATCCGCGCGCCGAGCGCGCCCGCGCCGCTGCTCGCCACGTACCTGCTCGCGTCGTTCGTCGTGATCGGCGGCAGCAAGATCCCGTTCGACCGGTATTGCCTGCCGCTGCTGCCGCCGCTGCTCGCGTTCGCGGCGGCGTTCGCCGCCGTCGCGCTGCCCGCGGCACCGCGATGGCGCGCGCTCGCCGCGCCCGTCGTCGCGGTTCTGTTGCTCGCGGGGCCGGCGAGCCGCACCCTGGACACGCTGCTCCGTCCGGACACTCGGGTGCTCGCGGACGCGTGGCTGGCGGCGCACGTCCCGATCCAGATCCCGATCGCGGTCGAGCTGTATGGCTCGGCGGCGAGGCCGTCGCCCGCGCAGTACGCGGAGGCCATCGCGGCGATGAGCGGCGCGCCGGATCTCAACGCGGACGAGCGCCGTCAGCTCGAGCGGTGGCGGCGGCGCGAGGGTCTCGTGAGGACGCGGCCGCCGTCGCGCCCGGTCTTCCGCCTGCTCGACGAAGCGCCCGCGCGCATGGATTTCGACCGGGTGCCCTACGATGCCGCCGCGCTCGATGCCCGGCGCGTCGGCTACGTCGTGCTGAGCGAAGCGATGTACGGGCGCTACGCCCGCGCCCCCGAGCGCGCCGCGATGCCGGCGGCCCTCTACGAGCAGCTGACGCGGCAGGGGCCGCCGGTCGCGACGTTCCCGGCGCACCCGCCACCGTCATGCCGGTCCCCGTGGCGCTGCGCGTGATCGACGTCAGCCGTCGCTGTCCGGCCGACGCCCGGGGTCCGGAGGTGCGTATCCACGGCTGGCGCCGTTGACTAGCCAGGGGGGCTCTGACAGAATTCACGGAACTTTACCCAGCGGATAGCCCAGGCAATGCCATCCACGCCGAAGCGCCCGTTCCACACCGCCGCCGACTCGGAGATCAAGACCGGCGAGGTCTCCGACGTCTACTTCGTCCGCACGACTGAGATCCTGCGGCATCGCGGCGACCGGCGGAAGGTGAAGGCCGAGGTGTATCTGAAGAGCCTCCCCGACGACTGGCAGTGGGGGATCCTCGCCGGCATCGAGGAGGCCGCGCACCTGTTCGAGGGCCTGCCGGTCGACATCCTCGCGATGGACGAGGGGGCGGTCTTCAACCCCTACCAGCCGGTCATCGTGATCGAAGGCGTCTACGTCGACTGGGCCCAGTACGAGACCGCGCTGCTCGGCCTGCTCTGTCAGGCCTCCGGCATCGCGACGAAGGCCGCCCGGTGCAAGAAGGCGGCGGGCGGGCGCCAGGTGATCTCGTTCGGCGCGCGGCGCATGCATCCGACCCTGGCGCCGATGATCGAGCGCAACGCGTTCATCGGCGGCTGCGACGGCGTGGCGGTGACCAAGTCCGCAGACCTGATCGACGCCGATCCGATGGGCACGATCCCGCACTCGCTGGTGCTGATGATCGGAGACACCGTCGAGGCGCTGCAGGCCTTCAACAAGGTCATCGACTCCAAGGTGCGCCGCGTGGCGCTGATCGACACGCTGCAGGACGAGAAGTTCGAGGCGATCCGCGTGGCCGAGGCGCTCGGCGAGGACCTCTACGCGGTGCGGCTCGACACGCCGTCGTCGCGGCGCGGCGACTTCTATCGCATCCTCGAAGAGGTGCGGTGGGAGCTCGACCTGCGCGGCTTCCAGCACGTGAAGCTGATCGCCTCGGGCGGTGTCGACGAGTACGAGATCCTGCACCTCAACCCGCTCGTGGACGCCTACGGCGTCGGCACCTCGATCGCGAACGCGCCCGTCCTCAACTTCGGCCTCGACATCATGGAGATCGAAGGCAAGCCCTTTGCCAAGCGCGGGAAGATGTCGGGCGCCAAGGACGTGCTGCGCTGTCAGCACTGCCAGGCCACGGTGGTCGTCCCGCGCGGCCGCGCGGCCGGCACGTGCACGTGCGGGCAGGGGCGCTGGGAAGTGCTGCTGAAGCCGCTCGTCCGCGGCGGGCGCATCGTGCGCGACCTGCCGCCGCCGCGCACCGTCCGCGATCACGTCCTCGAGCAGCTCGAGCGTTACCCGCTCGACACCCTGCGCCGACAGGGGACGCGCCAGGACTTCTGAGTGAGCAACATCCTCGACGCCATCGTGCGCGACAAGCGCGACGAAGTGGCGCAGCGCCGACAGCGGACTCCCCGGGCGGCCCTCGAGCGGGCGTGCGCGGCGCTCGCGCCCGCGCGCGACTTCGAGACCGCGCTGCGGCCGGCGCCGGGCGGCGTCGCGCTGATCGCCGAGGTGAAGAAGGCGTCGCCGTCGCGCGGTGTCCTCGCGCCGGACCGCCCGTGGGATCCCGTCGGGCTCGCGCGGACGTACGCCGGCAACGGCGCGGCCGCGATCTCGGTGCTCACCGACGAGAAGTACTTCCAGGGCCACCTCGACCTGCTCGCGCAGATCCGCGCGGCCGTGCCCGTGCCGCTGCTCCGCAAGGACTTCACGATCGACGAGTACCAGCTCTGGGAGTCGCGCGCCGCCGGCGCGGACGCGATCCTGCTGATCGTCGCGATCCTCGGGGGGGCACTGCTCCGCGATCTGCTCGCGGCCGCGAAGGGCCTCGGGCTCGGCGCGCTCGTCGAGACCCACACCGCGGCGGAGCTCGACGTGGCGCTCGGCGCGGGCGCGCGCGTGGTCGGGATCAACAACCGCGACCTCAAGACGTTCGAGACCCGGCTCGAGACCACGCTCGCCCTGTTGCCCTCGATGCCGCCCGGTGTCACCGTGGTGAGCGAGAGCGGGATCAACACGGCGGCCGACGTGCGGCGGGTGGTCGGTGGGGGCGCGCACGCGGTGCTCGTTGGAGAGGGGCTCGTGAAGGCGAAGGACGTGGGCGAGAAGGTGCGGGAGCTGGCGCTGAGAGGTTCCGTATGACGCGGGTGAAAATCTGCGGGATCACGAGCCTCGAGGACGCGCTCCTCTGCGCCGAGGCCGGCGCCGATGCGCTCGGCTTCATCTTCGTCGAGAAGACCCCGCGCTTCGTCACGCCCGAGCTCGTTGCCCCGATCGTGCGCCGGCTGTCGCCGTTCGTCACGCCGGTGGGCGTGTTCTGGGACCACCCGGCCGGTCACGTGAAGGCGGTCGCGGAAGCGTGCGGGCTCCGCGCGCTGCAGTTCCACGGCGACGAGAAGCCCGAAGATCTGGAGGGCTTCGATCTCCCCGTCATCAAGACCATCAAGCTGCCGCCCGCGACGACGATCGACGGTCTGCCGGAGTTCCGCGCGCGCGAGAGCTTCGAGGCGTTCGGCTTCCAGAAGGTCGCGCGCGCGGTGATGCTCGACAGCGCCGCGCGCTGGAGCGAAGGCGCGGGCCGCGAGCCGATCGAGTGGCTGACGGCCGCGCGCATCGTGCAGATGCTGGCGGCGCGTCCCGCGCTACCGGACGTGATCCTCTCCGCGGGGCTGACCCCGGAGAGCGTCGCGCGCGCGATCGCCGTCGTGAAGCCGTACGCGGTCGACGTGAACTCCGGCGTCGAGGCGAAGCCGGGCCGGAAAGATCCGGACAAGGTGCGCCGCTTCATCGCGGCCGTGCGGAGTGCCCCGTGAAGCTCCCCGACGCGCTCGGTCACTTCGGCCGCTACGGCGGGCGGTACGTGCCCGAGACGCTGATGAGCCCGCTGATCGAGCTCGAGCGCGCGTATCTCGCCGCGCGGCGCGATCCGAAGTTCCAGGCGCGGCTCCGCGCGCTGATGACGGACTACGCCGGACGCCCGACGCCGCTCTACTTCGCGGAGCGGCTCACGGAGCACGCGGGCGGCGCGCGCATCTATCTCAAGCGCGAGGACCTCTGTCACACCGGCGCGCACAAGATCAACAACGTGCTGGGGCAGGGCCTGCTCGCGCACCGCATGAAGAAGCGCCGCGTGATCGCCGAGACCGGCGCCGGCCAGCACGGCGTCGCGACCGCGACGATCGCGGCCCTCCTCGGCCAGGAGTGCGAGGTCTACATGGGCGCGGAGGACGTCGAGCGCCAGGCGCCGAACGTCTTCCGCATGCGCCTGCTCGGCGCGAAGGTGATTCCGGTCGAGTCGGGCAGCCGCACGCTGAAGGACGCCGTGAACGAGGCGCTGCGCGACTGGGTGACGAACGTCCGCACGACGTACTACGTGCTCGGCTCGGCGCTCGGTCCGCATCCGTATCCGATGATGGTGCGCGACTTCCACACGGTGATCGGCAAGGAGACGAAGGCGCAGGCGCGCAAGACGATCGGCCGCCTCCCGGACGTCGTGATCGCGTGCGTCGGCGGCGGCTCGAACGCGATCGGCATGTTCCACCCGTTCATCGGCGACCGGAAGACGCGGATCATCGGCGTCGAGGCCGGCGGTCACGGTGTCCCGAGCGGTCAGCACGGCGCCACGCTCAGCGCCGGCCGCCCGGGCGTCCTCCACGGCAGCATGAGCTATGTGCTCCAGAACGACGACGGGCAGGTGGCCATCGCGCACTCGATCTCGGCCGGCCTCGACTATCCCGGCGTCGGGCCCGAGCACGCGTACTACCGCGACCTGGGCCGCTTCGAGTTCACGTCGGTGACCGACGAGGAAGCGCTGCAGGGGTTCCAGACGCTCACGCGCACGGAAGGGATCATGCCCGCGCTCGAGTCGTCGCACGCCGTCGCCTACGCGATCCGGCTCGCGAAGCAGCTGCCGCGCTCGAAGGCGATCGTGGTCGGGCTCTCGGGACGCGGCGACAAGGACGTGCACGTGATCGCGAAAGCGCTCGGGATAGACATTTGACGGCCATGGGACGTCGAGGGTCAACGGACGTATGAGACGCATCGACGCGACGTTCGCGGATCTCCGCGCGCGGGGCGAGCGCGCGCTCGTCACGTTCTTCACGGCCGGCGATCCCTCGCTCGACGTCACCGAGCGGCTGATCGTCGAGGCCGATCGCCGCGGCGCCGACGTGGTCGAGCTCGGCGTGCCGTTCTCGGATCCGATCGGCGACGGGCCGGTGAACCAGCGCTCCGCCGATCGCGCGCTGCGGGCGGGCACGAGCCTCGTGCGCGTGCTGGAGACGGTGGCGCGCGTTCGCGAGCGCGTGCGCGCGCCGATCGTCTTCATGGCGTACTACAACCCGATCTACGCGTTCGGGCTCAAAGGGTTCGCGCGCACGGCGGTCGACGCGGGCGTCGACGGCGTGCTCGTGGTCGACCTGCCGCCCGAGGAGGCGACCGATCTCGCCGCCGGGGCGCACGCGGTCGGGCTCGACGTGATCCACATGGTCGCCCCCACGTCGACGCCGCCGCGCCTGCGCCTGATCGCGCGTCACAGCGACGGCTTCATCTACGTGGCGTCGCGCCTCGGGGTGACGGGCGAGCGGGCGGACGTGCCGGCGGACCTCGGCGCGCAGCTCAGGAGTCTTCGGATGGTGACGACGAAGCCCATCTGCGTGGGGTTCGGGATCGCGAAGCCCGAACAGGTCGCGACGGTCGGCGCGATGGCGGACGGCGTGATCGTGGGCTCCGCGATCGTGCGCATGATCGAAGAGCGGGCGGGATCGTCGACCCTGGTCGACGACGTCGGCGGCTTCATCGGCGCGCTCAAGGCGCCGCTGAGAACGGGCTGAGCATGGCCGCCTGGTTCAGCCGGAAGAGGCCCGAGGAGACGACGCCGGCCGGCCCCCGTCGTCCCGTCCAGGTCGCCGAAGGGCTGTGGATCAAGTGCGACTCGTGCAAGGAGATCGTCTACCGCGCGGAGGTTGAGCGCGCGGGCAAGGTGTGTCCGAAGTGCCGGTATCCCTTCCGCATCTCCGCGCGTGAGCGCATCGCGAGCCTCGCGGACGCCGGCAGCTTCGAGGAGCACCACGCGAACCTCACCAGCGCCGATCCGCTCGGGTTCAAGGATACGAAGCGCTATCGCGAGCGCGTGAAGGCGGCGCGGCAGAAGACCGGGATCAACGACGCGGTGGTGTGCGGTCTCGCGCGTGTCGGCGGGCTGCCGACGGTGCTGTGCGCGTTCGAGTTCGCGTTCATGGGCGGCAGCATGGGCTCCGTGGTCGGCGAGAAGCTCGCGCGCGCGATCGAGCTCGGGGTCGCCAAGCACGTGCCGGTGATCATCGTCGCCGCGTCCGGCGGCGCGCGCATGCAGGAAGGCATCCTCTCGCTGATGCAGATGGCGAAGACGGCGACCGCGCTCGAGCGCCTGGGCCGCGCGGGCCTGCCGTTCCTCTCCGTCCTCACCGATCCGACGACGGGCGGCGTGACCGCGAGCTTCGCGATGCTCGGCGACGTGATCATGGCCGAGCCGCGCGCGCTGATCGGCTTCGCGGGCCCGCGCGTGATCGCGGAGACGATCCGCCAGCCGCTGCCCGAAGGCTTTCAGCGCTCCGAGTTCCTGCTGGAGCACGGCCAGGTCGACATGGTCGTGGACCGGCGCGATCTCAAGGACACGCTGCGCCGGATCCTGGCCTTTTTCGACGAATGACCTACGCGGAGGCGGTGGCCCGCCTCCTCGGCCTCCGCCGCGGCGAGATCACGGGGATGGCCCCGGGTCTCGAGCGCATCGAGGCGCTGCTCGCGGCGCTCGGCAACCCTGAAACGCGCTACGTGCTGGCGCAGGTCGGCGGCACCAACGGCAAGGGCTCCACCGCCGTCATGCTCGCGGGCGCGCTCAAGGCCGCGGGACGGCGCGTCGGCCTCTACACGTCGCCCCATCTCGTGACCTTCCGCGAGCGGATCCGCGTGAACGGTGAGCCGATCTCCGAGGACGCCGTGGCGGACGGCGTCGACGCGCTCGGCACGCTGATCGCGCGCGTCGACGCGACGATGTTCGAGGCGGCGACCGCGCTCGCGCTCGATCACTTCGCGCAGGAGCAGGTCGAGGTCGCGGTGCTCGAAGTGGGCCTGGGCGGGCGCGGCGACGCGACGACGATCGGGCGCCCCGCCGTGACCGTGCTCACGCACATCGACTTCGACCACGAGATGTGGCTCGGCCGGACGATCGAATCGATCGCCGACAACAAGGCGGCGATCATCCGCTCCGGCACCGCGATCTCGTCGGCGCAGCGCCCCGAAGCGCGCGCGATCATCGAGCGCCGCGCCGCGGAGGTGGGCGTGCCGCTCCAGCTCGAAGGCCGCGATCTCCACGGCGCGGCGCGCGCGGCCTCGTCGCGCGACGTCCTCGCGAAGGGGCAGCGCATCGACGTGCGCGGCCCGGGGTTCGCGTTCGACGACGTCGCGCTGCCGCTGCTCGGCCGTCATCAGCCGTCGAACGCGCTGGCGGCGATCGCCGCGGCGCGCGTGCTCGGCGTCGACGAGACCGCGATCCGAGGCGGTCTCGCGCGCACGCGCTGGCCCGGACGGCTGCAGATCGTGCGCCGCGATCCGTGGCTCGTGCTCGACAGCGCGCACAATCCCGACGGCGCGCGCGCGCTCGCGGCGTCTCTCGGAGAGTTGTTCTTCCCCCGCGATACGCGGGTGACGTTCGTGCTCGGCGTCTACGCCGACAAGGACGTGCGCGGCATCGTCGACGCGCTCGCTCCGCTCGCCGCCCGGTTCGTGCTCACCCGCGCGGCCAACGAGCGGGCGGCCGACCCCTCGGCCCTCGCGGCGGCCGTCGGCGACCGCGTGCCGGTCACGCTCACCCGGTCGGTCGCGGAGGCGGTCGGCGCGGCGGAGGCGCTAAGCGTGGCGGACGCGCGCGGCGGCACCCCCATCGTTTGTGTCGCCGGGTCCATCGCGGTCATCGGCGAGGCGCTCCAGCACCTCTCCGGGACGGATAAACCTTGCCCGATCGAAAACGGCGCTGATAGCATGGGAACTCTTTCTTGACGGGGACTTTCGAGACACTTCATGACTGTTTTCGCCCGCGCGCTGGCGCTCGCCGCCGCGCTCCTTCTGGGAGCCATGGCGCCGGCCTTCGCGCAGGCGCCGACCCGGACGATCCCCACGGTTGGGGGCGACGTCACGGTGCTGTCGGACCGCATGGAAGAGGTGGCGCCCGGCGTCGTCGTCGCCACCGGCAACGTCGAGGTGTTGAGGGGCCGGGCACGGCTGAACGCCGATCGCGTGGAGATCAATCGCGAGACCGGTGACGCCGTCGCCACCGGCCGGGTGATCTTCTACGACGGCGAGGACCGGCTCAGCGGCGACCGCATCGACTACAACCTGAAGACCGGCACCGGCGTCGTCCATCACGCGCAGGCCGAGACCGCGCCGTACTACCGCGTGAGCGGCGAGCGCATGGAGCGCCTGGGCGACAGCGTCTATCGCGTGAAAAAGGGTGTCTTCACCACGTGCGAGGGCGACACGCCCGCGTGGTCGTTCCGCTTCGACGAGGCGACCGCGGACCTCGAGGACTACCTCTACGGCACGGGCGCGTCGTTCTGGATCAAGAGCATTCCGCTGATCCCGTACGTTCCGTTCTTCGCGGCGGCGATCCGGCGCGAGCGGCAGACGGGCTTCCTGTTTCCGACGTTCGGCAGCTCGAGCCGCAAGGGCTTCTACGCCGAAGTTCCGTTCTCCTGGGCGATCAACGAGAGCCAGGACCTGACCGTGGCGTTCGACGCGTTCGAGGCGAAGGGGTTCGGCGGGCGCGTGCTCTACCGCTACCGGCTGGGCGAAGACCACGGCGGAAGCTTCGCCGGCTTCTACGTGAAGGAGACGCAGCTCGAGAACGACGACCGCGGCTGGCTGTCCTACCGTCACGAGTGGCGCGCGCGCGACGGCTGGCGCGCGGTGGCCGACATCAACGCCGTCTCGGACGACCTCGTCCTGCGCGACTACAGCCTGCGGCTGAGCGAGCGGAGCCTGCAGCGCGTCGACACGAACCTCTTCGTCACGCGCAGCTACGACCACTGGAACTTCGTCGGCAACATCTTCTCGTACCAGGACCTCACGACGACGAAGCACACCGAGCTGCGCCGCCTCCCCGAGCTGCGCGCCGACCGGGTGCGCGCGCCGGTCCCGGGGGTGCCGAACATGCTCTTCGACCTCGAGACGAGCGCCACGTATTTCCAGCGCGACCTCGGCTCCGACGGCGCGCGCCTCGATTTCCACCCGAAGGTGTCGCTGCCGGTGCGCCCGGGCGGGCTCTTCACGGTGACGCCGTTCATCGGCGGCCGGCTCACCGGCTACCAGCAGAGCGCGGTCGCGCGCCGGCTCGCGTCGGACTTCGAGACGGAAGTGGACGTCACGAACAACGATCCGAAGCTGCGCGCGCTGGTCGAGGCGGGCGGCGACGTGGAGATGCCGTTCTCGCGCGTGTACGGCTTCAACCGGTGGGGCGTCGACGCGCTGCTGCACCGGGTGGAGCCGCGCGTGAGCTACACGTTCATCACCGGGTCCGGGATGAACCACATCCCGCTCTTCACCGAGCGCATCGATCGCATCAAGGAAGCGAGCAAGGTGACGTATTCGGTGACGAACCGGATCCTCGCGCGGACGAGTCCGCAGCCGGACACCGAGCCCGTGCGCTGGGAGGCCCTGCGCTTCACGATCGGTCACACGCTCGACCTGCGGTCGGACAACCACACGGTGGGCGACGTGATGGCCGACCTCATCGTGCAGGCGCCGTCGATCTTCCGCCTCCGCGGCGAGCTGCAGTACAGCCTCGAGCGGGACCGGGTGGCGACGGCGACGACCGACTTCGGGGTGACGCTCGCGCGCGTCACCGGCGCCGTCGGCACGCGCTACGACCTGCAGCAGAAGACGAGCTTCCTGCAGGGCTCGGTCCGCGCGGAGCTGACACCGTGGCTCGTCGCGCGCGCCGCCACCAACTGGGACATGCGGACCGACACGTTCGTCGAGAGCCAGCTCGGCGTCGACCTCCGCTTCCAGTGCTACGAGTTCTCGGTCCTGTTCATCGACCGCACGCGGGAGATCGGCCGGACGCGCGCGGAGGAGGAGGTGCGCTTCAGCCTCAATCTCCTCGGCATCGGCGGACCGATCCGCACCAGCGTCGGCCCGTAGTCGCGCGCGTGGTCGCCGCCCTCGTCGCGTCCGTCCGTCCGCGCCAGTGGGTCAAGAACCTCTTCGTCTTCGCCGGCGTCATCTTCTCCCACAAGCTCTTCACGCCCGATGCCTGGCTCGCGCTGGCCGCGTTCGCCGTGTTCTGCGCGCTGTCCGGCGTCGTCTACCTGCTGAACGACGTCGCCGACCGGGAGCGGGACCGCGCGCATCCGGTCAAGCGCCTGCGTCCGATCGCCTCGGGTGCCTTGTCCGTTCCCGCGGCCGTGACCGCGGCCCTGGTGCTCGCGGGTGGCGCGCTCGCCGCCGCCGCGGCGCTCGGCGGCTCGTTCCTGGTGACCGCGGTCGCGTACGTCACGCTGCTCGTGCTGTACTCGGTCTGGCTCAAGCACGTGGTGATCGTCGACGTGCTCACGGTCTCCTCGGGGTTCGTGCTGCGCGCGGTGGCGGGCGCGGTCGCGATCGACGTGGAGATCTCGGGCTGGCTCCTGATCTGCACGATCCTGATCGCGCTGTTCCTGGCCCTCGGCAAGCGGCGCCACGAGTACCTCACGCTCGACGCGGAGGCGACGCGGCACCGGCCGATCCTCGCGGAGTACAGCGCGGCGCTGCTGGACCAGATGATCGCGGTGGTGACGGCGTCGACGGTGACGGCGTACGCGCTCTACACGATGTCGCCGGAGACCGTCGCGAAGTTCGACACGCACCTCCTGCCGGCGACGCTGCCGTTCGTGCTCTACGGGATCTTTCGCTACCTCTACCTGCTCTACCGGCGCCAGCTCGGTGGCAATCCGTCCGAGCTGTTCCTCAACGACCGCGCCCTGATCCTGAACACGATCCTCTGGATCGTCGCGGTCGTCGCGATCATCTACGGCATCGGGCGATGACGGGCGCGGGCGGGGCCGGGGGCGCGACGCCGTCGGGGGCCCCGGCCCCGCCCGCGCCCGTCGCGCTGCTCGGAGGGTGGGGGCGGTATCCGCTCGCGAAGTGCCTCGTCTTCAGGCCGGAACGGCGCGCCGCGGTCGCGGAGACGCTCGCCGCGAAAGCGGCGCCGAGCTTCATCGCGCGCGGGCTCGGCAGGAGCTACGGCGACGCCGCGCTCAACGCCGACGGCGGCGTCGTGGTCCACGACCGGCTCGATCGCATGCTGGACTTCGACGCCGCGCGCGGCGAGCTCACGTGCGAGGCCGGCGTGAGCTTCGCGGACATCATCGCGTGGGGGTTGCCGCGCGGCTGGCTGCCGCCCGTGACGCCGGGGACCAAGTTCGTGACGGTGGGCGGCGCGATCGCCGCCGACGTGCACGGCAAGAACCACCATCGCGACGGCACGCTCGCGACCTTCCTGCGCTCGCTCACGCTGCTCACGGCGGACGGTGAGATCGTGAAGGCGTCCCCCGGCGAGCGCGCCGACGTGTTCTGGGCGACGGTCGGCGGCATGGGGCTGACCGGGATGATCCTCGACGCGCGCCTGCGCCTGCGCGCCGTCGAGTCGGGATGGATCCGCGTCGACTATCGCAAGGCGCGCCATCTCGACGAGACGCTGGCGGTGTTCGCCGAAAGCGACGCCGGGTCGCCGTACTCGGTGGCGTGGATCGACTGTCTCGCGCGCGGACGCGCGATGGGCCGCGCGGTCCTGATGCACGGCGATCACGCGAGCGCGGCGGAGGTGCGCGCCGCGGGCCGTCCGGCGATCCCGCGCCGCGGCGGCGGACTCACCGTGCCGTGCGACGTGCCGGGTGCCTTGCTCACGCCGCTCACCATGCGGATGTTCAACGCCGCGTACTACGCGAGTCACCGCGACGCGCGCGGCCGCCTCGTCGACTTCGACCGGTTCTTCTATCCGCTCGACGGCGTCGGCCACTGGAACCGGCTCTACGGCCGCCGGGGCTTCGTGCAGTACCAGGCCGTGCTGCCGGCCGCGGACGGCGCGCGAGGTCTCGCGGCACTGCTCGAGCGCGTCAGCGGCTCCGGGCGTCCGTCGTTCCTCGCGGTGCTGAAGCGGCTCGGCCCGGCGAACGAGGGCCTGCTGTCGTTTCCGTGCGAGGGCTACACGCTGGCCCTCGACGTGCCGGTGCGGCCGGGCCTCGTCGAGTTCCTGCGCGAGCTCGATCGCATCGTGCTCGAGCGCGGCGGACGCATCTATCTCGCGAAGGACGCGACCGCGACGCCGGAGGCCGTGCGCGCGATGTATCCGCGGCTCGACGAGTTCCGCGCGATCAAGGCGCGGCTGGACCCGCGCGGCGTGCTGTCGTCGTCGCTCGCGCGCCGGGTGGGACTGGTCTAGTGCCCAGCGTCCTCGTGCTCGGCGGGACGTCCACGATCGCGCGCGCGATCGCGAGCGAGCTCGCGGCGCGCGGCTTCGATCTGGCGCTCGCCGGGCGCGACGTCGCCGAGCTGGAGACGGTGGCCGCGGACCTGCGCGTGCGCCACGGCGTCGCCACGACCGTCCATCGCATGGACGTGCTCGAGATGGATCAGCACGCGGCCACGCTGAAGCCGTGCCTCACGCCGGAGCTGCGCGGTGTCGTGCTCGCGTTCGGCTATCTCGGCGACCAGCGCCGCGCGGAAGCGGACGCCGTCGAGGCGCGCCGGATTCTCGACACCAACCTCACCGGCTGCGTGGTCGCGCTGAACGTCGTCGCCGGCCATCTCGCGCGCGCGGGCGGCGGCTTCGTGTGCGCGCTGTCGTCGGTCGCCGGCGAGCGCGGCCGCCAGAGCAACTACGTGTACGGCGCCGCGAAGGCCGGGCTGACCGCGTATCTGAGCGGGCTGCGCAATCGTCTGGCGCCGGCCGGCGTGCAGGTGCTCACGGTGAAGGCGGGCATCGTCGACACGCGGATGAGCGCAGGCATGCCGGGCGCGGCGCTGGCGGCGTCGCCGGCGGCGGTCGCGCGCGCGGTGGTCCGCGCGATCACGCGGGGCCGCGACGTGGTCTACGTCCCGTGGTTCTGGCGCTGGATCATGCTGATCATCCGGCTGATTCCCGAGCGGCTCTTCAAGAAGCTCAACCTCTAAGTGCGCGGCGGTAGAATGAAATTCTATGCCTGAGATACCGGTGAAAGTCCGCTTCGCGCCGAGCCCGACCGGGCACCTGCACGTCGGCGGCGCGCGCACGGCCCTGTTCAACTGGCTCTACGCGCGGCACCACGGCGGCACGTTCATCCTCCGGATCGAGGACACCGACCGCTCGCGGTCGACCGACGAGAACATCGACTTCATCATCGACGCGCTCACCTGGCTCGGGCTCGACTGGGACGAGGGCCCGCCGGCGCCCGGCTATCGCCAGACCGAGCGCTTCGACAGCTACCGCGAGCACGCCGGCCGCCTGCTGCGCGACGGCCGCGCGTACTACTGCGGCTGCTCGCCGGAGATGCTGGACGCCGAGCGCAAGGACGCGGAGGCGCGCAAGGAGACGTTCCGCTACTCGGGCCGCTGCCGCGACCGCGGGCTGACGGCCGGCGCGCTGCGCCTCCGGATTCCCACCGACGGCGTGACGGTCGTCGACGATCTCATCAACGGGCCCGTGACGTTCGAGCACCGGCAGCTCGACGACTGGATCCTCGTGCGCACCGACGGCACGCCGACCTACAACTTCTGCGTGGTCGTCGACGACGTGAGCATGGGGATCACGCACGTGATCCGCGGCTCCGACCACCTCTCGAACACGCCGAAGCAGATCCTCTGCTACGAGGCGCTCGACTACGCGGTGCCGGCGTTCGCGCACGTGTCGCTGATCCTCGGCCCCGACAAGAAGCGCCTCTCGAAGCGGCACGGCGCCGCGTCGGTGCAGGCGTTCCGCGACGCCGGGATCCTGCCGGACGCGCTCGTGAACTACCTCGCGCGCCTCGGCTGGTCGCACGGGGACCAGGAAGTCTTCACGCGCGACGAGATGATCCGGCTCTTCGACGTGAAGGACGTCGCGGCGTCCGCCGCCGTGTTCGACGCGGCCAAGCTCGAGTGGCTGAACCACGAATCCATCAAGGCGATGGACGGTGCCAGGCTCGCTGCGCACGCGCGGCCGTTCATCGCGCGCGCGGGCCTCACGGTGACGCTCGACAGCGTGCGCCTCGCCGCCGCGATGGAAACGCTGCGTGAGCGCGCGAAGACGCTGGTCGAGCTCGTCGAGGTCGGACGGTTCTACTTCGAGCGGCCGCGCGAGTACGACGCGAAGGCGGCGGCGAAGTTCTTCGGGCCGGCGGGCGCCGAGCGCCTGGGGATGCTCGTCGAGCGGCTGGGCGCGCTCGGCGAGTTCACCACACCCGCGATCGAGGCGGTCTATCGCGATCTGACGGGAGCACTCGGCCTGAAGCTCGTCGACCTCGCACAGCTCACGCGGCTCGCGGTGACCGGAAAGACGGCGTCGCCGCCGCTCTTCGAGGTCCTCGCGATCCTCGGGCGCGACGAGACGCTCGCGCGTCTGACCGCCGCCGGGACGGCCGCGGCGTGAGGCTGCTGCTCGCGCGGCACGGCCAGACCGAGTGGAACGCCGACCGGCGCTTCCAGGGCCACACCGACATCGCGCTGTCGGAGCGGGGCCGCGTGCAGGCGCACGCGCTGGGACGCGCGCTGCGCGGGCATCACGTCACCCACGCCTACGTGAGCCCGATGCGCCGCGCGGTCGAGACCGCGGAAATCGCGCTCGCGGACGCCGGCATCCCCTTCACGCCGATCGAGGAGCTGCGCGAGCTCTCGCTCGGCGAGTGGGAAGGCTGCACGGTGGACGAGATCCGCGCGCAGGATGGCGATCCGTACGGCGCGTGGCTGCGCGCGCCGCTCGATTGCCCGCCGCCCGGCGCGGAGCCGCTGCCCGACGTGCGCGACCGCGTGGTGAGCGCCGTGGATCGCATCGGCGAGGCGCATGGCGACGGCGAGGCGCTGATCATCGCGCACGGCGGCGTGATCAGCGTGTACGCTTGTCACATCCTCGGCTGCTCGTTCAATCACCTGTGGCGGCTGCGCGTCGACAACTGCTCGCTCACTGTCGTCAAACCTCCCCGTCTGGTGACGTTGAACGACACGCACCACTTGCCCGCCGAGCTCCAGTCACAGCACTTCCGGTCTGACTTCGCGAGCGGCGTCGCGGGCCGCGCGGAAGGGGGGCTTGGGGGGCGCCCGGAGCCTCCCAATTCCAGATGACCGTGCTCCTGGCTCTCTTCGGAGGGATGGCGCTGCTGCTCTACGGCATCCGTCTGAGCGGCGAGGCGCTGCAGCGCGCGGCGGGCGGCCGGCTCAAGACCATGCTGACGGGCATGTCGCGCAACCGCGTGCTCGCCCTCGCCTCGGGCGCGGGGATGACCGCGATCATCCAGTCGTCCGCGGCGACGACGCTGATGCTGATCGGCTTCGTGTCCGCGGGGCTGATGACCTTCCGCCAGACGCTCGGCATCATCCTCGGCGCCGACATCGGCACCACGTTCACCGTCCAGCTCATCGCGTTCCGCGTCACCGACTACGCGCCGCTGCTCGTCGGCACCGGCTTCCTCATCACGTTCGTCGCGCGGCGGCGCGTGATCAAGGACATCGGACAGGCGCTGCTCGGCCTCGGGCTGATGTTCCTCGGCTTGAAGCTGATCCTCAACGACGTCGGTGTGCTGCAGTCGAGCCAGCTCGCGCGCGATCTCATCAGCGCCGTCGCCGACAACACGCTGATGGCCGCGCTCTGCGGCGCCGCGCTCAGCGCGCTGGTCGCGTCGTCCGCGGCGACGATCGGCCTCACGCTCGCGCACATCGCGTTCAAGGTCCTCGGCGTCGGGCTCGCGCTGCCGCTGATCGGTCCGTTCACCGCGTTCGTCGCCGGCACCGCGTCGGATCCGGCGCGCCAGGTC
>Ga0233425_10001645_pt1 | contig 48678 bp, 38 predicted proteins | sample Watercolumn_Towu_2_FD_181712 | JGI IMG/M metagenome (GOLD analysis project Ga0233425, IMG submission 181712) | Freshwater microbial communities from Lake Towuti, South Sulawesi, Indonesia - Watercolumn_Towuti2014_140_MG | ecosystem: Environmental > Aquatic > Freshwater > Lake | place...
ACGTCCTGGATCATTGCCGGTGAGTTGAAAGTCATGGTCTCCCTCCAAGAGTGATTGCAAGAGTGATTTGCACAAATGTACTTTACCAGAGAACAGCCAGGCTTTCAACTCAGATGAAACACACCCAATTCGTATCGTGCGTCGCCGGCCCTGCAGATGACCACGCGCCCGCCTATTGGTTCATCTTCCAAGGGGATAAATTGCTCGTGCAGCCGGCGGGCCACCGGGCGCGCGTGCCGCTGCTGGCTGACATCGGCCAGTTGGGCCTTGCCCTCACGCGGCGCATCTACCTGGGCTATCTGCGGGAGGCTGACGCCGGCCAGACCCCCTGCTACGCCGCGGAGGTTGCTGGGGATGCGGCCGTGCCCGCAGGCATGGCCGCGGATGGCTTGCGCCAGCTCTACGGGCAGCTTGACGAGACGCTGTTCAGCCTGGCGGGCCGCGCCATCCAGCTCGTCGCGTGGGATCGGACGCATCAGTTCTGCGGGCAGTGCGGCGGACCGACCGAGGCCATCGCCGCCGAGCGCGCCAAACTCTGCCCGCGCTGTGGGCTGTCCAGCTATCCCCGGCTTTCGCCCGCGACCATCATCGCCGTGGTGCGCTCGACCGCGGATGGGCCGCGCTTGCTGCTGGCCCGCAATCATCGTTTCCCCGCGGGTCGCTACAGCGTGATCGCGGGGTTTGTGGAACCGGGCGAGACGCTGGAAGAGTGCGCGAGCCGGGAGGCCGCGGAAGAGGTCGGCATCCAGATCAAGAACGTGCGTTACTTCGGCAGCCAGCCGTGGCCCTTCCCGAATTCGCTGATGATCGGGTTCACCGCCGAGTATGCGGGCGGCGAGTTCGCCCTGGAAGCGTCGGAGATCGCGGACGCCGGCTGGTTCGCCGCGGACGCCTTGCCCGGCCTGCCCCCCAAGATGAGCATCGCCCGCCGGCTGATTGACTGGTTCGCCGAAGGCGGCGCTGCCGCGTAGATCTTTGCCGCGCGGCGCGGTCTGTGCTAGAATGGGGCTTATCTTTTTCAAGGGAGGCGCATCTGGACGGTTCACAACTCGCTCATCTGATCGTCGAAAAGCTGGAGGCCCACCAGGCTGTGGGCATCACTCTGTTGGATCTACGCGAGCTAACCCCAATCGCAGACTATTTCGTCATCTGCACGGCCGATTCGGATCGGCAGGCGCGCACCTTGCAGGAAATCCTCGAAGTGGAATTGAAGCAGGAGCAGAAAACTCGACCCCTCTCGACGGAGGGGGAGGCCTCTTCCGGTTGGATCCTGCTCGATTATAACACGGTGGTGGTGCATATTTTCTCCAAGTCCGCGCGCGCGTTCTACCGACTGGAGGAGTTGTGGAAGGCCGCGCCAGTGGTGTTGAAGATCCAATGATGCTTGTGTTGCACGCACGAAGGTAGACTCCTGGCTTCAGCGAAGAAACCGGGAGTTTTTGCTTTACCGGATTCCAATGCGGGGTCTGGGTCGAGAACAAACTGGGAAGGGAGACCTTATGGAAGGCAAAGAACTGGAACAAACGCTCGTGCTGATTAAGCCCGATGCCTTGAAGAACTCATTGACCGGATACGTGCTTTCTTTGTTATCCGAGTTTCACAGCGGGCTGCGCTTTGCCGGCGCCAAGATCGTTCACGTCAGCAAGATGCTGGCCGAGGAACACTATATTGAGCACCACGGCAAGCCTTTTTATCTGCCGATTCTCGAATACCTCATGGGATATGCCCATTACCCCAATGAGCCGCAGAAGCGCCGAGTGATCGCATTGGTCTATCAAGGCCCGGACGCGGTGCAAAAGATACGCGATATCGTAGGGCCGACTAATCCGCTGGTCGCCAGAGAGAAAAAGCCGGGCTGTATCCGCGCGCTGGGGACCCTGGTCCCCGTCAGGGATGAGGCGGGCAATGTGATCAGCGAACGGATGGACAACCTCATCCACGCCTCCGCGACGCCGGCCGAAGCGGCGCGGGAGATCAAGTTGTGGTTCAAGCCCAATGACATCCCGCCGCTCATGCGCGCTTACCCCACCAATGTGTGCGATCTCCTCCTCTACATCCAGGATGGCGCCCTCTACCCAACCTATGCGCCCGGCCGTGTTTGCCTGCTGGCGCCCGGCGATATCGCCTGGGCCTCCGATCTGGAGGCGCTGCGCCTGTTACGCGCCGGTCAGCCGGCGCCTTGCTCCGTCAAAGCGGTCGCGGCCAAGTATTTGATCAATGAGGAGCGAGGGAGCGTTGGTCTTTGATGAAGCCATCTCCTCCGCTGCAGGGGATTGCTTCGGCCCACACGACGGGCCTCGCAATGACGCCGCGCAGGACATTCTCCGGACCGCTGCTCATGCCGCGCGCGGCGCCACGACGCATGAAAATGTCATTGCGAGGGGCGTCTTTTGCCCCGAAGCAATCTTTTCCAATGCAGGGGATTGCTTCGGCCCAAACCGCGCCCTGAGCGGCGCCGAAGGAGACGGGCCTCGCAATGACGCCCCAAGAGGCGTTTTCAGGGCAGGCCGTGAAGCTGACAGACGGCGCGCGCCACATCCTCTGCCGGGCGTTCCGGCCAGGGGCTTGCGCCAAACGGATCGGAACCGGGCGTCGGGTCGCCGAGCAGGGCGCGGCAGAGGTCGGCGACCCCACTTGCGAGGACGTCCAGGTTGTAGCCGCCCTCCAGCACGGCGACCACCCGCCCCGCGCATAGCCGATCTGCCAGGCGGAGCACCCTTTGCGCCAATGACCAGTAGCCGGCCAGCGATAGGCGTAGCCCGGCCAACGGGTCGTCCCAGTGCGCGTCGAATCCTGCCGATACCAGGATCAACTCCGGCCGGAAACGTTCGGCCAGCGGCTCCAGGATCGCCGCATAAATGTGGCCGAAGCCTTTGTCCCCGACCCCGGCCGGGAGCGGCACGTTCACCGTGTAGCCCCGGCCGGCGCCCGTCCCCGCCTCTTGCACGCCGCCGGTCCCCGGATAATACGGAGACTGGTGGGTGGAGAAAAATAACACCTCGGCCGTATCGTAAAAGATGTCCTGGGTCCCGTTGCCGTGATGCACATCCCAGTCCACGATCAAGATGCGCTTCACGTCGGTTTCATCCAGGATGGCTTGCGCCGCGACCGCCACGTTATTGAGCAGGCAGAAGCCCATGCCGCCCTGTCGCACTGCATGATGCCCCGGCGGCCGCACCAGCGCGATGCCGTTGGTCGCGCGGCCCGCCATCACCGCGCGCGCCAGCTCGGCGGCGCCGCCCGCGGCGAGCTCGGCCGCGGCGAAACTGCGCGGCCGCACATAGGTGTCGGCATCGAGATAGCCGCCGCCCCGCTGCGCGTAGGCGGCCAGCTCCCGCACATAGGCCGCATCATGCACGCGCGCCAGCAGGTCGAAGCCGGCGGGCGGTGGGGGGATGCGCGTCATCCGGCGCAGCAGCCCGCCGCTCGCCAGCTCGGCCATGATCCGTTCCAGCCGCGCCCGATTCTCCGGGTGGCCGGGCAGATGGTGCTCGTCGAAGAGGGGGTCACAGGTATAGGCGGTCACGCGTTCATGGTTGGACACAGCGCACCTCAGTCATTGGAATAGAAAAGGGCGACGCGTGGGTCACGCGCCGCCCTTCATTTACTGCCGACCCGCGAAATTGTCAAGAAGCTGAGACCTGCCCGGGCAGGCCCCAGCGTTCGGCCCTCAAAGTTACTTCGCGTCCGAGGTGTTGACTGCGTACAGGGCCGGGGCCTTGCTGCGCAGCAGCGCCCACACCATCGCGGCCAGGCAGCCCAGGATCAACACCCAGCCGATGATACCGATGTTGGTCTGCGCGACCACGATCGGGGCGATGATCAGGCTGATCAGGTTGATGACCTTGATCAATGGGTTCAGCGCGGGGCCGGCGGTGTCCTTCAGCGGGTCGCCGACGGTGTCGCCCACCACGCTCGCCCTGTGCGCATCCGAGCCTTTGCCGCCATGAAGACCTTCTTCCACCAGCTTCTTGGCGTTGTCCCACGCGCCGCCGGCGTTCGACATGAAGACCGCCAGCAATTGGCCGGAGAGGATGACGCCGGCCAGGAAGCCGCCCAACGCCTCGGCCTTCAGGGCGAAGCCGACCACGATGGGGATCAAGACGACCAGGATGCCGACCGGCAGCAGCTCGCGCTGCGCCGCCTCGGTGGAGATGCCGACGGCCTGGCGATAGTCGGGCAATACCCGGCCTTCACGCACGCCCGGTATATCGAACTGCTTGCGGACGACCGCCACCATGCCGTTTGCCGCACGCGCCACCGCCTTCACCAGCATCGAGCCGAATAACAGCGGGACCGCGCCGCCGATCAACAGGCCGATGAAGACCCGCGGGTCAGCGATATTGATATAGTTCAACGTTCCGCGGCCAAGCTCGTGGAGCACGATGTTGATATCGGTCATAAACGACCCGAAGAGGGCCACGGCCGCGATCACCGCGGAGCCGATGGCGACCCCTTTGGTGATAGCCTTGGTGGTGTTGCCGACCGCGTCCAGATCGGTCATGATCTTGCGGGCGCTGGCGGGCATCGAGGCCATTTCGCCGATGCCGTTCGCGTTATCGGAGATGGGGCCGAAGGAGTCCATCGAGACCAGGTTGCCGGCGTGCGTCAGCCAGCCGATGCCGATGAGCGCCACGCCGTAGATGATATACTGCGTGCCCTGACCGCCGTACACGATCACAGAGGTCATGATCGCGGCCGCGATCAAAATGGCGGACCAAAAGCTGGATTCGTACCCTTCGGCCAGACCGCTGAGGATCGTGGTCGCCGGGCCGAAGCGCGTGCTCTTGGCGATCTCCTGCACGGGCGGCTTCTCGGTGGCCGTGAAGTGCGCCGTGACGCGGTTGACGATGACGTTGAAAATCACACCCATGGACACCATCACGGCCGGCTGCCACCAGTGGCCCAACATTTGCGCTTTCGTGCCTGCAGCAAGCGCGGCCACATTCTGCGCGTGGACGTAAACATACGCCAGAATCAGCGACAGGCTGATGGTGATGACCGAGGAGACTTCGTAGGCGATCTCCATGGCGTGCCAGGCGTTGCCCTTCGCCACGGTGCGTTCCCAGATCGGCACGGAGAAAGTGCCGATGATCGAGCTGATGACGCCGATCGCCCGCACGATCAGCGGGAAGATGATCCAGTAAAGCTGGCCGGTGAGGGTCACGAGGGCCAGACCCAGGATCAGGGCCGAAACAATGGTCACTTCATACGACTCGAAGATGTCCGCCGCCATACCGGCGCAGTCGCCCACGTTATCGCCCACCTGATCGGCGATGACGGCCGCGTTGCGCGGGTCATCCTCTTCCAGGTTTTCCTCGACCTTGCCCACCAGGTCGGCGCCAACGTCGGCCGCCTTGGTATAGATGCCGCCGCCCACGCGCATGAAGAGCGCCAGCAGCGTGCCGCCGAAGCCGAAGCCCAACAGCGCATCCGGGGCCGCCTGGCCGAAGATGATGAAGATGGTAGTGCCGCCGAGCAAGCCCAGGCCATCGGTCAACATGCCGGTGATCGTGCCCGAACGGTACGCGATCCGCAAGGCGTCGCCGAGGGTGCGCAGCGAGGCCGAAGCCACACGGATGTTGCCTTGCACAGCCATGCGCATACCCAACTGGCCGACCAGCAATGAGAAGGATGCGCCCAAAATGAAAGCGATGGCGCGGCCGATGGCGATCACCAGGCGGGCGTTCTCCTTGAACATCTCTTGGGCCGCCGGGCTGGGCGGGGCGATCCACACGCTGAAGAAGAGCACGACTACCAGGATCCCGACGAACGGCAAGATCGTGCGCAATTGCTGATTGAGGTAGGCATCGGCGCCATCCTTGATGGCCGTCCAGATGCGGATCATCGCTTCCGTGCCCTTGTCCTCCGCCATCACATCGCGGCGCAGCCACCAGGCATAAAGCAGACTCAGGACAGCCACCACGAGAACCGCGTGGATCGCAGTGCTCTCGAAAGCTGTCAGATTCATTTGATACATGAGCTTACGAGCTTCCTCCCTAGAGTAGAGATAATGTGAGTATCACAAAACGAGCGGCTCTTGTGCGCTCTTGGCCGGCAACAAGAGCAACACGTGGCCGCATCGTTGACACACCTGGGTCATGATGTACGGATCGCGCCAAAGTTCTGTGACCTGATTTCAGCCCCTTTTTCGGGCCATACAAATCCCCATTCTAGCGGAGCCAGCCCCCTTTGTCAAATATCGCCGCGCCAATCTGTAAGCCGGGTCACATATTTGGCGCAAACATGGACTCTGCTGTAGTTATCTGGAGATTGACTTTGACAAGGCGGGCGGGCCGTAGGATAATAGCGGGCAGACCAACTGGAGAGGACAGTGAGACGCATGAATCAAGCCCCCGCGACTGTGCCCGGCCAATCGAAGCGGGAGGATGGGCTGGCGCACTTGTCGGCGCCGGTCCTGGTGGATACGCCGACGGCTTTCGCCGCGTTCTTGCAGGCGCTTGCCGCAGAAAAGCGCATGGCGCTGGACACTGAGTCCGATAGCCTTTATCGCTATTTTTACAAGGTCTGCCTGATCCAGATCAGCACGCCCGCCGCCGATTACTTGCTCGATCCATTGCGCCTGACCGACCTCAAGCCGCTGGGCCGCTTCCTGGCCGATCCAGCCGTGGAGAAGGTCTTTCACGCCGCCGAAAACGATATCCTGCTGCTCAAGCGAGATTTCGGCTTTGAGTTCAGCCACGTGTTCGATACGATGCTGGCCGCGCGCATCCTGGGGCGGCGGGGCGTCGGGCTGGCCGCGCTGCTCGGCGAGTGCTTCGGCGTCGCGCTGGATAAACGCGTGCAATTGACCGATTGGGGTCGCCGGCCGCTGACGCGACAGCAGCTCAGTTATGCGCGGCTGGACAGCCGCTATCTGCTGCCCTTGCGCGATCTGCTGGCGCAAGAGCTTCAGGCGCGCCGGCGGTGGCGAGAGGCCCAGGAGACGTTCGCCGAGCTGCCCGATCTGTCATATGTCGAGAAGTCGTTTGATCCCGATGGGTTCTGGCGCAGCAAGGTCGTGCGCGATCTGCGACCGACCGAGCTTGCCATCTTCCGTGAGCTGTATCTTTGGCGTGACCAGCAGGCGCGGGCGCTCGATCAGCCGCCTTTCAAGGTGCTCACCGATCAGGTGTTGGGCCAGCTCAGCCAGGAGCAGCCGGCCCGGCTCGGGGATTTGCCCTTGAATGCGCGGCTGGCCGACCGCTTCGGCCCGGCGCTCCTCCAGGTCATCGCGCGCGGCCGCGCCGCGGCTGCGCCGCCGCCCCCGGCGCGCCGTTACAACGGCGATGGGCGTCCCGACCCCGCGGTGAGCGCGCGCTATGACCGGCTGCGCGCCTGGCGCGGCCAACGCGCCGAAGCGCGCGGGGTGGACCCGGACATCGTATTGACCAACGAAACCCTGATGGCAATCGCACGCGCGTGCCCGGACAGCTCCGAAGCGCTCGCAGCGTTGGGCGTCGTCGGCGCCTGGAAGCTCGAGGAATATGGCCCGGATTTGTTGCGTATCGTGAGTGAGCCTCCTCATTGAGATCGTTGACCTGGAACAGATCACTGTGTATGATGAAATCCGCCTCGGCGATGTAGTGCGTATGCGCAAGCCCCATCCGTGCGGCAACAGCGAATGGGAGGTCGTCCGTCTGGGCGCCGACATCGGTATTCGCTGCTGCAAGTGCACGCGGCGTGTGCTGTTGCCGCGCAGCCAGTTCACGCGGCAGGTCAAGGCGCTGGTGAAACGCGGGCAATGACATTTTCATCCGTCGTGGCGCCGTGCACGGCAGGAACAACTGCTGGCTGACCGGCCTCTGATTTGACATAGCATCCCCCCAACAGGTATAATAGCCTTGTTTCAGCGGGTGAGACCTGTCTGTCCGTCTCGCCTGCTTTTTGTGTCTCTAAAGGGATGAATGACGGCGGCTCGCAGATCGCGAGGCGGGCCGTTATGCAACGAACCTGGCAGTTGGCAAGGAGTATGAACGAATGGCAACCAAACGGACTTATCAGCCTAAGAGCCGCCGCCGCAGTCGCGTGCACGGTTTCTTCGCCCGCATGAGCACGACCGGGGGGCGGAACGTCATCAAGGCCCGCCGGCTTCGAGGCCGCAAGCGGCTGACGGCCTGACGCCGGTCACGGGGACGCGGGGATCGGCCGCCGGTTTGCGCTGCGTTGTGCCCGATCGCAGATGGTGTTCAGGTGAAGCGCCGGTTTCGGCTGACTGACAAGGAACGATTCCGGCTGGTGCGGCAGACAGGGGTCAGTTACACGCATCCCCTGCTCGTGATGTGTCTGTTGGCGAACGATCAGCCCTTTAGCCGGTGCGGTTTTACGGTGAGCCGGCGTCTTGGCAAAGCGGTCGAACGGAATCGCGTGCGACGCCGGATGAGCGAGGCGGTGCGCCTGCTCTGGGATTTGATCGAGCCGGGCTGGGATATGGTGTGGATCGCCCGGCCGGCTATCCAGTCGGCTGATTTCACGGAGATTCAAGTGGCGTGCATCCGGCTGCTGAAACGTGGTCGGGCGTTGCGCGCCGCCGCCGCGGCGGATTTGACATTGTGATGTGAAAAAGATCTTCCTGGCCCCGATTCGGTTCTACCAAAAGTGGATTTCGCCGGGTTTGCCGCCATCCTGTCGCTTCTATCCGAGCTGCTCCGAATATGCCTATCAAGCCATCGAGCAGTATGGTGTCCTGCGAGGCGGTTGGCTGGGGCTGCGGCGGATCATCCGTTGTCACCCTTTTAATCCCGGCGGTTTTGACCCGGTGCCTTGAAAGAATGCAGGTCGCAAGGTATGGTGATGCGCCGGGCTATGGGTGGGCATTGATAGCGGCCTGCGAGCATGAAAGCAAGGAGTTTCTTGAGTGTGAATAAGCGATTCCGCACCGTTCTTCTGGTGTCGGTCCTGTTGACCCTGACTGTCCTCCTTTCCGGTTGTGTCGCCCCGACGGGCACGGTGAACCTGGATGCGCCGTCCGGCTGGTGGGAGGCGATCTTCGTTTTCCCCATCGCCAAGGCGCTGATCTGGCTGAGCGCCCAGATTGCCGGCCTCGGTTTGCCGCATGGCTTGGGTTGGGCCATCATCCTCATCACCCTGCTCATCAAGGTGGTTACGCTCCCGCTGACCCGCAAACAGCTTGAATCTCAGAGGGCGATGCAAGACTTGCAGCCGCGGATGAAGGAGATTCAGGACAAATACGGCAAGGATCGCCAGAAGCTCTCCGAAGAACAGATGAAGCTGTACAAGGAGGCGGGCGTCAATCCGTTGGGCGGGTGTCTGCCGTTGTTGATCCAGTTGCCCATCTTGTGGGCGCTGTATCAGGCCCTCTACGCGGTCGCCGGCGCCAACCTGGTCCCCGAGGTTCAGCGCATCTTCATGTGGATCCCGGACCTTTTCTACCCGACGATGACCGTCGGCACGAACTGGATCGGTGAGAGCTTCACCGCGCAAGACTGGGGCAAGTTGTTCGCCTATGGCAGCTTGCCGATCATCATGCTGGTGACGCAGTTGGCGCTGCAGAAGATGTCGCAGACGCCGAAATCCAAGAACGGCGGGAAGGTCCAGGATCCGCAGACCCAGATGATGAGCCAGATGATGTTCTTCATGCCGATCATGTTCGGCTACATCACGCTGGGGCTGCCGGCGGGCCTGACGCTCTACTGGACTGTCTCGAACATCCTGAGCATGGTTCAGCAGTACTTTGTGGCGGGCTGGGGCGGCCTGATTGATTGGCTGACACCGATCAGCCGGCTGCTGCCGAGCCAGACGAACCGCGCCGCGCCCATCATCGCGCCGGAGCCGGAAGCGCCTGCAGCGGCGCTGCACAAACCGGTCAAGCGCAATCGCCGCCGGCGGTAGCGGGTGTCATCCGTTGGCCAGGCTATTTGAACGAAGGAAGCAGTCAAATGACAGGTGAAAAAGGCGGGGAGTTCCGCGGCAAGACCATCGAGGCCGCGATCAATGCAGGCTTGACTGCACTACAACTGTCACGAGAAGAGGTCGAGGTCGAGGTCATTCGACCGGGGAGTCGCGGCGTGTTGGGCATTGGCGCCGAAGATGCGATCGTGCGATTGACCGGAATCCAACCGGAACCGCCGCAGCCGGCGAACAAGAGCGAGCTACGGCCGGTGAAGGCTGAACCGAAACCGCCCCCCGAACCCCGGCCCAGCGAGCCGCGCTCGGCCCCGAAACCCGTCAGCAAGGCTGAGACCTGCCCTGAACCCGCCAAAACCCCAGGCTCGGCGGCCGAGGCGGGGGTCAGCAGCAAGGATTGGGCGGCGGCTGAGATGGGGAAGGACTTTCTGGCCGGGCTGCTCGGCCGGGCTGGCCTGCGGGTGACGGTGGAGGTGGTCACGCAGAGCGCAGCCGAGGCCGAAGAGGGGGATCGCGTCCCGGTCCTCAACATCGTCGGCGATGATCTGGGGGTGCTGATCGGCCGCCAAAACGAGGTGTTGTCGGCGCTCGAGTTCATCACGCGGCTGGCAGTGAATCAGCAGAGCCACAGCCGCAGCCAATTTACGGTGGATGTCAATGGCTATCGCGCCAAGCGCGCGGAATCGCTGCGCAAGTTGGGGCTGCGCATGGCGGAGCAGGCGGTGCAATCCGGCCGCACCGTGAGCCTGGAGCCGATGCCCCCCTCCGAACGCCGGATCATCCATCTGGCCCTACGCGATCATCCCAAGGTGTTTACCCAGAGCGTCGGCGAGGGGGACCGCCGGAAGGTCACCATCGTCCTGAAGAAGGAATAACAGCGCGAGCGCGGCCGGCAGCCGCGCCGCCGCGGCGATCGTGCGCAAGAACGCCGGCCCTCACAAGGCCGGCGTTTTCGTTGGCCCTTTCCCGAAGTCTGTGCTACAATATCGGCGTTTTGGGTTCATCTTCTTCGCGCTTGTGAGGCTACCTTGCCTATTGACTTTCTCTCTATCGGCCACATCACCCACGACCGCACGCCGGATGGCTTTCGACTCGGCGGCACGGTGTCCTACGCCGCCGTGACGGCCCACCGGCTGGATCATCGGCCCGGCATCCTGACGCGCGCCTCTCGAGAGGGTCTGCGGATCGTCTTCGACGCGGAGGGGGTGGAACGTGTGGCCGCATCGCCCGATGGGATATTGGACGGCGTGGCGATCCATCTGTTGCCTTCGTCCGTCAGCACGACGTTCACAAATATCTATCACGGCACGCTTGGCGAGCGCACCCAGGTGATCGAGGCGCTGGCCGACCCCATCCTGCCCGCCGATCTGCCGCTCGCGTGGGCCGATGTCCCGACCATCCTGCTAGGGCCGGTGGCGCGCGAGGTCCCGCCCGCCTGGGCCAGGGTCTTCCCGAACGCGCTGGTGGGCATCACGCCGCAGGGGTGGATGCGCCGTTGGGATGCGCAGGGACACGTCAGCCCGACGTCGTGGGAGAACATGGTGGAGTTCCTGACCCACGCCGATGTGATCATCCTGAGCCGGGAGGATGTCGGCGGCGACGATGCGTTCCTCGCCGATCTGGCGTGTCAGGCGAAGCTGTTGGTCGTCACGGATGGCTGGCACGGCGCGACCGTCTACCGCTGTGGCGAGCGTTTCCCCATCGCGCCCCGGCCGACCGAGCAGGTGGACCCGACTGGCGCCGGGGATGTGTTTGCGACCGCCTTCCTGCTGCGGATGGCCGAGACCGGCGATCCGTTGGCCGCGGCGCGCTTTGCCAACATCGTCGCCTCGATGTCGGTCGAGGGGATCGGCATGACGCGCATCCCCTGGCGGGCCGAGGTGGATGCCTGGCTGGCTCTGGAACAGTAGGGGCGGCGAGGTGGCCGTGGCACGCATCTACGCTTTTGCCAATCAGAAGGGCGGTGTGGGGAAAACCACCACCGCCGTCAACCTGGGCGCTTATCTGGCGGACGCCGGCCGCGCGGTGCTGATCATTGACGCCGATCCGCAGGCCAACGCCACGAGCAGCCTGGGCGTGGATGCCACGACCCTCGTGTATTCCATCTATGACGTGCTGATCGGCCGCGCGCGGTTGGCGGATGCGATCGTCGGCACGGCGACGTCGCGGCTCGATCTTGCGCCGAGCGCGCCGGCCCTGGCCGGCGCCGAGGTCGAGATGGTCTCGATGCAGGCGCGCGAGCATCTCCTCCGCACGGCGCTGGAAGGGGTGGCCGCGCGCTACGACTACGTGCTGATTGACTGCCCCCCCAGCCTGGGCCTGCTGACCATCAACGCGCTGACCGCTGCGACGAACGGCGTGGTGGTGCCGATCCAGTGCGAATACCTGGCGTTGGAAGGGCTGGGGCGGCTGTGGCATACCATCCAACTGGTGCGCGAAAACCTCAACCCGCAACTGACCATCAGCGGCATGGTGCTCACCATGTACGACCCGCGCACCAACCTGGCCAGCCAGGTGGTGGGCGAAGTGCGCAAGCATTTCGCCCAGGAGACATTCCAGGCGGTCATCCCGCGCAGCGTCCGGCTCAGTGAAGCGCCCAGTTACGGCCAGACGATCCTGTCCTATGCACCGAACTCGGCCGGGGCCGCGGCCTACGCGGCTTTGACCCAGGAATGGTTGGCGCGTGAGGAGGGCCGATGAGTCCACAACCGCGCGGCTTGGGCAAAGGACTGGGCGCGCTGATCCCGCCGGCCGCGTCCGCGACGCCGCCCGCCAGCCGCCCCGAACCGGCGGACGGCGTGGCCGCCTCGACCGGCGCCGGGGTTTCAGAGGTCCCGGTCGCCGACATCGCCCCTAACCCCTGGCAACCGCGTTCCGCCATCGCCTCGGAGAGCTTGACCGAGTTGGCGGCCTCTATCCGCGAGCACGGTCTGCTCCAGCCGCTGATTGTCACACGCAGCCACGCCTCCCAGGCTGGCAAAATGTCGTACCAGTTGATCGCGGGCGAGCGCCGCTGGCGCGCTGCGCAACTGGCGGGCCTGAAGACCGTGCCTGTGCTGATTAAGGAAGCCACATCGCAGCAGATCCTCGAGCTGGCGCTGGTCGAAAATATCCAGCGCGCCGACCTGAACGCGCTCGAAGAAGCAGCCGCCTATCAATCGCTGATCACCGAGTTTGGCCTGAGCCAACACGAGGTGGCCGACCGGGTGGGGAAGAGCCGGGCCGCGGTCGCCAACATCCTGCGTCTGCAACGCCTGCCCGACCGGGTCAAGGCGCTCTTGAGCGCGGGGACGCTGAGCGAAGGCCATGCTCGCGCATTGCTGGCCCTCGACGATGGGGAGGCCATCCAGCGCGCCGCCGACCAGGTAGTGGCGCGTGAGTTGACCGTGCGGCAGACCGAGGAATTGGTGCGGCGCTTGCAGTCGGCGGATGCGGCGCGGGCGGTCGTCGCTGCCGCCGAGCCGGCGGACGACCCGGACGTCTCCTACACGCGCCGCCTGGAAGAGGCGTTTCGCGACGCGCTGGGCACCAAAGTTTCCCTCTCGCGCGGCCGTCGCGGGGGCAAGCTGGTGGTCCACTTTTATTCGGACGAGGAACTCAACGCGATTTATGAGCAGATTGTGGGTTAGCCCGGTGACAGCCCGATGCGTTACGCCTGGGCTGGCAGAAGTGAGGAGACTTCGGCAGTCTTGCGCCCCGAAGACTTGAGAAGATACCATAACACGACAACCTCATCAGGAGATCCGCCAGCATGGCAAACATCACGATCCTCGGCGCCGGCCTGATGGGCACGGCGGTCGCTTGGCCGCTCAGCGATAACGGCCACACGATCCGGCTGGTGGGCACACACCTGGACGCCGAAATCATCCGGTCGTGCCTGGATCAGGGCTACCATCCGAAGCTGCGCCGGCCGCTGCCCCCGCGCGTCCAGCCCTACTTCGTCGAGCAGTTGCCGGAGGCGCTCGCCGGCGCCGATGCGATCGTCAGCGGCGTGAATTCGCTGGGCGTGCACTGGATCGGCCGCACGTTGGGGCCGCTGCTCTGGCCGGGCGCACAGGTCATCGCGGTGACGAAGGGGCTGGAAGCGCAGCCCGACGGCCAGCCCCGCATCCTGCCCGATGTGCTGGCGAGCGAGCTGCCGCCGGCCCTGTGCGACCAGGTTTCGCTGAACGCCATCGGCGGGCCGTGCATCGCGGGCGAGCTGGCCGGCCGGCGGCAAACGTGCGTCGTTTTCACCGGCCGCGACGAGGCCGCGTTGCGCCATCTTCGCGAGCTCTTCCGCACCAACTACTACCACATCTGGCTCTCGACCGATATCATCGGCGTCGAAACCTGCGCGGCGTTGAAAAACGCGTACACGCTGGCCGTGGGGCTGGCCGGCGGCCTCCTGGAGCGCGCCGGCGGCCCGGACGCCGCGGGCGCGGGGATGCACAACCTGGCGGCCGCGCTCTTCGGCGTCAGCGCGCGGGAGATGACCCGCATCGTGACGTTAATGGGCGGGGGAGCCGACAAGGTGATCGGCCTGCCGGGAGTGGGCGATCAGTACGTCACCTGCGTCGGCGGCCGGACGATCCGGCTGGGCCGGCTGCTGGGCCGCGGGCTGACCTACGGCGAGGCGGTGGCGGAGATGGCCGGGGAAACGCTGGAAGGCGCGTACATCGTGCAGCAGTTGGCGCAGGCGCTGCCCGTCTGGGAGGCTCAGGGGCAAATCGCGGCCGATGAGTTGCCGCTGATGCGCCTGCTCATCCGCGTGATCACCCAGGATGCGCGCGTAGAGATCCCGTTCGATGATCTTTTCGGCCGCGGCGCGATTATGCTGTAAACACGCCTGCCACGGAGGCGAGCATCCTGAGCGGCACGGAGCATCCTTCGACTTCACCCGCGAAAAGCGGCGGGTTCCGCTCAGGATGCTCCGCTACGGCTAAAAGTCATCGTCATCCGACCAACGCGGCCAGGATCACCACCAGGGCCGCGCAGCCGGGGTCTACCTGCCCCTCGGTGCGCTCGCCGACCCAACTGGCGCGACCGATCTTGCTGCGCAGCGGCGTGACTGCGTCGCGGCCGGCCGTGGCGGCGGCCAATGCCTGCGCGCCGGCGGCCTTCAGCGGCTCGCCCGCGGCAATGGCCGTCCCGAACGCCTCGACCGCCGGATGCAGCGCGTCGAGGATCGTCTTATCGCTGAGCTGCGCCTTGCCGCGCTCCTGGATGCCCTGCTCCGCAGCCTGGAACATGCGCGCCAGGTCGGCCGGCGTCAATTCCGCCTGGCCCATCACGGCCTTGCCGGCGCGCATCAACGCGGTCGCCAAGAGCGTGCCCATCGTGGAGGGGCCGGCCTTGTTGGCGAGCATTCCCGCGCCCTCCAGGAACTTACCCAGGTCGGTCGTTGGCGTGGCCGTGGCGTAAGGGATCAACGCATCGGCGATCTTGCCGAGCGTGTAGCCCATGTCGCCGTCGCCCACTGCCTGGTCGAGAGCGGTCAGCGCGTCGGCCTGCGCCTTGAGCGCCGCAGCCACCCGCAGCATCGCATCCACCACCGCCTGTCCCGCATAAATCATCGTCACGATTCCCTCTCCGATCCCCGGAACTGCGGGGGATGCTATCAGATCTGCTTGAAGAAAGGTGTGTTGGCCGGATAATCCAGCAGCGCGGCCAGTTCGTCATCCAGCCGCATGAAGGTGAGGGACGCGCCGGCCATCTCCATCGAGGTGGCGAACTCACCCACGTAGGCGCGATGGATCTTCAGCCCCCGGCCGGTCAGGATCTCATACACTTTGCGGTAGAGGATATAAAGCTCCTCGGGCGGGGTCGCACCGAGGCCGTTCATCATGACGGCCAGCGTGTCGCCGGCGGCCGGCTGCAAATCCGCCAGGATCGCCTCGGTCATGCGCGTGGCGATCTGATCCGCGGGCTGGAGCTTCTCGCGCTTCATGCCCGGCTCGCCGTGGATGCCCATGCCGATTTCCATTTCGTCCTCGCCGATGGTGAAGGTGGGCCGGCCGGCCATCGGCACGGTGCAGGGGGAGAGGGCCACGCCCATGCTGCGGGTGTTCGCCAGCGCCTTTTCGGCGGCCGCAACCACTTCATCGAGCGAGCCGCCCTGCGCCGCCTTTGCGCCCGCGGCTTTGAAGGCGAAGACCATGCCGGCCACCCCGCGACGGCGGTCGGCCCGCTCCGGCGGCGCGGAAGCCACGTCGTCCCGCACCAGCACCGTCCGCACAGTGATCCCTTCCATGTCGGCCAGCTCGGACGCCATGTCGAAGTTCATGGTGTCGCCGCTGTAGTTGCCGTAGATGTAGACCACGCCCGCGCCCCCGTGGATGCGCTTCGTGACCTCGAACATCTGGTCGGCGCTTGGCGAGGCGAACACATCGCCCACCGCGCAGCCGTCGAGCATCCCCCGGCCGACGTAGCCCAGGAAGACGGGCAGATGCCCGGACCCGCCGCCCGTCGCCAGCGCCACCTTGCCGGCCACCGGCGCGTCGGCGCGCACGATGCAATGGGGATCGTCGCCCGCGTGGCTCAATTGCGTGGGATGGGCCTTGAGCAGGCCATCCAACATCTCGACCACAAAATTGTTGGGGTTGTTGAGGATCTTTTTCATCGGATGCGCTCCTGTGGAAAGTAGGGGCACGGCCTCGCGCCTGCCCCGGCACTGTCGAGGGAGACTATACCACAAACAGAGACCGCGGCCAAACAGAACTACCCATCCGACCGGTTAGTCACATACTTGTTCCCGCCCATCACCTCCGCGTTGATCGTGACCGGCCCCTGGAAAGTGAACTGGAAGGAGGAGGTTGGCCCCGCGCCGGGCGCGGCCGGCCGGGCTTCCGCCGCGGGCACGACCTCGGCTTCCCAGATGATCCCATCGTCCGCGGCCAGGTAGAGCACGGGGATGCTCCAATAGGCGCTGGCCGGCGCGTGGCCGAAGAGCGCCACGCGGCCGGCGGCGACGGCGGCATCCACGGGCCAACCGTCGGCCAGCGCGCGATAGAACGCGCCGGAGAAGACCGGCGCGGCCGCGTCGGGCAGGAGGGTTTGCATGGCGACGACCGCCGGCAGGCCAGCCTGCACCAGCCGGGGCGCCACGCCCGCGAAGCTGTCGGTCGGGTCGGTCCGCGCGCTCTCGCACGCGTTCAGCACGGCCAGCCGCACATCGCTCCCCCGCAGATAGCTCGCCAGCACCTCGGCGTCCACGGCCTGCGGGCCAGCTTGTCCGCCACGCGCAGCGAGCACGAGATAGCCGCCCGCGTCTTCGTCGAAGCCGCCGTGGCCGATGAAGTGCAACACGTTCGGGCCGCGGCGCAGCGCATCCTGCAGGTCGTCCAGGCTGGCTGATCCAGGATCAGCCGTCATCGGCTGCACCGTCACGCGGCCCTCCAGAGCGTCTACGGCATCCTCGATACGCGCGTATTCGTCCGCGGCCCCCAGCGGAGGCAGATCGGCCAGGGCGGCGATCGCCACGCACACTTTGAGCTTGCCGCCGGCCAGCTTCCCCCGGCTGAATGTCCCCAGCAGATAGCGCACCAGGGGCGTGTGGGAGTCTTGGGCCAGAAAGCTGGCGGTCTCGGCGTCGTAACAGGTCTCCCAGGGGATGGCGTGCAGCTCGGGCGGCTCGATGCGCAGCCGGATGCGCAGGCCATGCTGCGCATCCGGCGCGACGCGGGCCAGGCTGGCGCGATAGAGCTGCATCACCGGCCCGCGGAAGAGCCAGGCCATCAAGATCGCGCCCAGCCGGCGCACCCCCTCGCGGTCGAGCGCCAGCCCGCGCCAGGCCGTGATCGCGGGATCCAGGGCGCGCAACTCTGGCGCCGGGGCCGTGACTGGCTCGGCCGTCGCGCCGCCGCCCGGCGCGGCCAACACGCGCACCTGGTACGCGTCTCCCGCGCTCGCGCTCACCAGCAGGTCGAAGTTGTCGTAATGTCTGAGTTCGGTCATGCAGCCATCCGATGTGTTACTCCAGTTTCGTGGCCGTGCGCTCCAGTACTCCATTGCGCGTCCTGAGCGGAGCAGCGCCTTTTGCTGCGTAGTCGAAGGACGAGGCCCTGCGAGCGCCCGACTGAGCAACGCACGCCCCCATCCTTCGACTGCGTCCGGCTCCTTCGACTGCGCTGCGCTTCGCTCAGGATGATGCCGGACTCCGCCAGGATGCTTCGCAGTGGGTCGAACCGCTTCCCCTACTTCAGGCAGCCGATAGTGATCCGCCAACCGGGGCTGGCATTGTCGCCTTCGTCCCCCTCGCGGATCGCGGCGGTGTCGTCGGCGATGACCCCCAGCCAATACGCGCGCGTGCCTTCGGGCAGCGAGGTGGGAATCTGGTTGGCCCCGCGCATCCCCACCTCCAACGATTGGCCGGGGGCCAGCCCCTCGACGTAGGTGTGGCCGCCGGCGGCGGTCGTGCGCAACGTCGGCGTCGTGCGCCCATCGGGTCGCGCCGGTGAGAGCCGATGGTCTTGCGCCGTGATCTTCTCGTCCTCCGACAGGTAGAGGCCCAGGTAGAAGCCGGCCGCCGCGGCCCCGCCGGTGTTCGCGACCAGCGCCGTCACGCTGTCGCCGAGCTGCTGGCCGCAGGTCGCCTTTTCGGGCGCTGTGATGATCTTGGCGACCAGGTCGGGCAGGGCGGGCGCCGGCGACTGAAGCGTCACCGGGCGTTGCGCCTCGGCCTGCCGGCCGCGCGCGCTGACCGCGCGGGCGGTGATCGTGTAGCTTCCCGGTTTGGCGTAGAGGTGGCGCGCGGGCAGCTCGCCGGCCGCCGCGCTGCCGTCGCCCCACTCGATGGCGAGCTTGCCGATGGGGTCGTCGGCGCATCCCGGCGCGACGTGTCCTTCCACGCGCACCGCCAGCCCGGCCACCTGCGGCTCGGCCAACTCCAGCAGGGGCGGCCGGGTGCAAGCCGTCTGGCTATCCGGCTCGAAGACCTGCGTGATGCGGTCGGCGGGGACGCGTGCGCCGGGCGGCCCGAAGCCGGCCGCCTCGCGCTCGATCTCGGCGAACGCATCCCACCAGCCTTGATCCCGGGCCGCTTCCCGCATCTCGTCGTCGTCGGGCCGGCGGATGCGGCCATCCGACTCGATCACGGCCCAACCGGGCGCGGGGATGCGCGCGGTCTCTCCCGTGCGCAGGCCGATCACCTCGGCCGCGCCGCCGAAGAGCCGCACGACCGTCGGGCCGCCCCGCGCCGGCTGCGCGATCATCAGCAGCGTGCCGGCGATGACGATGCGCGCGGTGGGCGGGTCGCCGGCGGTGATCTCCACGCGCTCGGCCGCGGATGGGGTCTTACCGACCAACGTCGCGCCCTGGCCGAGCGCCAGTTTGATACTGGCCGGGGTCACGTCGTCGGCGTGCAGTGTCGTATCATCGTAAAGGCGCAGCCACAGGTCGGCGAACTTGAGCAAGGCCCGGCCCTGGCTCTGCGTCCAGACCTCGTCGCCGTCCGATGCGGTGCGGCTCCCGCCTTGCGCCACCTCTTGGGCCGCTTGCCCGTCCTCTCGAAAAAACACCTGGCTGCGCTCGCTCGTGAGCTGGCCGGCGGACCCGCCGCCGGTGGTGAGGCAGCCCAGGAGCAGGATACTCAGCAAGCCGGCGCCGGCCAATCGTTGCAGTCTGTTCATCGGCTACGCTCCTTTTCGTCAGCGCAATACGGGCGGACTCGTCGCGGGCGGCTTGGGCGTCGGTGGTTTGGGCATGGGGGTGCGTGTACGCGTCGGTGTAGCAGTACGCGTGCGCGTGGGCGTGGGCGTCGCCCCGGTCGTAACCGTCACGCTCACTTGCTGGGTGGTTTGCTGCCCGGTGCTGGCAAAGGCCGTCACTTTCACGGTGTAGGTCCCGGCTTTAGCATATTTATGCACGCCGGGGAAGGTCTTCGTCTCGCTTTTGGCGCCGTCGCCCCAATCCCAGGCCAGCCGCGTGAGGGTGGTCATCTTCGAGCAGTAGGGAGCCGACCATGTACCGGCGATGGAGACTTGCAGCGCGGCGGGATACGTGGGCTTACCGAGCGAAAGGTACGGCGTCGGGCAGCAGAAGGTGTGCGTGTGTGCGACGGCGATGTTGTCCCCCTCGTTGCTCTCCCCAACGCGCCGTGACTCGTCCACGATCGCGCCCACCCAGAAGTCGTCTTCGGCCGCTACCTGCATCTTGGGCAAGACGATCGGCCCCTGCAGCGGGACGTTCGCCGTCGCGCCCGGCGCCAGCGCGGCGATCGTCGCGCCGCCGATCTTCTTATCGGTCGCGCTGATCCGGGCGTCCTGCGAGAGATAGACGCTCACGGCGAAATTGCGCGCCGTCGCCCGGCCGTTGTTGATCACACGCACCTGCGCGCCCGTGATGCTGATATCATAACTGCTCCCGGGCGGATAGTATTCGGATGATCCGATCTGGCAGTTCACCTGTGCGGGCGCGCTGACCTGCGCGACCAGGTTCGCCAGCGGGATCGGGGTGGGCGTGGGGCTGCGGATCGTCAAGGCGACCTGTTTGCTGACGCTTTGCCCCAAGGTATCGTAGCTGCGGGCCGTGACGGTGTAGACGCCGGGCGCGGAAAAGGTATGGCGCGCCGGGAAGGCCTGGACATCCGATGCGCCGTCGCCCCACTCCCAGGCCAGGCAGGCTAGTTGCACGGCCGCGCAACCCGGCCCGGTCTGGCCGTTCAGGGTCGCGTTGGCGCCGGCGACGACTGGCGCGGCCAGCGTCAGACTCGGCAGCGAACAGGTCACCGGCTCGGCGCTCATCAGCGGGAGTTGTCCGGCCGCCTGGCACGCGGCATCGAGCTGGAGGTTCTGGATCAACTCCCAGGCGTCCGCGTCGCGGATCAGGCTCTGAAGCTCGGCGAATGTCACCAGAGCCGGCACGCCGCCCGGCGGCAGCCAGCCCCACACCCCAGGCCGCACGCGGACAGGATACGATATCGGCTCCGAGGCAGACATCATGCTCAACTCAAGCTCGCCGCGCGATACATGCACCACGGTCGAGGAGCCGCCATCGGGCGCGGCGAATGAAAGAATGGCATAGCTGACGCCGCCCGGCGCCGCGAAACTGAATGTCGGGGTAATGGCCGAGCGTGTAGCTGTCGCGGTCGCCAATGACTTCGGTTGCACTGCAGCGGCCTGGGTGCTTTGCGGGCCGACCGGCGGGCTGCTCCCTGTGCCGGTGACGACAACGCGCGCATTCGCCGGATCGCCGATCAAGATCACATTCTCCAGGGTCTGCGGCGCCTGATTGACCAGCACCGCGCCCTGACCGAGCGCCAGCTTCAACCCGGCCGGCGTCACATCGTCGGCCCGCAAGCGGCTGTCGCGATAGATCCGCAAGACCAGATCGGCAAAGGTCAGCAACGCCTGCCCCCGCCGTTCGGTCCACATCTCGTCGCCCCGGCGAATGCCACGTTCGTTCAATTTGGGTATCTGTTGCGTTCCCACTTCCAAAGACGCCTGGAAGACCAGATCCTCCTCGCTCTTCAGCCGGCCAACAGTGGGGCGGGGCGAAGGGGTGGGCGTGGGCGTCGCAGGCAGCGGTGTGGCTGTCGAGGTCAAGGCCGGCGGCGGTGCGGTGGGGCCAAGCGGCGGTGAGGGAGTCAGTGCAGGCTGCGAAGTGGATTCCGGCAATGGCGGGCGGGGCGTCTCGACGGGTTGGCGCGGCGGAGCGCCGCAAGCCGCCAGCCCGATCAGCAAAAGCGCGGCGGAAAGCACAGCCAGAAGAGAACCAGGACGCATGTGACACCTCCGATCACTTCTCGATAACCGTTCTGAAAAGCGCCGTGACCGGGCGCATCTGCCAGCGCCGCCAGATGCGCCGCGCCAGCAGCCAGCCGCCGGTCAGTCCCGCGGCCAGCAACGCGCCGGAGAGGGCAAACTGCACGATCGAAAACACCTGATCACCCGCGGCGGTGAAACCCGGCAGGCCGACCTTGTTTGTAACCCAGGCCAGCTCGCCGATAAGCGCGCCGGCCAGGGCGGCGCCGGCGATTGAAAATGTCACACCTGCACTTGCACCGGAGTGCAGCGCAGGTGCAAGTGTTGCGAGGGGCGGGGTTTGCCCCGAAGTAATCTTACCTGTGGCCGGGGATTGCTTCGGCCCAAACGACGGGCCTCGCAATGACGACTCTCGAGCGGTCTCCAAAGCCGGCGCGTAATGGTCGCCCCACACGAACCCGACCGCGATGCCCAGCCCCAGCAGCCCGCCGCCGACGAGATAGCGGCCTGCCAGGCTCAGCGGCCCCGGCAGGAAATTGCTGGCGTAGGCGAACTCGGCGGGCAAGGCGACGACCTGGCCGAGGATGAAGCCAAGCACGATCCCGATGGCCGGCTGCCAGGCCGGACGGACCGGCTCGCCTGGCCGTGATTCGGGCGCGATGAAGCGCGCGACCAGCACCGTGATCCCACCCAGGAGAAAGCCCAGGCTGGCCGAGCTGATGCCGGCGGCCAACGCCAGCAGGCCGGGGTTCGCGGCGGGGGATGGGGCGATCAACATCATCATCATCATGCGCAGCGCATAGGCGAGAGCCGCGCCCAGGGCCGCGCCGAGCGCCTCAACCGCGGCCGCCGGCCAGCCGGCCCGCGCCCGCGCCACGCGATCGCCAAATGTCACCGCGGCGCGCAGCCAGAGGGATGGCAGCTCGGGCAGCCGGCCGCCGGCCGCGCGGATGGCGGCGAGCGCCTCAGCCAGACGCCAGCTCTCGGCCAGCGAGCGCCGGCCATGTCCCCCCGGCCAGAACGCCTGCGCCACGGCGTCCGCGCCCAGGCCCGCCAGCGCCCAGGCCGCCGCGTGGCGGATGTCCCGGCGGCGCTCCCTCAGCACGGCCCGGCCCAGGGGGTTCGGCGCATCCACCCCATCCTCGAGGCCAAGCACGCGGGTGAATTGCCCGGCGAGCCGCTCGTGGCCCGCCGCCGCGCCAGCGGCCTGCAAATCGGCCACAACCTGCCGCGCGGCATCATCGGCGGCCAGGCCGGCGATCCACGGCGCGGGGTCGGACTCCGCGGCGGCCGCGCTGCGCAGCAGCAGCGCGTGCTGCCCCGGCTCGATCCGCAGGCGCGCGCGACGGGCCGCGACTTCGGGCAGGCGCTCGCCGCTCAGCAGCGGGGGCGGCTGGTCGCGCCGCGCTGCCGCGGGTGCGACTGTCACTGCGAGCGCCTTTTGCGAAGCAGTCTCCGCCGGCTGATCGCGCTGCGCCTCTGCCTGGACGGCCCGGCGGGGGCTGTTCAGCCGATCCCACGCCAACCAATCGTACCAGGCATGGTCGAGCGCGTCTTGGGCGCACCGCACTTCGGCCTCTGCGCGGTCGAACCAGCCCAACACGGTCTCGATCATCGTCGGATGCGCCAGGCCAAAGGTTTGCTCGGTGCGGGCGGCGATGAGGGAGCGACGGACGAGCACCTCGAGCACGTCTGCCACGAGGGGGAAGGGCTGGCCGGTTTGCGCGGCCGCGGCGGTCTGGGAGAGGGACACCGCTTCGCCGGAAGGGGATGCCATCGCCTTGAGCAAGCGCCGCGCCAACTCGTAGCGGCCCGCGTCGGGGAATTCCTCGCTCAGCGCACGCTCTACATACCCGCCGAGCGTGCCGCGCTTGCCGCCCAGCGCGTCGTACAGGTCGGCGTTGATGAACTGCTGGCCGCGCAGCCGGGCCTCGTCGTAGAGCGCCTTGCAGACGATCTGCAGGTGCGGCGGGTCAATCGCGCCATCCTCACGGCCGGCCGTCGCCAGGTCGGGCAGTAGCCGCTCATCCAGGAACTTCGGATCGAAAACCATCGGCGGCTGCAGGCCAGCCAGCGGGGCCAGGACCGCGCGCCGCGCCTGGTCGGGCGAAAGGAGGTCGAGCGCGACCACGTGGTGATAGATGTCGGGCACGGCCCCCTGGAAGTAGGCCAGTTGGCCCTGCGCCTGCTGACGGATGCTGATGACCAGGCACGCGGGGAGGCGGAAGGTGGCTTCGCGGAAGGCGGCCAGAGCGTCCCGGAAGCGTTCGCGGCCCGCGGTGTTCAGCCGCGGCTCGGTGAAGAAGGTCTCGAAGTGCTCCAGGATGATGACGATGGGGCGGTCGAGGCTGGCCTGGCCGGCGCGCACGATCCCGACCAGATCGGCCGCCTGCCCCAACTCCACCTGGAGCTGATCGCGGGCCTGGGCCAGCCCGTCGCGGAGCGCGGCGACCGGATCGGCGTAAGATTGGGCGGCCAGCACCAGATAGCCGCGGGCCAGCAGCCGCGGGGTCAGCCCGGCCTGCAGCAGCGAGGTCTTGCCCACGGCCACCGGCCCCTGGAGCACCACCAGCCGGTGCGCCAGTACCTCGCCTTCTAGCCGCTCCACGTCCGCCTCTCGGCCGGCGTAAATGCTGGCGTCGAGCAGGTCATAGCTGTCGAGGAAGCGGTAGGGCGCGCGTTTCTGATCGCGATAGGCGCGCCAGTCGGGCGGGCCGACCGCGGCCCGTAACAGATAGACGTTAGTCTCATATTTGTTGCCGCCGAAGACATCGGCGCGGATGTTGGCGTTGTCGCCGAACGTGAACTGCGCCGCTCCCGGGGGCGTCGGCAGATCGGGGCACATGACAGGCCTCCACGTCACCCGCAGCGCGCCGGGCCGCGTAGCGTATTGATGCTATGCGACAAGGTGCGCCCAAATAGTATACCACCGGGGCGCGGCGCGCGCAATAGACCTGAGTCTCCGCCAGCAATTCCAAATGTGGCGTGTCACTCTGAGCGGGGCTATCATACAAGATGCTCCGCGGCGCACGTCTAGCGAAGAGTCTGGTTGCGCGCCAGGGAGAACCTGTCCTGAACGCAGTGAAGGATTCTTCGCTAGAGGCTTGCCGCAACGAGCATTGAGCTGTAGACCCGCTCAGAATGACACTCTTGCAGTTGTTACTTTTGGAATTGCTGGTATGTCCCGCGTCATAGGCCACGGCTCCCAATCGGTGGTATACTGCACGCCGATGATATTTCAGAGCGCGCATGGAGCCAGCCTTGAACAACCGTGACCGTTTTCGTGCCATATTGCGCTTCGAGAAAGTGGATCGCCTCCCCCGCTTCGAGTGGGCTATTTGGTGGGATCAGACGATCCGCCGCTGGGAGGGGGAGGGGCTGCCGGCTGAACGCCCCGCCGGCGAGGCCGGCATCGTCGCCATCATGGAGCATTTCGGCCTCGACCCCGCCTGGCAGTCCTGGTTCCCGATCCACAAGCCGACCTACCCCCGGCCGGCCAGCCACGGGCAGGGCCATGTCAGCGACATGGCGAGCTACGAGGCGATCCGGGAGCACCTCTACCCGGAGATCAACTGGGACGCGGCCCTCCCGCCGGAAGTGCGTGAGCGCCATCGGCGGGGCGAGTTGGCCGTCTGGTTCACCCTCAACGGCTTCTTCTGGTTCCCACGCACGCTGCTGGGGATCGAGCGTCACCTCTTCGCCTTCCACGACCAGCCGGAGCTGCTGCACCGCATCAACACCGACCTGCTGGCGTTCAACAAGTATCTGCTGAACGGCATCGCGGACGTCATCGAGCCGGAGTTCATGACCTTCGCCGAAGATCTCTCCTATAACCACGGGCCGATGCTCTCCAGGACCGCGTTTCGGGAGTTCCTCACCCCGTACTACAGCGAACTGACCCCGCTGATTCGCAAGATGAACGTCGTTCCGATGGTGGATTCGGACGGCAATGTCGAGCGCTGCCTGCCGTGGTTCATCGAGGGCGGCATAGATGGGCTGCTGCCGTGGGAGCGGCAGTCGGGCGTGGACATCGCCCGCGTGCGCGCCAACCATCCGCGTTTCGCCATCATCGGCGCGTTCGACAAGATGACGATGAACCAGGGGGTGGAGGCGATGCGCGGGGAGTGGGAGCGGCTGCTGCCCGTCATGCGCACGGGCGGCTTCATCCCCAGCGTGGATCACCAGACGCCGCCGGGGGTGTCGCTGGCGCAGTACCGCGATTTTCTCGCGCTCATGTGGGAGTATACTGAGCGCGCCGCGGCGTGAAACGTCAAACGTCATCTTTGAGGGCATCTCGCGTTTCGGACGACACGCACTACGCAATACGCACCACGTTTCCCAATAAATGAGAGGGATACAAAATGAGCAATAGTCGAATCGCACCCATGCGACCATCTATCGCCAAATTCCTGAAGAAGCAGATCGGCGGCTTCGTTCGCGAATATGAACGCGAGGTGAACCGCGGCAGCGAGCCGCCGAAGCAGCCCGCGCCAGAGAAGGCCCCCGAGACACCGCCGCCCGCCGACAAACCCGCGCAGCCGGAATAGCCAGCCCTGCGCCACAAAGACGCGACTTTGACAGGATTTACAAGATTTACAGGATAATTACAGCGTTTTCATCCTGTTCATCCTGTAAATCCTGTCTGATTTCGACAGGAGAGAGAGGATGAGCAACCGAGATCGCGAGATCCTCCGCGGCCTGGCGGCCCGCTGGATGGAGCTTGCCAGCCTGCCGGTGATGGCTGTGCGCCGCCGGCAATGGACCGCGCTGAAAGACCTCCACGCCGAGCGGCCGATGATGCTGTTCGAGACCTGGACCCTCGAAAACTATGTCGCAGAGGACGAGCTGCTGTGCCAGGACGCCGAGCTGCGCCGCGTCGAAAAGGCCATGCGCGCCGTCATCCGCCAGGCCGAGGAGATCGGCGACGACTACGTGGTCGAGCCGTTCCTGCGCGTCTATTGGGACATCGAACGCTCCGACTTCGGCGTGCCGCTGCGGCGCGCGGGGGCGCAAGACGTGGAAGGCGGCGCCGTCGCCTACCACTTCGATTATCCGATCCGCACCCCGGCCGAGATTGACCGCCTGAAGCCGCGCACCTTCACCGTGGATCGCGAAAAGACCCGCCGCCGCGCCGAGCGGCTGAGCGACATCTTCGGCGACCTCCTGCCGGTCGTCTTGCACGGAACCGGCGGCCACTGGGCGGCGCTCACCCAGGATCTCTTCAAGCTGATCGGCAACGACAACCTGCTGACCTGGACCTACGACGCGCCCGACGCGCTGCACCGGCTGATGGCCTATCTGCGCGACGACCGGCTGGCCTATTTCGGCTGGCTCGAACGGGAAGGACTGCTCGGCCTGAACAGCGCCGGCTGGGAGCTGGCCGGCTCCGGCAGCCCCGGCTACATCAGCAGCCTGCCCCAGCCCGACTACGCGGGGATGGCCCGGCTGCGTGACATCTGGGCGTGGATGGAGTCGCAGGAGACGACGATGATCTCTCCGCGCATGTTCGGCCAATTCTTCCTGCCTTATATGGCCGACGTGAGCCGGCAGTTCGGGCTGATCTACTACGGCTGCTGTGAGCCGGTGCACGACCGCTGGGACAAGATCATCGCCGCGATCCCGAACGTGCGCGCCGTGTCCATCTCACCCTGGTGCGACAAGCGCATCATCGCCGAAAGGCTGGGCCGCAACGTGATCTTCTCGCGCAAGCCGAAGCCCGCGCCCATCAGCGGCCCCAACCCGGATTGGGATGTGCTGGCCGCAGACATTGACGAGACGTTGGCCGCGGCGCGCGACTGCAACTTGGAGATCGTCTTCCGCGACGTCTACCGCATCAACGGCGACCGGCCGCGGCTGGCGAGGTGGGCGCAGATGGTGCGCGCACGCATCGGAGAATAGACAGTGACCCAACTCAATTTTACCGCGGCCGATTGGCAGCGCATCGAACGCGACACGATGGCGTGGTGGGCCGGCGAGTTGGCGCGGCCGCTCATCTACCTGACCTCGACCGACCCGCTCCCGCTGCCCAAGCCGTTCAACTATCAGAGCAACTACCCGCTCCCGCTGCCCGCCGATGCAGTCGTGGATCGCTACGCGCCGTTCCTGGCCGCCACGCACTACTACGGCGACGCGTTCCCGATGCGTTGGATCAACTTCGGGCCGGGGATCATGGCCGGCTTCCTCGGCGGCCAGGTGCACAGCGTCAGCGACCCCTCGGAAACGGTCTGGTTCACGCCCGCCCGCGACATCCCCATCGGCGAACTGGATGTGGCATATGACGCCGAGAATATCTGGTGGCGGCGGGTGCAGGCGATCACCGCGGCGTTCGTGGAACGCTACGGCGGCCTGCTGCAGGTCGGCATGACCGACCTGGGCGGCAACCTGGACATCCTGGCGTCGCTGCGCACCACGAGCGGCCTGCTCTTCGACGTGATCGAGCGGCCGAATGAGGTGCTCCGCCTGGTTCGCCGCACGACCGACCTGTGGCTGCGCTACTACGACGACCTGGACGCGCTCATACGTCCGGCCGGACGTAGCCCTGCCGGCGCCGGCCCGGCGTGCCGCGGGACTTCGTGCTGGACGCCGATCTGGTCTACCGGCAAGACCTACATGCTCCAATGCGATTTCTCCTACATGATCGGCCCCAAGATGTTCGAGCGGTTCGTCTTGCCCGACCTGATCGCGTGCTGCGACCATCTCGATCACGGCTTCTATCACCTGGACGGCAAAGGGGAAATCCCGCACCTGGATATGCTGCTGGCGATTCCGCGGCTGCGGGGCATCCAGTGGATCCCCGGCGACGGCCAGCCCACGCCCGACCAGTGGCTGCCGCTGCTCAAACGCATCCGCGACGGCGGCAAGCTGTGCCAGGTCTTCGTCCGGCCCGAAGGCGCGCGGCGCATCGTCCGTAACCTGGGCGGCAAGGGCTTCCTGCTCGTCATCCAGCACGAGGAGGACGAGTTCCGCGATCCAGCGATGGCAAACGCGTTCCTGAAGATGCTGGCGCGCGAGGACATCTCTTTGACACGCGCAGCGTGAACAGGATTGACAGGATTTTTGCCCCCCAATCCTGTTCATCCTGTGAATCCTGTCCAGAATCGTGAAACCATGACTGAATCTACACCAACTGTGCATCCGCTCACTTTCAAACCGGACCTCCCCGAAGCCGCGCGGCGTTGGGAAGCCTACTTCGCCGGCGAGATGCTGGATCGCCCGGTCGTCTGCGTCACCGCGCCCAGGCACGGCGCGCTGCCGCCGTGGGTGTACCGCTATCGCCAGAAGGTCTTCGGCGACATGGACGAGGTGATTGACGAGGCCCTGGCCCGCGCCGAAGCGACCTACTACGCGGGCGAAGCGATCCCGAGCTTCTTCCCCAGCTTCGGCCCCGATGAGATCGCGGTCTTCACCGGCGCGAAGTTTCTCTGGAGCGAAGACTCAGCCGAGACGAACTGGTCGGTTCCGTATGTCGAGGACTGGGACGAGGCCCTCCCGCTGCGCTTGCAGACCGACCATCCGCTCTGGCAACGCATGGTCGAGCTGAACCGCCGCGCGGCCGCGCGGCTGGCGGGCAAGATGCTGATCCAGTCCATTGACCTGCATACCAACATGGATCTGCTGGCGGCGGCGCGCGGCCCGCAGCGGCTTTGCATGGACTTGCGCGACCGGCCCGCAGTGATTGACCGCGCCATGCTCAGCGCCCGCGCGATCTTCCCGGAGGTCTGGCACGCGCTGCGTCAGGCGGCGCGTATGGACGAATGGGGCTATTGCCATGCCGGCTTCTCGCTGACCGGGATGGCGATCCTCCAATGCGACTTCAGCGCGATGATCGGCCCGGAGATGTTCCGGCGATGGGTGCTGCCCGCGCTCGAAGAAGAAGCCGAGATCGTCAAGCACGTGATCTACCACTGGGACGGCCCGGCCGCGCGCATCCACACCGCCGACCTGATCGCCAGCCCCCGGCTGCACACCCTCTCCTACGTGCCGGGCGACGGCAACGGCCCGCCGATCAACCACCTCGAGCTGCACAAGCGCGTCCAGGCCGGCGGCAAGGCCGTCCAGGTCTGGGGCACGCCCGACGAGGTCAAGCGGATGCATCGCGAGCTGCGGCCGGATAAGGTATGCTACTTCACCAGCACGGAGACGCCTGACGAGGCGGATGCGCTGTTGGAGTGGTTTGTGCGGAATACGTGAACTGGATAAGGAGATAACCATGCCCCAATCAAAATACCGATGGGTTTACGCCCCCGAGAAACCGGCGCCGCCCAAAGCGCCGGAATCGCTCAAGCGCGAGGTGGAGACGAAGGCGAACGAGCTTGTCGCAACCGTGCTCAAGCCGAAACACGTCCTGCCGCCGCCGGAAGACCCGCAATTCAACTACATCGAGGACATCACCACCAAGTGGTACCGCAGCTACTTCTACTTCACCGCGATCTACCGTTCGGCGGGGCCGCATACGCTGGGCGGGACCTTCGAGGCGAAGTTCGCGCGTCTGGAATACCTCGGAACCGGGCGCTTCAACCTGGCCGCCATGCGCCATACGGGCGAGTGGATCGAGATCTTCTCCGATCTGTCGCTGGATGAGTGCCTGACTGCGGTGCGGGATGATCCATGGTTTCATCCATGAGAAACGCGAATCGGTGCGAGCCGGCGTGCGTCCGGGTCGCGTCGAACGCCCCCGCCGACGAGCCGCTCCCGTTGCCGATGCCCGACAGCGGCACGCGCCTGTTCCAGCCCTGCCGGCCGGTCACGCCGGATGTGCGAAAGGCGATCCGCCGCGCCGCTCAACTCGCCCTGACGCAACGCGAACGGACGCCGGAGCAGATCGTCCAGGACGGTCATATTGCGCTGGAGCACGCCCGCCAGGAAGCGGTGAAAAACAGCCAGGCCATCGAAGAGGAAACTGAGGCAGCTCGCGGTGACTGATCCGGCGGTCCCCATCTCCGCAGGCTTGGAATCTGAGGGCCGGCTGCGACCGGTGCGCGGCGCGGGGCGCTCCGGCCGCTTCATCGCGTTCGGCGACAAGATCCCGCGCCGATGCATAGCTTGCGGAACTAAACCGGATTGACGCAACCGCCCAGGCGGGCGGGTGTATCCCTGAAACATGCAATGGAGGAACCGCACGATGAACCCACGTGAACGCTACCTGGAAACGTTGCGCTTCGGCCGCCCCGACCATGCGCCGCTGCAACCGGGCGGGCCGCGCGAATCCACCCTGGCGATGTGGCGCACCCAGGGCTTGCCCACCGACGCTAACTGGGTGGACGCGCTGGCCGTGGAGATCGGCGCGCCCCGCGAGGCGTTCGAGGGCGCGGCCGGCCTGCCTGACCTGACCAAGATGATCCCCATCTTCGAGGAGAAGGTGCTGGAGCATCGCGACGGCCACTACATCGTCCAGGACTGGATGGGCGCGATCACCGAGATTTCGGATCAGTACGATTACACCTACATCCGGTCGGCCAAGGATTTCGTCACCCGCCACTGGCACAGCTTCCCGGTGAAGAACCGGGCGGACTGGGAGGAGAAAATCAAGTGGCGCTATGACCCGGCCGACCCGCTGCGTTTCACGCCGGAGTTCTGGGCGAAGGCCGCGGCGGCCCAGGCGTCGGGCCGGGCGGTCGCCATCTCGATCAACGGCCCCTTCTGGCAGATGCGTGAATGGGTGGGGATGGAGGGGCTATGCCAGATGATGGTGGACGATCCGCAGCTCGTGCATGACATGGCCGCGGCGTGGACCGACTTCACCGTGGCCGTGCTGGAGACGCTGCTGCGCCGCGTGCGGCTCGATGTCCTGCGCACCTCCGAAGACATGGCCTACAAGGCGCACAGCATGATCTCCCCGCGTATGACGCGCCGATTTCTGCAGCCCACCTACTTCGCCTGGCGCGATGTGCTCAAGTCCTATGGCGATACGCTCATTGACATGGACTCGGACGGCTACATCCCGCACCTGATCCCGATCTGGATCGAGTCGGGGATCACGGTCTGCGACCCGATCGAGGTGGCGGCGGGAAACGACATCGTAGCCTTCCGCAAGCAGTTCGGTCGGCAGATGGCCTACATCGGCGGGATTGACAAGCGGGCGATGGCCGCCGGCGGGCAGGTGATGGTTGACGAGGTGCTGCGCGTGGCCCCGCTGATCGCCGACGGCGGCTACATCCCAAGCTGCGACCACGGCGTCCCGCCCGACATCTCGTGGCCGAATTTCATCGCATATACGCGACTGCTGGCGCAGCTTGCAGGCTGGTTGTAGGGGAGACTTCCGAAGTCTTGCCGGCTGAGACTTCGGAAGTCTTGCACCCCTACCCTCGCCTGTTTGAGGCGGGCTACCCAGGCAAATCGGCCAGGATCTTCCGATAGCTGTCATACCGCATCGCCGCGAGCCGACCCTCCCGCGCGGCCAGCTTGACGACGCAGCCCGGCTCCCGCGCGTGGGTGCAATCCTCGAACCGACACTGCCCTTTGAGCGCGGCGAACTCGGGATAGAAGCCCGCCAGGTCTCCTTTGTGCAAGCCGCTCAGGCCGAATTCGCGGATGCCGGGGGTGTCCACAACGAAGCCGCCCGCCGCCAGCGGATGGAGTGAGACCTGCGTGGTGGTGTGGCGGCCCTCATGCTTCCGCTCGCTCACCTCGCCCACGCGCAGATGCAGCCCCGGTTCGACTGCGCTCAGCAGCGACGATTTGCCCACGCCTGACAACCCCGCCAGCGCCGTCGTCTGGCCTTGGAGCAGCCGGCGCAGCCCCTCGACGCCCGACCCGTTCTGCGCGCTGGTCAACAGGACGGTGTAGCCCGCGTCGCAGTAGGCGCGCAGGACGGTCTGCGGCTCGGCCGGATCCTCCGCCAGATCCACCTTGTTGACGCAGATGACTGGCGTCAGGCCGTTGCGCGCCGCGGCGATCAGGTAGCGGTCCACCAGCTCCGGCCAGAAGGCCGGCTCGCGCCATGACGCGACGACCAGGAGCTGATCCACATTGGCGACGATGACCTGGCGCAAATGGCTGTAGAACGGATCGGGCCGGGCCAGCGCGCTCCGCCGCGGCAGCACCGCCTCGACCATCCCCCGCGCCGCGCCGTTATGCGAGACCTGCACCTGATCCCCCACCGCGACGATGTTGGTGAAACCGGTGTCGCTCGCTTTCAGCGATCGGCGCACCTCGCAGAGCAGGCGCCGGCCATCCCCCAGGGCCACGCGGCACAAGCCCTGGCTCACCTCGATCACCGCGCCGGTCGCCGCCGCGGCTGAATCGGCCGGCGCGGGCGCCCCGGCCGCCGGGGTGAGGGTCGCGCTGCCGCCCGCGATGCGGGCCAGGTTGGCGCGCCGGCGCTCCCCTTCGCCAGGCGGCATGACGCGCTCGCTATTCGGCAGCGCGAGATCGTCGAAAGCCGCGCCGTCGTCGTTGTACTGTGATGTCCAATCCCTGCGCCGCACCCGTCCTTCGGCCGGCGCGTTCGGTTTCTCTTTGCGGATCTGTCGCAGCGCCTTGTCGGCGCGGATGTGTTCCCACATGCGATCAACGCGAGTAGCCAACGTCCTGCTCCATGCGATAAAAAAGCCTGGGCGGCCGCGCGCCTCATGGCCTCCCAGGCGACATTCCCAATCCCAAACTGTAGGGGCGTCCCTTGCGGACGCCCAGGCGGACGCAAGGCCCGCCGCTACAGAAGGAACGGAAATGAAAAGGCCATGAGCAAGGCGTTCACGCCGTCCGCTCATGGCCTGACATCACATGGAGAGAGTCTCTTATCGAGCGTCTCCCGCGTTCGACCACTGAGAGGCGAACATGATCGCCGCAAACCGGATGGCTTGCGCCTGGACTTCTTTATGAGCCATGACTCGTCTCCTTTCGTGGGATGGGAATGGTAGTTACAAATGAACTGATCTATTTATACCCCAACCCGTGGGATCTGTCAAGAAGCAGGTGAACAGTTAGGCAGTGGATGCGTTTCACATTGGAGGCAGAAGTGAGCGAAGCACCCTGAGCGGAGGTCGGCATCTGTTCGCCGACCGCAGTCGAAGGGCGCGTAACGGCCATCCTTCGACTTCACTCCGCAAACGACGCGCCGTTCCGCTCAGGATGCTTCGCGCCCCAAAGTTGAACTGTGTACCCGTGGACAGTCGGTCAGTCATCATGGCGGGGGTTTGGCCTGGCCGGAGTCGGGGTGGATCATCAGCGATGATTCGTCCACTGCCTCGAAGTCGGCGCCGTGAACGTTCTCCTGGAGCCGGTGTAGGTCGTCGTTGTCCCACCGCTCGTCGGGGACGCCGGAGAGGAACCAGGCCGAGCCGTTGTCGGCCAGGAACATGCCGTACTCCTTCAGCGCCCGCAAGATGACCTGGTTGGTCGCGGAGAAGCCGGTGATGTCGAAGCTGGCTTTCAGGCGGAAGCGTTGGCCCATCGGCGGGTACTGGCCGCCGGTCAGGCTCGATGCGTAGTGCCGCGCCGGCCAGAGGTAGGCGCGACGGGTCTGCGGCGCGGTGAAGCGCAGCGCGTGCGTGATGCGGCCGCTCGCGACCTCGTCGTAGCGCACCAGCCCTGGCAGGATCGGCAGCCCGGCCGCGTCGGCCGAGGTCCAGCCATCGGGGCGCAGGCTGTGCGAGCGCAGGTCGAAGACCGCGCCCGAACCGGCATACCAGCTCCCGTCGGGGGTCGGCCACGAGTCCCAGGTCTCGTAGAGCACGCAGGCGTCGCGATCCACCACCAGGATGTGCCGGTCGCCGTCGCTGGCCGGCCCGCCCTCGATCGGCGCATCGGGCGGGATGGGATAGGGGCCTGGGTCGCTCTCGTCGGCATAGCCAAAGGTGATCGGCACACGCGGTTGATCCCCGCGCACGACCGCGAAGGGGATTCCGATCGGGCCGCCTTCCCACAGGCCCGCGCCGAAATCCGGGTGGAGACCGCGAGAAGCGCCGATGGTATTGATATAAGTCTGGGAGTTGACGTCCACCGGCAGGGTATCCACGCGCGTGTTCCAGACGTTATCGGCCGGGAAGAAGGCGCACGCGGCCAGGCTGAGCGTGGCCGATGGGGTGGGGGTGCGGCTGGGCGTTAGGGTGAGGGTGGGCGTGGCCGAGGCCGTCCGCGTCCGCGAAGCCGTCGGCGTGGGGCTGGCGGTCGGCGTGGCGGTCGTGGTCGCCGGATGCCAGCCCACGACGATCAGCGGCAGGTAGAGCCTGGGCCGGGTCGCCGTCGGTGAAGGAGTCCGGCTCGGCGTGGGCGTTTGCGAAGGAGTGGATGTCGGCGTCCGGCTTGGCGTGGGCGTTTGCGAAGCAGTCGGGGTGGCGATCGGCGCCGGCGCGCCGTCGAGATGCAGCAGGAAGCTCAGCACGCCCTGGCTGCTGGCGACATGGGCGCCGCCCGCGTCCGGGAGCAGCGTGACCGTCCGGCTGTTGCCGGGCGCGTCTGCGGTTGTCTGGAGCTGGTAGCGGCTGCCGGGGGCCAGGTCGAAGAGGATGTGCAGGGTGTCGGTGGTCGGCGCGAGGCTGTAGCTCAGGTTGCCGGTTGGCGCGGCGCCATCATCGGCTGCCGAGAAGATGACGGCACGATTGAGCAGCGGATCGGCGATGTGCGCGCCGATGACGCCGGTTCCGCTGATCAACGTCGTGGCGGGCATGGCGGTCGCGCCTGCCGGGGCAGGATAGAGCACCGTCAGGAAGGTGTGCGCCAGACCGGCATCGGCCGGCTCAAGCTCCAGCCGCCATTCGCCGTAGGGCGCGTCCTCGTAGTCGTTGATCGGCCGTGGCTGCGGCTCGCCCGGATCCCAGTGCCAATCGTAGTTGCGGTCGAAGACCCAATACGCCTTCACGCCGCGACCGCCGACCACCCGCAGGTTGCGCGCGGCCGGAGCCAGCACCTTGATGAACAACTTGCCATCCCCGGCGGTCGCGGTCGCCAGGTCGGCGCCGGGGTAGAGGGTTTCGCCGGGGGAGATGACCGTCCCTGCCGCGTTGACCGCCGGCTGGTTCAACGTGTGGAAGAGCAGCTTGGTGTTGGCGCCGCTGAACGCGGGTTGGGTGACGCCGACGCGGTCGAGGAGGATGACGTAGTCGTCTTGCAGACCGGATTGCGGATTGTGGACTGCGGATTGCGGATTCCCATTCGCCATTCGCCATTCGCTATTTGCTATTGGCCGCAAATACACAAACTCCCGCTGAAACCGGCTCACCTTTGCCACGTTGCCGCTGAGACTGGTGTCCTGCGCCTGGTTATAAGTCGGGTTGTTGTAGGCTTTGGTGGCGTCGCCGAGCGCATAGGTGAACGCGGCCGCGTCCTCGAAGCGCAACATGTCGGCGGTATCGTAATGGACGGCGTGCTGGTCGAAGTACTCGATGCTGGTGGGGGAGCGGCTGGCGGGATAGAGGGTGCGCTGGCCGCCGTCGTTGGCATACGCGTCGGGCCGCGCGGATGAGAAGTCCTCGGTCGGGTTGTAGACCACCAGGGTGTTGTGCGCGATGGTGCGCACGTAGTAGTTGATGTCGTGATCCGACCGGCCATCCCCGCTGTAGACGCCGCTCTCCACCGCCAGAGCGCCGCGCTTGAACAGGGTGAAGCTATTCTGATCGTAGTGCTGATGATAGGTGAAATGGTCGCCGGCCTGGAAGGTCAGATAGGTGGTCGCGGCATCCGTGTCGGCCGCGCCGCCGGGCCAGCCTGAACGCATGAAGAGCGTGCCCGTGCCCGCCGCGTAGTGCGTCAGTGGCGCGGGCGGCTCGGCCGACTGGGCCGGGTTGTACCACAAAAATTCTTCATGGAACAAGAACCCCTGCGAATTATTGGTCGGTGGGGCCGAAAGATACGCCTGGAGTTGTCGCGCAAGCGGCTCGTCTGGGAAGTGTTCGATCAGGATCAGCTCCATGATCCGTTCGTAGTTCGCCAGGCTGCCGCGGTTGCGTTCGCTGTCGCCGGTCGAGAGATACGGGTGGTATTGCCGGCCCCACTGCTCGGCCAGGCCGGGCCACGCGTGGAGCAGCAGATAGGGCAGGCGCTGGCGATACCACGCGCTGCTGGCGAACAGGTCTTCGCCCGCGGCGGTCAGCCAGGCATCGAGCGTCTTCATGCGCGGCCAGTTGGCGATCCAGTCGTAGACCATCCCTTCAGGCCACCCGCCGCCTGCTGCGATGCGTTCGATCAGCGGCAGGTCGCTGTCGCGGTAGCGCCGATAGCGGAACTCGTCCAGCCATTCCCCGGCGCGTGGGTTTTCGCCATACGATGCCAGCCCCATCAGCGCGTAGGAGTAAGCATAGCGCGGCCAATAGTTGCCCCAACCGGGGCTGTCGTTGGTCTTGGGGACCGCATCGCCCCACTGGTTGAAGAACGCGACGAGGGTGTTACGCTGGCTCTCGCTCAAGCGGGCATAGCACCAGTCATAGACCAGCGCGATGTCGCCCCCCTTCGTCGCCCAATCGGATGCGCTGGCGGCCTGGGCCAGCGCAGCCGTGATGGCCTGATCGCAATAGGTCGCCTGCCCGCTGATCAGGCCGACCAGCGCCTTCCCCTGTATCTCCGTATTGGGGCTATCGGCGCGCGCTTTGAGCTGCGCCCAGCGCGGGTTGGCCGGCACGGCGCGCGCCTGTAACGCTGTCAGCTTGGCTGGCGTCAGGTGCAGCCGCGGATGACCGGCCGGGATGCGCAGCAGCCGCAGGTGGACGCGATCGGTCGCGCTCTCGTCCAGATCGTTCGTCACGGTCAGCTCGATCTCCCACTCGCCCGCTACGTCGGGGGTGAACTGAATGACTGCGGACAGTGTGCCCCGCAGTTCCGGGCATTGCAGATCGCCGATTGCAGATTTGCTATTTGCAGATTTGCAATTTGCCATTTGCAGCCGGCCGCTCAGTCCTGAACCATATGCCGCCTGGATGATGCGCCAACTGTAGGTCAACGTGGCGTCGTTCCCGCCGGGGCGGTCGTGGCTGGCGGAGCCGTCCAGCGTCACCGGGCCGCCGTCCCAGGTCAGGTTCACTTGATCGGGGCCGGCGTTGGCGTAGGGCACATCGGGGTTGAAGAGGACGGTGAGCAACGGCCGCCGACTCGGATCGGCGCCTTGGCTGGAGGTGAAGGTGCGCCAGTCGCGATGGTCGTCGGCGTAGCCGGTGGCGTCGCGCAAGACCAGGCCGGCGTTGGCCGCCTCCCCGCGCACCCAGGCGCGCACGAGCGCGGTGACATCCCAGGTGTACCAGCCTTCGTTGACCACGTCGGCATAGCTTTCGCGCTCGGCCAGATAGTCCGCGCCCGCGACCATGCCGCGGCCCGCCCACGGGACGTTCACGCCTTCGCCGGTGAAATAGGCGAAAGCGTGATCGCCGGTGGCGCCGTGCTCGCCGGCCGCGTTGATCGGCGAGGCGATTTGGTTCCCCTCGTCCCAGTCGCGCAGCACGCGAAATAGCTCGATGCGCCGGGCAAAATCGCGCGTGCCGCTGTAGGAGGAGCGCGTGGTGTTGTAGAGCGCCAGGGTCGCGGAAAGGATCGCGCTGTTGGTCGGGATGCTGTCCAGGTCGAAGCGCAGCAACGGGTTGTCGCCGCCGTTCCGGCTCAGCTCCAGGCCGGTGTTCTGGCCGTAGTTGACCGTGTACTGCTTCGGCGTGTCCCAATCGAGGCGGCTGATCCAGGTATCGCGCACGCCGGTATAGCTGTCGCGACCCTGCTGGAAGGTTTTCGTTTGGACGGACGATGGCGCGCCGGGCCGGCCGAGCGCCTGCGCGGCGACCAGCAGATGGGCCAGCAGCATCACAAGGGAAGCGAGCATGGCCGCGCCGACGAAGCGGCGCCAGGTTTGGGTGCGGGTGGGCATGGTTCCCTCCGAAAAACGCAATGCCTGGAAGTGACCGGCGCTTCCGAAAGCGCCGGTCACTTCCAGGCTCCTCCCCACGGTCGGAGACCGGCCAGAGCGGGAAACGGGAGGCGCTGGCGACCTCCCGAGGCATGATTTACGCGGTTGGCAGTGTAAAATAGAAGGTCGCGCCCTGTCCAATCTGCGATTCGACCCAAATGCGGCCGCCGTGGCGCTCGACGATGCGCTGGCAGACGGCCAGGCCGATGCCGGTGCCGGCGTATTCCTGTTGGGTATGTAGCCGCTGAAATACGCCGAAGATGCGGTCGTGATCTTGCGGATCAATGCCGATGCCGTTGTCGCGCACCGAGAAAATCCAATGCGGAGTGGTGAATGCGGAATGCGGAGTGCGGAGTGCGGAATATTCCGCATTCCCCATTTGGGCTGCGACATGCACGGCGGGCGGCTTGTCGCTGCGGAACTTGATGGCGTTGCCGATGAGGTTCTGGAACAGTTGGGCCAGTTGGATCGGGTCGGCCAGGACGGTGGGGAGCGGATCGTGGGTAACGGTCGCGCCCGCGTCCGTGATCGCCAGGTCGAGGTTCCACAGCGCGTCATCGAGCGCGGCGTTGGCGTCGGTCGGCTGCGGCGGCTCGCCGCGGGTGCCGACGCGGGAGTATTCGAGCAGGTCGTTGATGAGACGCTGCATCCGTTTGGCGCCGTCCACGGCGAAGCCGATGAACTCATCGGCGTCGGCGTCGAGCTGGCCGCGGTAGCGTTCGGCAAGCAGACCGACGAAGCTGGCAACCATGCGGAGCGGTTCTTGCAGGTCGTGGGACGCGACGTAGGCGAACTGTTGCAGGTCGGTGTTGGAACGCGCCAGGTCGTCGTGGGCGCGGCGCAGCGCCGCCTCCGTTCGCTTGCGTTCGGTGATCTCGTTCTGCGCTTCCTCGTATAGCCGGGTATTCTCGACCGCAATGGCTGCATGGCTGGCAAAGAGGGTCAGCAGCGTCAGGTCGGCCGGCGTGAAGCGCCGGCCTGCCATATCGTCCAGGACGTGGATCACGCCGATAACCTGATTCTGCGAGATCATCGGCGCACTAAGTACCGTCGTGAAAGGTTGGTCCTCCTCGTAGACGGCGGCGCGTTTGCTCCATAGGCGATAATCATCAATAATCAATGGCTTCCCGGTTTGCGCCACCGTGCCGGCTGCGCCCTCGCCGTATTTCAGGATCGTGTCGGTGTAATCGTGCGGGGTGTTGTAGCTCACCACGCAACGGGCCTCCTGGCGGGCCGGGTCGCACAGGTACATCCCACCACTGCGCGCGCCCAGCAACTGCGCCGCCCGCTCGACGATGGTCTGGAGCAGGGTGGATAGTTGGTGCGGCGCGTTGATCTCAAGCACGGTGGCTTGAAGGACTGCAAGCTCCTCGGCGCGCTGGCGCAGCGCCTCTTCCGCCTGTCTGCGCTCGGTGATGTCGCGGCTGCCCATAATGGCCCCGATCATCTGGCCTTGGTCGTTGAAGATCGGGTTGCCGATGGTTTCCAGCCACACGTAATGCCCGGCGGCGTGCCGGAAGCGCAATTCCGCGCGGGTGACCGTGGCGGCGGCACGCGCGGCGATGGCGGTCTGGATGGCCTGGGCCCGATCATCGGCGTGGATGTACTCGAACATGGACCGGCCCACCAGATCCGCCGGGGCATACCCCAGCGCGGCTTTGTGCGAAGGGCTGACATATACATACCGGCCCTGGTCATCCGCCTGGACAATCATATCGAGCATGTTATCGGTGATATGGCGCAACTGCGTTTCGCTTGCGCGCAGCGCGGCCTCGATCCGCCGACGCTCCGCAATCTCCGCTTGCAACTCCCGGTTGGCGGTCGCCAGCTCAGCGGTGCGCGCTCGCACCCGATCTTCCAATGCTTCGTTCAGTTGGCGCAGCGCGTCCGCGGCTTGCTTGCGTTCGGTGATATCGCGGCTGACGCCCAGGATGCCTGTCGGCTTGCCATCCGGGCCGAGAATGAACGACATTTTGACTTCGGTCCAAACTGTGGAGCCGTCCTTGCGGAGCATCTCGAGCTCCAGCGACCGCGATTGTCGGGCGATTCTTTCAGGCGTGGAGGCGGCCGCTTCGGCCAGCATTTCGACCAGGAACTGGCGCGCCAACTCGATGGAAGCGGGTGTCAGAGTGTCTGCCAGCGGCTGCGTCATGGCTTCCTCAACGCTGTACCCCCGCAGCCACGTGACGGACGGGCTGGTATAAATGGGCCGCAACTGCATATCTCTGATCCAGATGACGTCCTTTGCGTTCTCGGCGATCAGCCGGTAGCGTTGCTCGCTCTCGCGCAAAGCGGCTTCGGCTTGCTGCCGCTCGGCTAACTCATGTTGGGCTTGCCGATACAGCCGAGAATTCTCGATGGCGATCGCGATCTGATCGCCCATCATTGCCATCATGCGCAGCTCGGTTTCGGGGAGATTGCGCGGCTCGGTGTACGCCACGTTCATGACGCCGACGACGCGCGCGCCGATCTTGAGGGGGAGACCGACCAGCGCGCCATGCCCCGCGGTGGGTGAGTCCGCATAGAGCGGATGCGCCCGGATGTCTGGTATCAGCATCGGTTCGCCGGTCCGGGCCACCGTATAGGTCAAGCCGTCCGGCCGGGGTTCGGCGATAGGGACGTCGCGGCGGCCATCCGCCCAACGCGACGTAGCAAAGGTCAGACGGTCCGCTTCGTACAGAAAAATGTGCGCATCCTCGATCTCGGGCAGCAGCGTGAAGGCCGCCTCAAGCACTAAATCCATCACGATATCCGGGTCCAAGCTGGAGGTGATCCCCAGCCCGATCCGATGGAGCGCCTCCAGCTCAGCCGTGCGCTGCTCGACCGCGACGCGCTGCGCGTTCAAGCGGTCGGCCATGTCATCGAACGCCCTGGCGACCAGCCCGATCTCGTCCGGTTGGGACAGGCCGATCCGCTGGTTCAGGTCGCCCTGTCCGATACGCTCGGCCTGAGCACGCAGCTTTTCCATCGGCAAGAAGACGGATTGTACCAGGAGCCGGTGCGCCAACCAGGTCACCAACGTCAAGAACACCAACAGGCCGCCGCCGAGGAGGAGCCAGGCCGCCCGGCTGGCGGCGAACGCTTCGCTCCAAGGCAGTTCGGTCATCACGATCCACTCTGTACCCGCCACCTGCTCTGTGGCGCTTACGACCGCGATGCCTTCCAGGTTCGCATAGGTTCCAAACCATTTGTAGCCCGGCGTCTCCAGCACAGCCGCCAGCTCGGGCCGCCCGGCGATGGTCGCGTTTGCCAGGACCATCCGGGGATCCGTATGGGCGATGATTTTGCCCTGGCGATTGATCACATAGGCGCGGCCACTCTGGCCGAAGCGGATATCGGCGACGACATGCCACAGGACGTCCATGTTCAAGCGCGCGACGATCACGCGGCCTTCAACCGCGGGCAAGGCGAGAATCAGGTAGGGTTGGCTCGTGGCAGAAAGCTGGACACTGCCCTGGTAATGTTGGCCTGCCCGCGCCTGCACGAACCATTGGGACTGCGGAATCGTGCGCAGGTTCGCCAGCACGAGGCGCTCCTGCGAGGCGCTCGCAATCACGCGGCCGTCGGCATCCAGATAGACTACCTCCAGCAAGGCGGGATTGCGCTCGAGCGCCTGGCGCATCATCTGCGGCTGAATTTCCAACTCATCTCGACCCAACAGAGCGGTCAGGATCAGCGTATCTTCGACGCGCTGAATGAACGCCGCCACAGTCTGCGCGGCGTGGCGAGCCGCTTCGCCCTGGCGGTCGCGCCAGGCTGCCTGCTCGACGCGCCACGTAAAGCCGATCACGCTGATTCCGGCGACGAATAGGATGGACAGCATGATCGCGCCCAGCAAAGTCATAAGGCGCACGCGCAGCGTATCCAGGTAGATGCGTCCGGGCAGCCACATGTGGGGCGGTAGTGATCCTGGTCGGCGCATCCAGAGCCTCACTTGCCGGCCGTTATGAAGCGTTCCCAGATGTCATCGTACAGTTTTTGCCCGGCCGGGCTGAGCGGCAAATACCAATTCGCCTTCTGTATGATTTCCTTCGGCGGATAGATCACGACGTCATTCGCAATCTCCGGTTTGATGAAAGGGTGTGCTGCTTCGTTAGCCACTGCATAGAGGGTCTCGTTGACGATCTGCCCGCCGATATCCGGTCGCAGCACGAAATTCAGGAACAACTCGGCGGTGGCTTTGCGCGGACTGTTGGTCGAGATGACAAAGCTATCGCCCCACAACATGCTGCCTTCCGCTGGCAAAACGTACCGGATCGCATCGTTCTGGCCGCGCGCGTACTGCGCGTCGCCGGGCCAGCCGACCATGATCACGACCGCGCCGCTCATCAGGGGGCCGACCGCTTTCTCGACTTCCACATCCACGAACACAACCGACGATTTGAGATCTAGCAAGCGTTGCAACGCGGCATCCAACGCCTGGGGCTCCTCAGAGTTCAGCGGATAGCCTGACGACTTGAGCGCGATGCTGATCAGCTCGGTCGGTTGGGCGCGCACGGCGATCTTGCCGGCATAGCGTGACTCCCATAGATCGGCCCAGCGCGTGACCGGCGACTCGACCAGGTCGCTACGAACCAACAGGCCGGTGGTGCCCCAGCTATACGGGATCGAATGGCGATTGCCCGGATCGAAGGTCAGGTCACGAAAGTCGGCCATGACGTTCCTGAAGTTGGGGATCTGGCGGTGGTCAATCTCGGCGAGCAGGCCCTCGGTGGTCAGCGATTGGAGCAGATCGTTCTCGATCACCGCCACGTCGTACACCAGCCCGGCTTTGATCTTCTCTATCGCCTCTTCCTGGGAGTCATAGGTCAAGTAGGTGACTTGGACGCCGTACTCGGCAGCGAAGGCGTCCAACACGGCTTGCGGCATGTACTCGGGCCAGTTGTAGAGGACCAGTTCCTTTGCCAATGGCGGCGGGGTAGCGGTGGGCGTCGGCGTCGGCCCCGCGCAGGCCATCAGCACGCCAAGCGCCAGGGTCGCCAGCATGATGCAGCATCTGTTGACCATGATGAATCCTCCTTAAGATTGAGAAGGCGCGCTTTCAGAGGCATTCAGTTCCATTATACTTGGTTTTGCAGTGTGCGCAAGCCTCTCTGCCGGGCCGCAGCAATTCCAGATATGAGTCAGACGATGATGTCACTCCTTCGCTTCTCTCAGAGCCTGCCCCTTCACTACGTTCAGGGCAAGCTCTGAGTGTAACGAAGGGATTCTTCGCTAGAGGCTTGCGGCAACGGGTGTTGAGCGGTAGACCAGCTCACGCAAAGCGTGACGCGCCACATTTGGAATTGCTGGGAGTCGGGGGTCGGTTTGACAGAAATCCCCTCATGGCGGACAATGGGCTGCTTCTCACAATCACAGCACGGAGTATCCCTTGACCGACTCACCCCCCATCCTGCCGCGCGACCTGGGCGACGGCCTGGTCTTGCGGCGCTCGACCCCCGCCGACGCCGAGGCGTTGGCCGAATTCAACAAGCTGATCCATCGCGATCCAGGCGTCGCCGAGGCGGATGAGCCGGTGGCGGCCTGGACGCGCGACCTGTTGACTCGCGCCCATCCTACATTCAACCCAGACGATTTTACCATCGTGGAAGATACGCGTATTGGAAAAATCGTCTCGTCCCTCAACACCATCTCGCAGACCTGGGCTTACGGCGGCATCTCGTTCGGCGTGGGCCGGCCCGAGCTGGTGGGGACGCTGCCCGAATACCGGCGCCGCGGGCTGGTGCGCGCCCAATTCGAGGTGATCCACGCGTGGAGCGCCGACCGCGGGGAGTTGGTTCAGGCGATCACCGGCATCCCGTTCTACTATCGCCAGTTCGGGTACGAGATGGCGCTGGCGCTGGGGGGCGGCCGCAGCGGCCTCCTCTCGGCTGTGCCCAAGCTGAAGGAAGGCGAGATCGAGCCGTATCGCGTCCGCCCCGCGGTCGAGGCCGACCTGCCCTTCATCGTCGCGCTCGACGCCGCGGCGAGCCGGCGCTGGCTGGTGACATGCGTGCGCAGCGAGGCGGAGTGGCGCTACGAGCTATCGGGCAAAAACGAGATCAACGTCAACCGCCTGGCCTGGGCCATCGTCGAGGCGGCTTCCGGCGCGCCGGTCGGTCTGGTCGGCCACGCCTGGCGCGTTTGGGAGGGGAATCTGGGGGTGGCCTACGTCGAGGTGGCCGCCGGGGTCTCCTGGCTGGCGGCCGCGCCCTCGATCCTGCGCTATCTCGGGGGGACCGCCCAGGCCTACGCGTCCCGCGATGGCAAGCCGGCCGACCGGCTGCAGTTCTGGCTGGCGCAGGAGCATCCGTTTTTCGCCGCGGCGCAAGACCTCCTGCCGACGATCCGCCGGCCCTATGCCTGGTATCTGCGCGTGGCGGACCTGCCGGGCTTCCTCCGCCACATCACGCCCGTCTTGGAAGATCGGCTGGCCCGTTCCATCGCGGTCGGTCACACCGGCGTGCTGAAGCTGAGCTTCTACCGGGATGGGCTGCGCCTGGCGTTTGACGCCGGCCGCCTGACGGTAGTCGAGCCGTGGATGCCGACCCATGATGACGGCGGAGGAGCCGCGTTCCCCGGCCTGAGCTTCCTGCAACTGCTGTTCGGCTATCGGTCATTGGAAGAGCTGCGCGGCGCGTTCCCCGATTGCTGGGCCGACGGGGACGCCCCGCGCGCCCTGCTCGGCATCCTTTTCCCGAAGCAGCCGTCCGATTTCTGGCCGGTGGCGTGAATGGAATGCAGAATAATGAACGATGAATGCCGGAGGAGGAGCCGATGAGTGATGCGTCCCATATGTTGCCGCGCGATCTAGGCGCTGGGCTGGTGATGCGCCGATCCACGGCCGCCGACGCGGCGGCGATTGCGGAGTTCAATGCGTGGGTGCAGGGCGATCCCGCCAAGCAGCAGCCGAATGAGGGGGAGATCTACTGGGCGCGCGATCTGCTGCGCGGGGATCACCCGACCTTCCATGAGGATGATTTCACGATTGTCGAGGAGGCCGCGACCGGCAAGATCGTCTCGGTGACGAATCTGATTGACCAGACCTGGACATACGGCGGCGTCCCGTTCGGCGTGGGCCGGCCCGAATCGGTGGGCACACTGCCGGAATATCGCAACCGCGGGCTGATCCGGGCGCAGTTCGCTGTGCTGCATCGGTGGAGCGCGGAGCGGGGGCAACTCGTCCAGGGGATCACCGGCATCCCGTGCTACTACCGGCAGTTCGGCTACGAGATGGCGCTGGATCTGAGCGGCGGGCGGATCGGCTACCCCCAGACGATCCCGGCGCTCAAAGCCGGTGAGACCGAGGCGTATCGCTTCCGGGCCGTGACCGCGGCCGACCTGCCGTTCATCCTCCGGGTGGACGCGCACGCGGCGCGCCGGCTGCTGGTCGCCTGCGTCCGCGATGCCGCGCTGTGGCGCGCCGAGATCTTCGGCAAGAGCGAGCAGAACCTGACGCGGCTGGAGTGGCGCATCATCGAGACGGCCGGCGGCGAGCCGATCGGCTACCTGGGCCACGGCTTCAAGCTGGACGATGACGGTCGCCTGCATATGCCGGTCTGCGAGCTGCTGGCGGGCGTATCGTGGCTGGCGGCCGCGCCGGGACTGCTGCGCTATCTGAAGGCGACCAGCGAGAGCTATGCGGCGCAGGCCGGGCGGCCATTCGCCGAGGTTTACGCTTCGCTCGGCCCAGACCATCCCTTGTTGAAGGTCGTGCGCGGCCGGCTGCCCAAGGTCGCCCGGCCCTACGCCTGGTATCTGCGCGTGCCCGACCTCGCCGCCTTCCTGCGCCACATCGCGCCCGTCCTGGAGGAGCGCCTGGCGCATTCGGTCGCGCCCGGCTACACCGGCGAGCTGAAGTTGAGCCTCTACCGCGATGGGGTGTGTTTGACGTTTGACGCCGGCCGCCTGGCGCGCGTCGAAGCCTGGCGCCCGCGCCCCGGCGACGAGGGCGCGGCCGCGTTCCCCGGCCTCACCTTCCTGCAACTGCTCTTCGGCTATCGCACGCTGGACGAGCTCCAGGCCACGTTCAGCGATTGCTGGGCGGCGGACGACGATGCCCGCGGTCTGATCGAGGCGCTCTTCCCGAAGCAGCCGTCGGCGGTGTGGCCGGTGTCGTGAGTTGGCGCGCGGCTCCGAACGGACTTGACTTTCTCATCCAACGATCGTATTCTATTGGCGGCGAACGGCGGACACACGGTACGCGACCCGGAGCATCCATGCCCCTACCCGACGACTTCCAATTCACCCAATCCAACCTGCAGGACTACGCCGACTGCCCGCGGCGGTTCCAGTTGCGCTATCTGCTGCAGTTGGCGTGGCCGGCGATCGCGGCCGAGCCGGCCGACGAGTACGAGGCGCAGGTGCGGGATGGCGAGATGTTTCACCGCCTGGCGCAGCAGCACGTGCTGGGCATCCTCCCGTGGCAGGATCAGCCGCTGTTCGATGACGAGCCGCTGGCGGAGTGGTGGCGCGCCTACCTGGCCGACCCGCCGCCCGATCTGCCGCCCATCCGTCTGCCGGAGATCACCCTTTCGGCGCCGCTGGGGGACCACCGGCTGATCGCCAAGTACGACCTGATCGCGCTCGATCCGGGCCGCCGGGCGGTCATCGTGGATTGGAAGACCTCGGCCAAACGCCCGCGGCCGGGCTGGCTGGCCGGCCGGCTGCAAACCCGCGTCTATCGCTACCTGTTGGTGCGGGCGGGGAGCGATCTGCGTCACGCGCCAGACGCTTCGCAAGCGCCTGGCGCGTTCGGCGCGGCTCTCTCCCCCGACCAGGTCGAAATGATCTACTGGTTCACCAACTATCCGGACGAGCCGGAGCGTCTGCCCTACGACGCGACCCAATTCGCCGCCGATGGCCGCGCCTTGGCCGAATTGGCCGCGGAGATCGCGCAGCGCGGCGACCCGGTCTTCCCGCTGACGGACGACCTCAAGCGCTGCCGCTTCTGCGCCTACCGCTCCCTCTGCGGCCGCGGGGTGGCGGCCGGCGACCTGGCGGACGCAGGGGACGAGGCCGCAGCGGTCGAGGAGCCGGCGGCGGCCGGGGATTGGGCGGAGCGGTTTGACTTTGAGCAGGTGGGGGAGATCGCGTTTTGAGCCTACGGTTGAGGAGAAAACCCGTTTTCTCTGAGAAAACGGGTTTCTGGCAACCCCGCGTTTTGCCATTCGTGGCTTGATATGATAATACATACGTAATTGTATATACTCTGTGTGGAAATGTGACATGGAAACCACCCGACTCTTCTACAGCGGCAACAGCCAGGCGGTCCGGCTCCCACGCGAATTCCGGTTCGCCGAGGATCGCGTGTACATCAAGCGCCTGGGGAATGCGGTCGTCCTGCTGCCGTTCGGCGATCCGTGGCGCTCGCTGCTGGACGGCGTGGCGCTCTTCTCCGATGATTTCATGGCGACCCGAACGCAGGGAGAGGCCGAGGCGCGCGCGCAGGCATTCGAATGAGATACCTGCTCGACACCAACATCTGCATCGAGATCATCTGCCGGAAATCCCCGGAACTGCTCGCCCGGCTCGTCGCGCTGCCGGTTGGGGAGGCCGGCGTGTCGGCGATCACCGCGGCCGAGTTGTGGGCCAGCGTCCAGAAGAGCCGTGACCCGGCCCGCAACGCCGAGGCGCTGGCGATGTTCCTGCTGCCCTTGGAGGTCGCCGCGTTCGACTATGCCGCGGCCGAAGCGTATGGCCGGGTGCGAGCGCAGCTTGAGGACGCCGGCGCGCCGATCGGGCCGCTCGACACCCTCATCGCCGGCCATGCCCTCAGCCTGGCCGCGATCCTCGTCACAAACAATGCGGCCGAGTTTGGACGGGTGGCCGGGCTGCGCGTCGAGGATTGGCTCACCCGACCATGACCCGCGCCTGGCTCGAACCTTCACCCGTCCGCGTCCCGCCCGACCTGGCCGCGGCCATCGGCGGGCATCCGCTCGTCGCGGAGACCCTGGTCCGCCGCGGGATCGTGACGCCGGCCGCGGCGCGGGCGTTCCTCGATCCGAGCGCGTACATCCCTGCCCCGCCCGAAGCGCTGCCCGGCCTGACCGTCGCGGTCGAGCGGCTGGAGGCCGCGATCCGCGACCGCGAGCCGATCTGCGTCTGGGGCGATTTCGACGTGGACGGGCAAACCGCCACGACGCTGCTCGTCTCGGCGCTGGCCGATTTGGGCGCGCAGGTCACCTACCATATCCCCGTGCGCGCGACCGAGGGGCACGGGGTCGGCCTGGTCGCGCTGCGGGAGGTGATCGCGGGGGGCGCGCGCGTGATCCTCACCTGCGATACCGGCATCACTGCGCACGAGGCCGCCGCGTTCGCTCGCAGCCAGGA
>Ga0233425_10001646_pt1 | contig 48658 bp, 49 predicted proteins | sample Watercolumn_Towu_2_FD_181712 | JGI IMG/M metagenome (GOLD analysis project Ga0233425, IMG submission 181712) | Freshwater microbial communities from Lake Towuti, South Sulawesi, Indonesia - Watercolumn_Towuti2014_140_MG | ecosystem: Environmental > Aquatic > Freshwater > Lake | place...
CGCTCTCGATCGCCGAGGTGGTCGGCCCCGCCGCCGGCAGGATCGAGCACCCCGACACCGCCGTGGCGGCGAGGAGGGCAATGGCTAGAGCGCGCATTCAGATCGCCTGGCGGTTTCTCTCATCGGGTGGGTAGCCGAAAGCGGCCAAGCTGTCCGTGGCGAGGCCGCCACACCGGGCGAGGGAGCACGGAACGCGTCGGTCTTTCCCCGGTGCTCACACTTGTCCCGCGCTCTGCATACGGCGCCTCCCGGAAGCGACGCCGCCCTGCGAGGATGGTCCTGCGGCCTCCGTCCGCTAGCTGTCCGGTTTCGGCCAAGTGCCGGCCGAGCCTCGTCCAGGTTTCGGCCCAGTCTCCACCAAGCCGTCGCCGTCCGGCCCGTGGGTGGGTCGAGGCGCCCGGCACGGCCCCTCATCGCTCCTGCGAGAAACCGCCATGAGGCCGAATGACTGACCCTCGTCCCGCCGCCCCGACCGTCCTCGTCGTGATGGGCGTCTCCGGCTCCGGCAAGAGCACGGTGGCCGCGCTGCTGGCCGAGAGGCTCGGCTGGACCTTCGCCGACGGGGACGATTTCCACACGGCGGACAGCATCGCCCGCATGCGCGGCGGCCATCCCCTCGACGATGCGGCGCGTCAGCCCTGGCTCGAACGCATCCGCACCTGGATCGACGGGCGGCTCGCGGCCGGAGAGAACGCCGTCATCGCCTGCTCCGCTCTCAAGTGCGCCTATCGTCGGACCCTGATCGACGGGACCGCTCGAGTCCGCCTCGTCTTCCTGGAGGGGAGCCGGGACATCATCCAGAGCCGGGTCCGGGCGCGCCACGGTCACTTCATGCCGGCGACCCTGCTCGACAGCCAGTTCGCCGCCCTCGAACCGCCGGGACCGGACGAGGCCCCGATCACCGTCGGCATCGAGGAGAGCCCCGACGCCATCGTCGCGGCGGTCGCGGCGCGGCTCGACATCCCGGCAGACGACGTCTGCGGATAGGGGAGCCCACAGGAGAGCTCATGGATATCGCCCTCGTCGTCTCCGACGTCGACGGAACGCTCGTCACCGACGACAAGCAGCTCACACCGGCCGCCGTCGAGGCGGTGCGGCGGCTCGGCGCGGCGGGCATCGGCTTCACCGTGGCCTCCAGCCGGCCGCCGGTCGGGCTGCGCCACCTGGCGGCAGCGCTCGACCTCAAGCTGCCGATGGGCGCGTTCAACGGCAGCACCGTGTGCACGCCCGATCTCCGGCCGCTCTCGGAGCGGCTGATCCCCGATGCGGTCGCCCGCGAGGCGGCCGCGCGCCTCGACGCGGGCGGCATCGATCTCTGGGTCTTCGCCGACGGGGTCTGGAACCTGCGCGACGACCAGGCCCCCTACACCGACCTCGAACGCCGCACCCTGCGGACCGAGCCGAAGGTCGTACCGGATCTGTCGCCACTGCTCGGGCGTGCGGCCAAGATCGTCGGCGTGAGCCGCGACCATGCCGGGCTCGCGCGACTGGAGAAGGCGCTCGCGGCGGATCTGGCTGGGCGGGCCGCCGTGCATTGCTCGCAGCCCTACTACCTCGACGTGACGCCGCCCGGCATCGACAAGGGCAGCTTCGTCGCCGATCTCGGACGGCAACGCGGTCTTCCGCGGGAGCGAATCGCCACGCTGGGAGACGCGGCCAACGACATCGCCCTGTTCCGGGAGAGCGGGTTGTCGATCGCCATGGGCAACGCCGCTCCCGCCGTGCAGCGGGCGGCTTCAAGGGTGACGCTGGGCAACAACGAGGACGGATTCGCCCGCGCGATCAACCGGTTCGTGTTCGGCGACACCTGAGGTTCGCGCCCGCCGCTGCCGCGGCCACCTGTGCCCCTTCTGCGACAGGGGCGGGCCCGCGCGCTCCGGCATCCTCAGGGATTTCCCCGGGCTCCACGTTCCCGCCTCATTTGGCCCCGACCCAGGCGAGACAAACTGAGCCGTAACGAGCGATCCTCGCGAGGCTCCGCGATCGCCGCCCTCCGATCGGAGCGTGCGGCCGGTCAGCCGGAGACCCGAGCGAGGCGCCCAAAACGACCGGGTCTCCCATGCGCCTTCTCCTCGCCGCCCTGCTTGCCGCCGCTCCGGCGTCGGCCTTCGCTCAAGAGGCGGCGCGGGACAACATCGATGCGCTGATCGCCGAGCAGGCCCGGGCCAACAAGGTGCCCGAGGCGTTCGTCCATCGCGTGGTCAAGCGCGAGAGCAACTACAACGCCCGCGCCAAGGGCGGCTCGGCACTCGGCCTGATGCAGATCAAGCACGCCACGGCGCGGGGCCTCGGCTATACCGGCGACGCCGCCGGGCTTTTTGATCCCGAGACCAACCTGAAATACGGCATCGCCTATCTCGCCGGCGCCTATCGCGCCGCCAAGGGCGATCTGGAACAGGCCTATCGCTACTACAACCGCGGCTACTACTACGCCGCCAAGCGCCTCGGGATCGATGCCACGCCGCCCGACGACGCGGGCACGACGACCGTCGCCGCCGCGCCGCCCGCCAACGCGACCGCCCGCTCCGCCAACGGCTTCGACGGCCTGTTCGCGCTGCGCGGCAGCTCGACCGGAACCACTTCGGGCAACGCTCCGGCGGGAGGGGTTCAGCAGGCGCTGGCCTACGCCGCGCCGGGCCCGGGGCCGACCGACGCCGTGGAAGTCCCCCTGCCGCCGCGCCGCCCCGCCGCCCTTTCCGGCGGCGCCGAACCGGTTCAGGTGGCGAGCCTCGCGCAGCCGATCTCAGCGCAGCCGCAGGCCGCGGTTCAAGCCGCCGCCCAGGCTCAGCCCGCTCCGCAAGGCACGGCCGCGCCGCAGGTGGTCGCCGCCATGTCCGACGCCGTCGAGGTGCCGCTGCCGCCGCGCCGCCCCTCCGAAATCGTGCTCGCGGCGATCGCCCGCCCGCCCGTCGCGGTGGCCCGCAGGACCGCCGAGCCGGCTCCGATCCTGGAGGCTTCGGCCGCTCCCGGCACGCCGTGAATCCAGCGCACATCAGCCGCCTGTCCATAGCCGAACCGGCACTCTAGCCAGTCGCCCTTCCTGCGGTTATACAGCCGGCCTCGAATCTCCGTTATTCAACGCGGTGCCATCGGCGATCCTCCGATCAGGAGGATGGGCCTTGGGCGCCCTTTTTGCCTGAGGTACACTCCCATGGCCGTTCCGAAGCGAAAGACCTCCCCCTCCCGCCGCGGCATGCGGCGCTCCGCCGACGCCCTCAAGGCCCCGACCTATGTCGAGGACAAGGACTCGGGCGAGCTGCGCCGCCCGCACCACATCGACCTGAAGACCGGCATGTACCGCGGCCGTCAGGTGTTGAAGGTGAAGTCCGCCGAGGCGTGATGATTGTGGGCCGCCGGCGCGTCCGGCGGTCGCCATCTGACGGTCAGAGCCGTCGTCCGGAGGCCGCGGCCCGTGCGTAGAGCGCGGCCGCGGCCTTCGTGCGTTCGGGGCGGGCCGGGCGTAGTGTGGGATCGGCGCTGACGATCAGCTGTGTCAGGAAGCCCGCCATCGGGCGGCCGCCCCGGAGGCGGGGCCCGGCGCCGTTGCGAGATCCGGCCACGAGGGCGCGCGAGGAAGCCTCCGGGTCGGCATCGCGGTCCTGATCGGCACAATCGGTCTCGGAACGGTCCATCTCGCGCCACGCCTCCGGCCTCGCACGGGTTCGCGTGCAAGGCCGGGGCCGACGTTAACCGGATCTTAACGATCTGTCTCGGGCCATCCGGCGCGGCCGCCGGGACACGGGGAGCGCACCCGCTCGGCCGGAAGCGCTGCTCGGCGGCAGAGCAGAGCGAGAAGCCCGAGAGAGCCCAAGGATGAATTCGAGCGTCTGCAGGCGCGGCCGCCGGTGCTCGAAGCCCAACAAAAACAGGGTCATCGCCCGCGAGCGATGACCCTGGGGAAGACCGGCCTCGCGGCTCGAGAGCTACTTGCGCGCCAGCGATTCCAGACGGGCCTGCATCTCCGCCATCTGCTTCTTCAACTCGTCGAGGTCGCTCGCTCCGGCGGAGGCGACGGGCGTTGGGGCGGGTGGCGACGCCGGTACCGCGCTCGACGGCGGGGCAGGGGGCCCGAAGCCGCCGGTGAACATCTTCATCGCGTCGCCGAAGAAGGTCATGTTGGCCCGCACCTGCTCCTGCAGCGCCTGCTGGAAGGCGGAGGGGCCGAAGCTCTGGGCGAGCTTCTCGCGCAGGCCGTCCTGGTCCTTGGCGAAGTTCGCCATGGAGAATTCGAGGAAGCTCGGCACCATCGTGCGCATGCTGTCGCCGTAGAAGCGGATCAGCTGCCGCAGGAAGGCAACCGGCAGCAGGTTGTCCTCGCCGGCCTTGTTCTCCTGCTCGAAGATGATCTGCGTCAGGACCGAGCGCGTGATGTCGTCGCCCGAGCGCGCATCGTAGACGATGAAGTCCTCGCCGTTCTGCACCATCGTCGCGAGGTCTTCGAGCGTGACGTAGGTGGATGTGCCGGTGTGGTAGAGCCGGCGATTGGCGTACTTCTTGATGACGGTCTGATGCGCCCTGCCGTTCTCGGCCATCGTTGCGACACCTCCCGCTTCGGTCATGAGTCTGCGCAAAGCTCAACGCTCCGCCATGATCGGCTGCCCGCCTGCGCAGGCCGGGTTCTGCATTCTTCAGAGCCGACCTTAAGGCTTTCGCGACGCGGCGAAAACAGCAATTTATCTCTGTCCCCGCAGAATCCGGCTGTGCCAGTGCGACGCCGACGCGACGTTCGAGCCATCTTGTCCGAAAGCACGCTTGACTTCGCCAGTCCTGCGCTCTTCATCCGGTGAACGGCAGGTCGCGCACTGGACATTCTGGTCTACCAAATATCGCGCCGCCGAACGAGGAGAACGTCACGATGGCAGCCAGCGAAGATATCGTCATTGTCGGGGCGGCGCGCACACCGGTGGGTTCGTTCGCCGGCGCCTTCGGCTCCGTGCCGGCGCACGAACTCGGCGCCGTGGCGATCAAGGCCGCGCTGGAGCGCGCGGGCGTCTCGCCCGACGACGTGGACGAGGTGATCTTCGGCCAGGTGCTCACGGCGGCCGCCGGGCAGAACCCCGCGCGCCAGGCCGCCATCGCCGCCGGCATCCCGGAAAAGGCCACCGCCTGGGGTCTCAACCAGGTCTGCGGCTCCGGGCTTCGCACCGTCGCCGTCGGCATGCAGCAGATCGCCAACGGCGACGCCAAGGTGATCGTGGCGGGCGGCCAGGAATCGATGTCGCTCGCGCCCCACGCGCAGTATCTGCGCGGCGGCCAGAAGATGGGCGACCTCAAGCTCGTCGACACCATGATCAAGGACGGCCTGTGGGACGCCTTCAACGGCTACCACATGGGCCAGACCGCCGAGAACGTGGCCCAGGCCTTTCAGCTTACCCGCGACCAGCAGGACCAGTTCGCCGTCCGCTCGCAGAACAAGGCCGAGGCCGCCCGCAAGGAGGGCCGGTTCAAGGAGGAGATCGTCCCCGTCACGGTGAAGGGCCGGAAGGGCGACACCGTCGTCGACACCGACGAGTACATCCGTGACGGCGCCACCGTCGAGGCGATGGCCAAGCTGAAGCCCGCCTTCACCAAGGACGGCACGGTGACCGCCGCCAACGCCTCGGGCCTCAACGACGGCGCCGCCGCGCTGGTGCTGATGTCGGCATCCGAAGCCGAGCGCCGGGGCATCAAGCCGCTGGCCCGGATCGTCTCCTGGGCGACCGCGGGCGTCGACCCGAAGGTGATGGGCACGGGCCCGATCCCGGCCTCGCGCAAGGCGCTGGACAAGGCCGGCTGGAAGCCCGCCGACCTCGACCTGATCGAGGCCAACGAGGCCTTCGCCGCCCAGGCCCTGGCCGTGAACAAGGACATGGGCTGGGACGACGAGAAGGTGAACGTCAACGGCGGCGCCATCGCCATCGGCCACCCGATCGGCGCCTCGGGCGCCCGCGTCCTCATCACGCTGCTGCACGAACTCAAGCGCCGCGATGCCAAGAAGGGCCTCGCCACGCTCTGCATCGGCGGCGGCATGGGCGTCGCGATGTGCGTCGAGCGGGTCTGAGCGAGTGGACTCGGAGGGGAGGGCCACCGTGCCCTCCCTCTTCCTGACCTCAAGCTGAATTTGACGAAATCAGCTTGAGAGTTTGTGAAATTTAAATGCGATGCGAGCCCGTCATCGTCCGGCTACACAGGCGGAGATGACGGATCGCGCCCCGGAAGCGCCGTGACAGGATCGTTGACCTGTCGGTCACGAGCCTAGCGGGTGTTTTGCAAAGCGTCTTAACAATAACCCGATACGGGAAAACGGAGGAAAGCATGGCTCAGGAACGCGTCGCCCTCGTCACGGGCGGAACGCGCGGCATCGGCGCCGCGATCTCGAAGCGCCTGAAGGACAAGGGCTACAAGGTCGCCGCGAATTACGGCGGCAACGACGAGGCCGCCAACGCCTTCAAGGCCGAGACCGGTATCCCGGTGTTCAAGTTCGACGTCGGCGATCTGGCAAGCTGCGAGGCCGGCATCAAGGCGATCGAGGCGGAAGTCGGTCCGATCGACATCCTGGTGAACAACGCCGGCATCACCCGCGACGGCGCCTTCCACAAGATGACCTTCGAGAAATGGCAGGCGGTCATCAAGACCAATCTCGACTCGATGTTTACCTGCACCCGTCCGCTGATCGAGGGAATGCGCTCGCGCAACTTCGGGCGCATCATCATCATTTCGTCGATCAACGGCCAGAAGGGCCAGGCCGGTCAGACCAACTACTCGGCGGCCAAGGCCGGCGTGATCGGCTTCGCCAAGGCGCTGGCGCAGGAGAGCGCCTCCAAGGGCGTCACCGTTAACGTGGTGGCACCGGGCTACATCGCCACCGAGATGGTGATGGCAGTGCCGGAGGACATCCGCAACAAGATCATCTCGACGATCCCGACGGGCCGCCTCGGCGAGGCCGACGAGATCGCCCACGCGGTCGAGTACCTCGCCAGCGACGAGGCGGGCTTCGTGACCGGCTCGACCCTGACGATCAACGGCGGTCAGCACTTCGTCTGATCGAGGGACCTCTTCCCCCGCCTTCCGGAGGCCGCCGGTCCGCGCGACGGATCGGCGGCCTCCGCCGTTTTACGCGCAACCTCCCCGGACCGGATCGGATACCGGCCCGCTCCGACCGCCTCGCGCCACCGCCGTCCGGCCGCGAGCCGGGACCCAGGCGCGCGTTTGACCGCCCGCCTGCTCGCCTGCCCCGAGAAAATACTTTATGCCGCCCTCGACCCTCCCCGACCCACTCTCTTCGATGACCTGGCTGTGCTGCGCCTCGCGCTGATCCTGCGGCGAAACCTGCCTCGTCTGGCGGGCCTCGCGACCATCCCGCTGATCCGGGCGGTGTTCCTTCTGGCGCGGATGCTCGGCACCGACCGGGCGAGCAGGGCCGGCGGCCGGCTCGCGCGCCTCGTCGGTCCGTTCCTGCCCTCCCATCGTACGGCGATGGCGAACCTCCGGGCGGCCTACCCGAAGGAGGATGAACGGCGGCTGCGCGCGATCGCGCTGGAGGCGTGGGACAATCTCGGGCGCACCGGCGCCGAATACGCTCATCTCGACACGATCTTCGATTACGATCCCGAGAACCTCGCCACCCAGCGCATGGAGGTGCGGGGGCTGGAGCAGTTCTTCGCGATCCGCGACGACGGCCGGCCGGGGCTGATCTTTTCGGCCCACCTCGGAAACTGGGAACTGCCGGCGATCTGCGCCGAAAAGTTCGGGCTGGAGGCCACGGCCGTGTTCCGGCCGCCGAACAACCCGGCCGCGGCCCAACTGGTGCAGGAGGTGCGCCGCAAGACCATGGGAGGGCTGGCCGCCTCCGGCCCCGGTGCCGTCTTCGCTATGCAGGGCGTGGTGGAGCGCGGCGGACACCTCGGCCAGCTCATCGATCAACACTTCACCCGCGGCGTGGTGGTGCGCTTCTTCGGCCGGCCGGTTCTCGTCAACCCGCTGCTCGGCAAGCTCGCCCGGCACCACGATTGCCCGGTCCACGGAGCCCGGGTGGTGCGCAAGGAGAACGGGCGCTTCCTGCTCGAACTGACGCCGCCCCTCGATCTTCCCCGCGGCCCCGACGGGCTGATCGAGGTTCAGGGCGCAATGCAGGCGATGACGAGCGTCGTCGAGGGATGGGTGCGCGAGCATCCCGGCCAATGGCTGTGGATGCACCGCCGCTGGCGCCCCAACATGCTGCCGAAGGGGACGCTGCCGACGCAGCCCGCCGGGGAGACCAAGAGCATCTGATCAAGCGCCGGATTCCGGCGCCCGATCCCGGCGGTTTCACGAAGAATCAGTCGGCCCACTCGCCGCGGCGCATCACCGGCACCGCCTCGCCCGAGGCGGTGATGCCGTCCACGTCGATCTGCGCCGAGCCGATCATCCAGTCGATATGAATCAGGCTGCGGTTGGCGCCGCGCTCGGCGAGATCCGCCTCGCTCAGGCCCTCGCCGCCGTTGCGGAAGCATTTGGAGTAGGCCTGCCCCAGGGCGATGTGGCTCGCCGCGTTTTCGTCGTAGAGCGTGTTGTAGAACAGGAGGCCCGAGGCCGAGATCGCCGAGGAGGCGGGCACCAGCGCCACCTCGCCGAGGCGGGCGGCGCCCTCGTCGGTGTCTAGCACCTTGGCGAGCACGTCGCTGCCGGTGCGCGCCTGCGCCTCGACGATGCGGCCTTCCGAGAAGCGCACGCGGATGTCGTCGATCAGGGTGCCCTGGTAGGACAGCGGCTTGGTGCTGGCGACGGTACCCTCCACCCGCGCCCGGTGCGGCGTGGTGAACACCTCCTCGGTCGGGATGTTGGCGTTGCAGACGACGCCGTTCTTGGCGGTGGTCGCGCCGCCGCACCATTCGTGGTCGTCGGCCAACCCCACCGTCAGGTCGGTGCCGGGACCGCGGAAGCGCAGGGCGGAGAAGCGTGAGCCGTTGAGCCGCTCGGTGCGACGGGCGAGGTCCCGGTTGTGATCGCCCCAGGCCGCGATCGGGTCGGACCCGTCGATGCGCGAGGCGGAGAACACCGCGTCCCACAGGCGGGCGACGGCCTCGCCCTCGGGCAGGTCGGGGAAGACGGTGCGGGCCCAGGGCTTCGTCGCGGCGGAAACGATGGTCCAGTTGGTGGAAAAGCCCGCGATCAGCTCCAGCGCCGGCACGTAGGCCTGGGAGCGCGAGCGGTTGGCGCGGGCGACCTTGGCCGGGTCCTGCCCCGCCAGCAGGGAGGGATCGTCGCCGGAGATGGCGAGGCGGGCCGCTCCGCTGCGGTAGGCATCGGCCATGCCGGCATAGAGCCAGCCGGCGGCCCGGTCGAAGGCGTCGTCCGGCGCGTGGGCGAAGCGGGCGAGGGTCGCGGCGTCGTCCGCGTAGAAGGTGGTGACCAGCGAGGCACCGGCCTTGTAGGCGTGCTCGGTGATGGCGCGGGCGAGCGGCACCGCTTCGAGGGGCGCCGTCATCACCAGTTCCTGGCCCGGCTGCAGCCCGAGGCCGACCCGCACGGCGACCTCCGCCAGCCGGTCGAGGCGCTCGGTGAAGGGGAGGGCGGCCGTTCCCGGCATCTGGCTCATGGGGCGATCTCCAGGCTGTCCCGCCGCGCGCGATCTCCCCCGCTCGATGCGGGTGTCAGACCCTGACGCGGCTCAGGCCGCGCGCGACCACGTGATCTCGCCCAGATTCTCGCGGAAGGCAAAGCGCAGAAGGTGATCGGAGACGACATTCTCGAGTCGTGTCAGGCCGGCCGGGTCGGGGGTGGCGACCTGCATCAGCAGGGCGTCCGAGCTCGCCTCGAAGGTGCAGATGCGGTCCTCGCCGAACGGAACACGGCCGTGGTCGCCGCTCTCCTCGACGGGGAACTTATGGCTCCAGTGGCGGCAGAGCTGCTTGAGATAGCGGCTCGCTTCCGCGGTCGGCACCCGGGCCTGTGAGATGGGCATTGATGGTCTCCTTCAAAATTGGTGCGGACGGGATCGCGCCAAGGACCCGTCGCCGAGCCCCCGTCGCCGAGCCCCCGCCGGGGCCGGTCGCCCCCGCCGGCCGCCACTGCGGCGCATCGCCTTCCGAGAAGGAGGCACCGCAATGCAGCATGTGGGACGAGGGCCTAAAATCGTCATGCGACAAAACCGCGGCAGGTCGTTCCGTGACCGGTCGCCGTAGAGGGCGATTGTCGGGTCGCAAGGGTTAACGAAGTGACCATCCGGGACGTCATTCCGATTGTGCGCAAGGATGATTCTCGCCTCGCCGGCCGGGATCATGCCGCCATCTTGTGCGTCGCACAATAACCAACCGGCGCGCCTACGCGTTCCCACGTGCGCCCCGTCACGTCCTTCCCCGGTTGTCCCCTTCCTCAGAGGGGGAGTGCGGGCGGCGCATCGTCGGACAGGGCCACCACCTTGCCCGGATTGAGCAGATCGTGCGGATCGAGCGTGGCTTTGAGCCGCCGCATCAGGTCGAGACCGACCGGATCGGCGGTCCGTGCGAGTTCGTCGCGCTTGATCAGGCCGATGCCGTGCTCGGCGGCGATCGAGCCGTCCATCCGCTCGACGATGCCGTGGACGATGGCGTTGAAGCGGCTCCACTGGCCAAGGAACTCCGCCCGATCCATGCCGGGCGGCTGGGTCAGGTTGAAGTGGATGTTGCCGTCGCCGAAATGCCCGAACGGGCAGGGACGCAGCCCCGGCATCGCCGCCTCGCAGGCCGCGCCGGCCTCCTCGAGGAAATCGGCCAGCCGCGAGAGCGGCAGCGAGACGTCGTGTTTGATCGAGCCGCCCTCCGCCTTCTGCACCTCGGGCAGCAATTCGCGCAGGCGCCAGAGGGCGGCGTCCTGCGCCGCGCTGGCGCCGATCACCGCGTCCTCCACCAGCCCCGCCTCGATCGCCTCGGCGAGCAGCGCCTCCATCTCGGCGCGGGTGTCGGCGCCGGGGCGGGGGGAGGACAGCTCGATCAGGGCGTAGGCCGCGTGCGGGCCCGCGAGCGGCGGGCGCACGCCGATCCCGTGCCGCAGCACCATCTCCAGGCCGAAGCGGGGGATGTACTCGAAGGCCGTCAGCCCCCGGTCGGCACCGGCCCTCATCCGCGAGAACAGGGCGAGCGCCGCCCGCGCCGAGGGAAGGCCGGCGAAGCCGACACAGGTCGAGAGCGGCTTGGGGAAGAGCTTGAGCGTCGCGGCCGTGATGATGCCGAGGGTGCCCTCCGAGCCGATGAACAGGTGCTTGAGGTCGTAGCCCGCGTTGTTCTTGCGCAGGGCCTTGAGCCCGTTCCAGACCCGTCCGTCGGCAAGCACGACTTCGAGCCCCAGAACGAGGTCGCGGGCGTTGCCGTAGGCCAGCACGGCGAGCCCTCCGGCATTGGTGGCGATCCCGCCGCCGATCCGCGCCGTGCCCTCCGCCGCCCAGGAGAGTGGGAACAGCATCCCTGCCGCGTCGGCGGCGGCCTGCACGTCGGCGAGGATCATGCCGGCCTCCACCGTCATGCTGGCGCCGAGGGGATCGATCGCCCGCAGCCGGTCGAGGCGGTTGAGAAACAGCACGATCCCGCCGAAGGGCACGCCGCCGCCGACGAGGCCGGTATTGCCGCCCTGCGCTACCACCGGCACCCGCGCCTGCCCGCAGGCCCGCACGGCGAAGGCGACCTCTTCGGTCGAGCCCGGCGCGACCACGGCGAGCGCATGGCCATGATAGAGCCCGCGCGATTCGACCACGTGCGGCGCGATCTCGGCCGGATCGGTGCGGACGTGCCGCGCGCCGAGCCGCTCGGAGAGCGCGGCGAGGAGGCGGTCGTGAGCGGGGCGGTCCTGAGCGGGGTGGGCGTCGGTCATCGGCGGGCGGGCGAGGGCATCGTCCGCCTCAGATAGGCCGCGGGACCGGAGATTGCACCGAGCGCCGTGGATGGCGGGGAAAGGCCCGATCGAGGGATGGCACGCTCAGGGCACTCGGAGGTTCTCTTGCGGGTTTCCTTCCCGCGGCGGGTCGCCGCCCGACCGATCCTGTTTGATCGTCCGACCGAAACGAGGCTTGAGGCGCCATGCTGTCCGTGATTCCGAACCCGTCGCGCACCACGCTGCCGATCCAGGGCAGCCCCGACCTGTTCCCCGTGCGCAGGGTGTATTGCGTTGGCCGCAACTACCGCGCCCATGCCCGTGAGATGGGCGCCGACGAGCGCGACCCGCCCTTCTTCTTCCTCAAGCCCGCCGACACGCTGCAAGTGGTGCCCGAGGGCGCAACGATCGCGCATCCCTACCCGCCGCGCACCGAGAACTACCATTTCGAAGTGGAACTGGTGGCCGCCCTCGGTCGCGGCGGGCGCGACATCCCGGTGGAGAGCGCCGGCACCCATGTCTACGGCTACGCGGTGGGCCTCGACATGACCCGGCGCGACCTGCAGGACGAGGCCAAGCGGCAGGCGCGCCCCTGGGAGCTCGGCAAGGCGGCGGATTGTTCCGCTCCGATCGGCCCGCTGCGGCCGGCCGGCGTCATCGGTCACCCGCGCTCGGGCGCGATCACACTCGATGTCGACGGCGAGGAGCGCCAGCGGGGCGACCTGTCCGAGATGATCTGGTCGGTGCCGGAGCAGGTCGCGCTGCTCTCGACCTATTTCGAACTGCATCCCGGCGATCTGATCTTCACCGGCACGCCGTCCGGCGTCGGGGCGGTGCGGCGCGGGCAGACCATGAGCGCGCGGATTGAGGGGGTCGGGTCGATCGCGCTGAGGGTCGTGTGAGGGAGACGCGACGGAGGGGGCGCCACCGTCTACAACACGCGGCATGATCCTGAATCTCGACCGCCCCTGGCTTCACCGCTTGTCCCTGCGGGTCGCGCTCCTGACCCGCGGCATGACGCTGGGGGTGCGTGGCGTCGCCATCGACGGGCAGGGACGCGTCTGCCTCGTGCGCCATACCTATGTCGGCGGCTGGCACCTGCCCGGCGGCGGGATCGATCCGGGCGAGAGCGGCCCCGCGGCGATGGCCCGCGAGTTCCGTGAAGAGGCCGAGATCGTGGTGGCGCCCGAGGCCGGCCTGCAGCTGCACGGCTTCTTCCTGAATCCCGGGGCGCTGCGCCGGGACCACATCGCCGTCTACGTCGTCCCGGCCTTCACGGTGACGGGGCCGAAGCGGCCCGACCGTGAAATCGCCGAGGCCGGCTTCTTTCCCCTCGACGCCCTGCCGGCCGACACCACCCGCGCCACCCGCGCGCGCCTCGCCGAAATCCGCGATGGACGGCCTCCGGCCGAGCTTTGGTGAGCCGCGACAAAAATCTCGAACCGGTCCCGAACTTGGCGCTTGCATCCTCCGGCGGGATAGTGTTTACACACCTCCACCGACGGGGGCGCCCACGGCGCCGAACGGACGGACAAGAGAGCGGGTGTAGCTCAGGGGTAGAGCACAACCTTGCCAAGGTTGGGGTCGAGGGTTCGAATCCCTTCGCCCGCTCCAGTTTCCCAACCAAATCAAGGCCTTAGGGCCACTCTGCGGTGAGTTTGTCACGCCGAGGATATGCCGGGGCTTCACCGAGGCTTCACGTTTCTGGTTCTGGAAGCGACAGCCTGAAGGTATCAGCGCGGCACCGTGATGCTTCGTATCGGCTTCTTTGCAGCGCTGTAATGCTTCGAGCGGCGCCGATGCCGAGGGATTCGATTCGCTCCGAAGATCATTTCGTTCCTTCAATCGATTGCTGGACAGGAATGGAATGCCGCGCAACGCCCACATCGTCGCCCCCGGCGTGCTGGACTGCCCGCCGATGTGTCATTCCATCGGGTTCGCGTCGCATGAGATCGAAGAGGCTGACGACAACCTCAACCCATTCGATCGCGCTGAATGACCTGCTCCAACTGCGGAAGTCGTCTCAGGCGCGTCCCACCAGGGAAATCGGCGGCAAGTTGCCCTTCGATCTCGAACTGACCTTCGAGGTGGCGAAGCAGCCGCCGGTATCAACGAATTCTCTAAATACCCGGCTGTCCAGAGAGTGGGACGGTTTCATGTCGGTCGCGTTGCCGGCGCGGATGACCTGACCAGTTGGCTTTGGACCGGGCTGATTGAGAGGATCAGCCAGGACCGAAGGAGTCGGACATGCGGCGAGGACAGAAAACGAGCGCGGAGCAGGTGGTGCTGAAGCTGCGCCAGATCGAGGTGCAGACAGCCCAGGCCAAGCGCTTGGCGCTGGCGTGCAAGGAGGCGGAGATCTCCGAGCAGAGCTACTACCGCTGGCGCAAGGAGCACGGCGGGCTCCAAGTCGATCAAGCCCGGAAGATGAAGGATCTGGAGCGCGAAAACGCTCGGCTGCGGCGGCTTGTGGCCGACCTGTCCTTGGGAGAAGCAGGTGTTGGCGGACGTCGCCTCGGGAAACTTGTAGCCCCAGAACGACGTCGGCAGGCGGTGGATGCCATCCAAGAGAAGTACGGCCTCTCGGAGCGTCACGCCTGCCGCATCGCCGGTCAGCATCGGGGCACACAGCGTTACATGCCCACGCTGCCGGCCGACGAGGATGGCTGACCCGCGCCATCGTCTCCTTGGCGTCCGAATACGGGCGCTACGGCTACCGCCGCCTCACCGCGCTGCTGCAAGCAGATGGCTGGCAGGTCGGCAAGGATCGGGTTCAGCGCATTTGGCGTCGCGAGGGGCTGAAGGTCCCCAACCGACATAGACCCCGCAGCCGGCTCTGGCTGAACGACGGTTCGTGCGTGCGGCTGCGCCCGCTCTACCGCAACCATGTCTGGAGCTTCGACTTCGTGCAGGCACAGACCCATGACGGGCGCTCCCTACGCATCCTGACGCTGATCGACGAGCACAGCCGGGCCTGCCTCGCGCTGAAGGCGGCCCGGCGGATCAACAGCCTGGGTGTGATCGGGGCGCTGGCCGACGCGATGTGCCTGCACGGCATCCCAGAGCATATCCGTTGCGATAACGGCTCTGAGATGATCGCGAAGGCGTTGCGCAAGTGGGTCGCCAAGACGGGCCCGCAGATCCAGTACATCGCGCCGGTCTCGCCGTGGGAGAACGGGTACTGTGAGAGCTTCAACAGCAAGCTGCGCGATGAGTGCCTACGGCAGGAAATCTTCTACTCACTGAGGGAAGCGCAGATCGTGATAGGGCTGTGGCCAAACACCTACAACCGCGTCCGGCCGCATTCGTCGCTGGGCTATCAGCCGCCGGCGCCCGTCACCTTCCCGGATCTAGCCTTCCGGATTACCCATGGCTGCTGCCTTGCAGCAGACTCTCACTCGGCTCGGTCCAAAAAAATGCCGGTCAGGTTAAGTTCCGCTTGGCCCGCTCCCAGTCGGTGTTGTGCGGGCGGGCCGCCGACCCACTTCGCGGACACGCATCCGCCTTCACCGTACGACCAGGTCGTGTCGCCCAACCAGGGCACCGCACATCGCCGCGATGGCGTACGATGTGACGATCCACAGGCCTTTGACGAGGCGGTGCGAGCCGGGGGTATTTGTTCGAGGCTCTTCACCAAACGCCGTGCTCCCACCCTTGGCTTCAGCCAATCAGGCCGTGGATCGCCTTGCAGTGATCGACCAAGTTGGCATGAGATGAGACGAATTCCTTCAAAGGAGTTTCGATGCCGTAGAAGTATATATTCGCAACAAAGCCGTAGATGGCAGCATCGAAACTGGACGGCCTCGGTCCGAACAGGAAACCGCTGGCTGGGACGAGGTTTGCTAGAACCTGCAGGTCGGCGGTGCCCCGGGCATAGGCCTCCTCCGGCGCGTAACGACCGATCCCTTGATAATAGTAGCGCTGCGCGTTGAACTCTCGCGCCTTCCGGAGATGCTCGTCCGAAAGCTCGGGATGCTCGCGGCGCAGGGCATCCCGGAACGCCGGCCAGAACCGTTCGTCCTTCCAGCGTGAGTAGGACATCACCCAGTAGAGGTCGTCCAGCATACGGGTGACGAGGTGACCCATGTCCCGGTCGCCCGGCTTGAGCCCGGCGTCGATGGTCAAGCCATAGTGGTGAGTGAGGTAGGAGATGATGAGGTTGCTGTCGCCGACCATGTTCGCGCCATCGACGATGTAGGGAAGCTGCGCCCGTGGAGCAGCCGAAGCATCCATGATGTGTTCGTGCCTGAAGGGCAGCCCTGCGAGTTTGAGAAAGGCAAAAACCTTCAGGCCGTAGCCGTTGTTGTCGGCTACACCGAACAGGCTCGGATAGGAGTAGAGAGTAAGCATCGCCTCCTCCTTCGACGTCGCTGTTATGCGCTGCACGCCACTCGTGCATACAGGCTGCGGGGAACCGCCTTCTTGTCGCAATGCCGGCGCTTTAGAATCGCTGTTCCTGACGGCCTGGGTTGGGGCCGCGCCGTGGTAGGCCGCCATGCAGCTATGCCAGATCTGCGAGCCCAGGTCCCAGAGGCTCAGGTGGTTCGGGTTCGGCGCGGTGAAGACCTCCGTCCGAGCCTGCGCTCGGCAGGCCGCGTCCTCAGGCCCCTGAACCGGCGGCTCGTCTCCAAGCCCCGAGCGGGTCGAGACAACGAAGAACGCGACGGCGAGCAGTGTCTTGCGCATGATTCGTTGATACGGCTTTCAGTTGGTTGCTGTTGACGACCGAAATCCCGCTTCTCCGCTCTATGAAGGTGCTGGCCCTCGGCCCCCGAGGCTCAGGCGCTCCTCCCTTCCGAGGCTGCGAATCGCCTCGCGGTCGGGCTTGCCCTGTTCCGTGCGGGGCGCCCGAGGGACAGGTGCGACGCTCAGCCGGTCTCCGGCCTGAAGCCCGAATGCTGCGGCGACGGCTTGACGGCAGTCGTCTACGTCGATGGCGGAGCCCGGCCACGCCCCCGCGGTTGAAATCCAAGTACCATGCCCCCCGCGGACTTTCCCTGCAGTCGCTTCGAACGTCCGTTACCTAGGCAGAAGCGCTCCGTCAGCGGCGGCTACTTCATCAGCAGTGGCACTGTGCGATAGCTTCCGAATGCAGGCACGAAAATGTCCGACGTGCCCCGGAACCGGCCCGCACGTGCTGCGTTACGCGCGTGCGAGGCTCTGAATGGGCTCGCACCATGGGCGCCGGACACCCGATGTCCGGCGTCCCTTGTAGTCACGTTGCTCATCGGAGGATGTGGTTATGAGGACCTACGACGTTGCGCCCCTGTTCCGTTCGTCCGTCGGCTTCGACAGACTGCTTGATCTGCTGAGCCAAGCAGAACGGGCCGAAGCGACAACCGCTTGGCCGCCCTACAACATCGAGAAGGTGGCTGAGGACGAGTACCGCATCACCATGGCGGTGGCCGGTTTCACGTCGGACGAGATCGAACTTACTCAGCATGATACAGCCCTCCTCGTCTCGGGCCAGAAGAAGAGCCAGGAGAGCGAGCGCCAGTTCCTGCATCGTGGCATCGCCGCAGGCACGTTCCGCCAGACCTTCGACCTGGCCGAGCACGTGAAGGTCACGGGTGCTTCGCTGGAGAACGGCCTGCTGACCGTGGATCTCAAGCGCGAGGTGCCGGAGGCGCTTAAGCCCCGCCGCATCGCCATCGGCGGCATGCAGGATGCCATCGGGCAGGACAACGCGCCTGCACAGGTCGAGCACCGCGCCAAAGCTGCCTGATCTCGACTAGGAACGACACGGATCTCGCGCGGGTCCTGTGCCCGCGTGGAAGGTGGCATGCCCTCAACCATGCTGATGGAGACGAAAGTCATGAATGTGAGAGATCTGATCCCCTGGGGCCGCAGCACGAACGCTCCCGCGCCGAACCGTATGCGGGATGAGCCCGCGAACCCGCTCCTGACGCTTCACCGCGAGATGAACCGTCTGTTCGATGATGTGTTCAGTGACCTCGGCACCGGAGCCTTCTCGCCGGCTCTACGCGGTCTCGGCTGGCCGAGCGTCGAGGTGGTCGAGACCGAGCAGGGTCTGCGCGTCTCGGCCGAACTGCCGGGCCTCGACGAGAAGGATGTCGAGCTCGTTATCGAGGACGGCATCCTGACGTTGCGGGGCGAGAAACGGTCCGAGACGAGTGACAAGGAGCGCGGCTACACGGAGCGTTCCTATGGCCGCTTCGAGCGCAGTCTCGCCCTTCCCTTCGCCGTCGAGGAGGACAAGGTCGAGGCCTCGTTCAAGAACGGCGTGCTGAGCGTGACGCTACCGCGCTCGGCAAAGACACCGGAGCGAGGGCGGCGCATCGCGATCAACGGCGGCACGCCGCAGGCAACGGCGCCCTGAGGCGCACTCTCCCGGTTCTGGGAAAGCCGACAGCTGAACGCATGAAACGGCGGCCGGCGCGGACCCGCGGGTCAGGTCGGCTGCTGAACCTTTGCTCGATTGAGGAGGGACCCATGCAGCAGATCGAGACACCCGCCGAACGGCTCGCCCCCCTAGTCTCGGCGATGCTCCAGCCATCGACTGTGGACGCGTTCAAGGTCTTTAGCGCTCCCGGGTATGTAATCGGACATCCACGCGACGAGGTGCTGATCTATCCCGGCCTTAGCACGGCCGATAAGCGCATCGTTCTTGCGTCCTGGACATCCGATGCCCGGGCTGCAGAATCATGCCCAACCCTGCGCTGCCTGCCAGGGTACTGGGCCGAGCCCGTCCCGCTCGATGCCATTCTGACCGAGCTGCAGGCGCTCGACGGCGAAGAGCCTGCACGGCGGACGGACGGAGTGCCCGCGCAGCGACTGCCGCTTCAATTCGTCAATTGCCGCCGGCGCAGAGGAGCGTCGCCGACCTACAGCCACAACTGAGGCTGGAGAGGATGCGATGGCCACATTCAATCCGAAAATTCGACCTTGGCGTCGGCTGAATCTGCCCTTCTCGCTGAGCGCCGGTTTCCGGTCTGTTGCGAATGGGTCGGTGCTTCCCGGTTGGGTCGCGGTCAGCACCCTCTGCACGGTGATCGCGGCCCTTCTGCCTGGATCCTCTGCGCTCTGGAGCTTGGCCTTCCTACTCATCCTGGCAGGCTACGTCTGGCTCGGCGTGGGACTCACCGCGGGCGGAGCTCCGTTCGGACGCGGGCACCTGACGGTTTGGGACGGTGCGCTGCTCTCCTTCGCCACCAGCTTCGGCGTGCAGGCTGCCGCGCATCTCGGAGCCTGACGTGATCGACGTGCCAGATCACGAGATAAGCATGCCGGATCAGGGCATCCGCATCGGACACAACAGCCCGCCGGCGCAGAGGTGTGGCTTCTGCAAGGCGACGACTGTCGCCTGGTAGGCTCGCTAACGCTCCGAAGTGCCTCGGCGGTCGGGATGCCTCGTCCGAGCGAGACCGTGGCACGATGTCCGAACGTCGGAGCGTGCCTCGTCGGCCCGCGCGGAACGGGGCGGGCATCCGAAGTGCGAGGTGGCCGCGCGACCCGCTCCCGGTGCGCAGACACGGCTGCGTGCCGGAGCGGGCCGCTTCAGGACGGAGGGGGTGACGGCGGGCGTTCGGACGAGGGCGGCGACACCACCCGTGGGCGCGGATTTCCGCGCATGATGCGCGGAAGTTTCCGGTCTCCCGACCGGGGAGCCATCATGTGGCCGCCACGACCGCCTGCCCCGTCTTAAGTGTCGAGGTAGTGGCTCCGCAACCGGGCGCCGAATCCTTCGTGTTCTAATGAAGCAGTGGAGTTCATGATGACGAATATACAGACCGAAGCGATCGCCGCGACGGACAACGCCACGGTTGCGATTCTCAACGTGTTGATGGCCTTTCTCGAAAAGCAAGGCGTCATGCGCCGCGAAGACTTCGGCAACTTCCTACACGCCTCCATCGAGGGCTGGCGAGCGGAGGGGGTGGATGAGAAACTCCTGCGGCTGATCGAAATCAAGGCGCGCGGAATGGCCTTGGATCCTCCTCCTTCCGTGCAGAACTGAGTGCATCCCTGCATCCACCGGTTTCCCATGCCCAGACAAGCCGGGCCCGAACCGGGCTGATCGCGAGGGTCGGCCAGGATCGGAGGAGCCGGGGATGAGGCCGAGTCGGAAGACTGATCTGCCCCCACGGGGTGGTTCATCGTCAGGTTTGGTGGATCACGCTGCGAGGAGGAAGCGGCGGCGCAGGAGGTCGAGCTTGGCCTGGCCGTATATGGCGCGCTTGAGGAGCTTGAGCCGGTTGACCTGCCCCTCGGCCTGTCCGCTAATCCAGGGCAGGCGGAGGCCGGCATGAACAGCGGCTCCATCCTGAGCGAGGCCGCTGGCGAAGCTCTCGACCACCTGCACACCGCAGGCTCGGGCATCGCTCAGCCAAGCGTCGAAGGGCGGGGCGATGCCAAGCTCGGCCGGCGCGCTGCCGCAGCGGCTGCAGACGATCCGACAGAATCGTCGGCCGAGGTCAGCGACCTTGGCAGCCTCGTCATCCTGCAGCACGCGTGCGACCGCAGCAGCGAGATCGTGCGGCTCGCGCAGGAGTTGCCACGACAACTGCTTCGGTGAGGGTAGCGGCGGCGGTGCGGCGGGCGCCATCGGCAGCGGCGTCTGGAGACGCCGGATCGTGGTCCTGGCAGGGCGGGTGCGCCGCTCGGGCAGCCAGCGTCTGATCTGCTTGACGGTGCCAGCGAAGCCGCGGGACCGCAACTCGCGCCAGAGCTGCATGGCGTTCTCGCACCCCGCGGCCTAGCGGGCGTGCAGGTGATCGAGATGAGGATCGAGGTGGGATTGCCCCGGTTTGGTGGACACTGAGAACGCTTTCGCGTGAGGTGTTTGCCCGATGCCAAAGACCCGTCCCGCATACCCAGCCGAGTTCCGTCGGCAGATGGTCGATCTGGTTCGTGCCGGCCGCGATCCGACCGACCTCGCCCGGGAGTTCGAACCCTCGCTGCACGGCGCCTGCGCCCTGGCCTGCGCGAAGACCTTGCGGATCGCCTGGAGCGTGCCGGAGAGGTAGTCGGCGGCGTTCCATTCGGCGACCGAAGTCGCCACCAGCGGCACACGTGCGGACTTGGCAAGCGCGCGGGCGAAGCTCGTCTTGCCGACACCTGGAGGCCCCGACAGCAGCAGACCGCGATGGTCGAACTCCGCCCAGCGCAGCCGCCCGACGCGATAGGCCTGCAGATCGGCTGCAGCTGCCAAGCCCCATTCCTTGGCCTCGCCATAACCGTCGAGCTCCTCCAGGGCAGGCCCCTCGACCAGATAGTCGGCCTTGGCAGCGACGATCCGTTCCAGCGCAGCGATGCAGCCATCGGGCGTGGCCGTTCGGCGGAAGGCGACGGGTAGATCGGCGATGTCGATCATGCGGAGGAGATTGGGATCGATATTCTTCGAAGGCCGGCTGCCGACAACGGCTTCGACCACGAGGGCGAGGCCGGCCTGATCCAGGCACGGCAACGCGATCCTGTGTTCGGACGACCGCATCAGGTCGCGCGGCAACTGACGCTTCGGATCGGGTGCGATGCCGACGATCGGCACCCGCACATGCAGTGCGGTGCCGATCACATCGTTGCCCTTCTCGGGCCGAGCATCGCGACCGACGCCATCGCAGACGAACAGGGCGGCATTTCTGCGGGTCAGGTCACGGGCTCTCCCGCTCGAGAGTTCTACGACCTTCGTGTCCGGCCGGAACAGGCACTTCTCCGCGACGATGCGGACAGGTTCGACAAGATCGATCACGTGCGTGGCGAGCGTGACGACGGGCGCCTCGCGGCGCAGCCGGCGAACAAGACCGGGCTCTGCCTCGATAGCGCGGGCGAGTATCACGGCCACGGCCGCGAGATCTGCTGGAACCGGCACATGCGTGGCCTCCGGTCGGTTCTCTTCATCGCGAATGACGATCTGCTCGATGGCGTCGTTCTCGTCGAGAACAGCGTCATCCTCGAAGCCGAACGGGTTGGAGCGTTGGTCGGCCTTGAGGCGTTTGCGTTCGTCCTGGGCGAGTTGTTGCAGGAAGGCGCGTGCGAGTTGGTCGGAGGATGCGCCGTCATGGGGACGCGGATCCGTGGATGAAAGCAAAGAGGATGGAGCGAGCATGCGAGATCTCCCACGGCCAAGCCACGCGAGGGCTTAGCCGTCAGCGTCAGTGCTGGATTGGGCGGAGGCGGCGCGGCTGGCTCGATGTTTGAGCGCATTGCGGGCGTCGGCATCTGGAGATCGCCTGCTTCATAGGCGACGACAGGATTCGAACATAACAAGAACGTGTTTGCTAGTAGGCGGAGTGACTTTTGCACAGCGGTGGTGTGTTTGTGCTTTGGCCGTGTTGCGCCATCTGCGGACAGCTAGCGAGCGCGGCCCGAAACGCCGCTTCCGACCTTGGTCGTGTCAAAACGCCGTTTGTCTGGGTGATGCGATGCTTGCGGGCGTTCGGAAGTGCCTGTCAGCGGTTGGGGCGCTTACGGCGATCATCCTGACCTCCGAGAGTATCTCCTGAAGGTTATGTACCCTTCTTGGGCTGTGTGAGGGATGTTCTGGGCTATCAGGTCGTCGTGATGGCCGCGCCCAAGGCTGGTCGGCCGACGCTGCTGACGTCGTGCCACATGAGACGCGACGGCCCCCCTCATCCGCCAGGTCGCGCCTTCGGTGGGCCGCCGCTCCCGGATCCCTGCTCCGGTATCCACTCCCGAGACACGGGGTCGCCTCGCCAAAGCTGGGAGGCAGCACTCCCCGGGTCACCGGGCGGCCGGCCACCACATAGGGCAATTAGGCAGCTCGTTTGTCGGTCACACTCGACATAAACCCGTTTTGTGTTGCTCGTGGCCGCCAAAAAGCGTGTCCACCTTGTCAGAACTGACTGTGTCGGTTATAGCTGACGTTAAGTCGTTTTGCGTTAGTCGGAACCGACGGATTTATCATGGGCGTGATGGACAGGCGGCGCAGCCCGATCCCCTACGAGGCTGGTAAGGCGCTCCAGGAACTCGGCTCCAACCTCAAGACGGCTAGGCTCCGGAGAAACATGACCCTCGAAGAGGTAGCAGGTCGGATCGGCGTCCACCGCACGACCTTGGCGCAGGCCGAGCGCGGCGACCCGGCCGTCATGGCCGGCACCTACGTGGCAGCTCTCTGGGTCTACGGGTTGACGAAGGAGCTGGCCGACCTCGCGGCGCCGGAGCGCGACGCGGAGGGGCAGGCGCTCGAATCCGCCTCGTCCCGACACCGTGCACGTTCGTCCCTCGGTGGCATGAGCAATGACTTCTAGCTGCTACGTCTACGTCACCCTGCCCGGCCGGACGAATCCCGTCGTCGCCGGCCGACTGGATGTCGCGCCGACGCGGGACGGCGGCCAGGTCGGGCGCTTCGTCTACGGCAAATCCTATCTCGCCCGACCCGAAAGGGTGGCCATCGACCCGACCCGACTTGCAGTCTTGGACGGGAGCGTCAGACAAAACGCCGGCGCGAGCCCCATCTTTCCGTCTCTGCGCGACGCGGCACCCGACCGTTGGGGCCGGCTGGTGATCGAACGGGAGTACGGGGGCGAACTCGACGAGTTGGGGTATCTCTTGAACTCCCCGGACGATCGGGCCGGCGCGCTCGGCTTCGGCCTGAGCCCCGAGCCGCCCGCACCGCTCCGGAAGTTCAACAGGACGCTGCAGCTACCCGAGCTGCTCGACGCCGCCGACGTCCTGTTGGCTGGGGGCGCGGGCGACGACCGAGCCGTCACCCGCCAGGTCGAGAAGCTGCAACTCTTGGGGACGTCGATGGGCGGGGCGCGGCCGAAGACGGTCGTCGAGGATGACGAGGGCCTTTGGCTGGCGAAGTTCAGCCGACCGGACGACGCCTGGGACAACCCGCGCGTCGAACATGCCATGCTCGAATTGGCGGCGGAGGTCGGCCTGTCGCCGGCGCGATCCAAGGTGGTCCAGGTCGGCGGCCGGCCGGTGCTGTTCGTCAAGCGCTTCGACCGCGAACGTGTCGAGGGCGGCTATCTCCGCCATCGGATGATCAGTGCGGTGACCTTTCTGGATGCGAGCGAGACCTCGTCGGACCGGTCGCGCTGGTCCTACCCACTCCTCGCCGACGAACTTCGTCGCACCGATATCGACCAACTCGCGTCGCGCCGGGAGGTGTTCCGGCGGATGACCTTCAACGCCCTCATCTCGAACGTCGACGACCATCCTCGAAATCATGCGCTAATCGCGGACGCACGCGGTTGGCGCCTCGCGCCGGCCTACGATCTCGTGCCGACGCCGATGGTGGCCCAGGACGGGCGAACGCTGGCCATGCAGGTGGGCAGCCACGGCCGCGTGGGCACCCGCGACAACCTTCTGACGGAGTGCGCGCGCTTCGGACTCGATCGCGAGGAGGCTTCGCGCGTCGTCGACGACATGCGGACGGCCGTCTCGAACCGATGGTACGCGGCCTGTCGCGGGACGGGCGTGTCGCCCGACGATTGCGAGCGCATCAGGAGCGCGTTTGTCTATCCCGGCTTCCAGTGGGTCGATGGGCCCGACGACGAGTACGACGCGTCGTCGGGAGCGAGCCTCCCGAGCCCCTGAGCGGGACGGGGCATCGCGGGATGAGCCTCGCCGAGCGCCCCCGCGGATGCGGGGGGGCGGTGCGGACTCGGTCGAGCGCGGCAGCGGACCTGGACGAACGGCATGACCTGCATCGCCATCCGCGAAGGCCTCAACGGCAAGCCCGTCGCGTGGCGCGAACGGGTCGGGCACGGCTGCCTCTGCTGGCTTTGGCAACCTACACCTGGTTTCGCGAGCATCGGCGGCCGGTTATTTGCCCGTCCGACTGGGATGTCGGGGGATGGCGGGACGGCGTAGGCGGACCGCGCTTGGGCTTAGGGTCCCAAGCCCGTCGTGGCGCCGCTCAGGGTCGGGCGTCTCGCTGACAGGAGGATACGGCCGCGCTTCCCGGGCGAGACACCTGCCAAATTCCTGTCGACAGCGATGCCGGGCTCTCGTTCGTGGAACGTTCCTGTAATATGCTGAAGATGTTGCGTCCCGACCCGTCCTTGCCGTGCCCATGACGTTACGCATCCGTAAACGAGCCGCAATGGACCTGGAGGCGCAGGGGGCCGTTTCGCGCGTCGAGAAGGTCGGGCCGACCCATGCCAGAGGTTTGCACCATCTCGCGGGCGTTGGCGTGAACATCCGCCAGGGCGAGCCCTGCAACGCGATGAGGGTCGACTTCGAACTCAGTTGCGGCACGGCCGCCCTGCGCATCGCGGGACGGGATTACGCCATCTCCATGCGCGCCTGCCACGTGGCCCTGGAGCGCGAGAACTGCGAGGTGGCGACCCATTCCCGCTACGAGCACCGGCTCGGTAAGGGAAGCTTCGAGATCAGCGGGACGGAGACGCTCAGCAGCGGAAGGGAGCGGGACGCGGGCATCGGCATTGAGGCTTCGGTCGACGCGAATCCGGTCAAGCCGTCATTGATCGGACTGATTGCGGGTCGCTACAAGCGCTCCGACAAAAGGAACGAAGAAAAGAAGGATGTCGTCAGGCGCGAGCCCGTCGTCGACCTGATCGTCACGTCCGGCCAAGACCGCTGGCAGGTCGGGGATCCGGCCCGTGGCGACGCCCGCAGGGATGACGGCCGGCTCCAGGGCACATATTTCGGGGAGGAGCGCGGCAAGGACGGTGAGGTGCGCGAGCTTTGCGTTGTCGGAAGGGTGGATGCGTCGCAGCCGGTCGTGCTCACCGCCACTGTCTCGGCATCGTTCGGTCACGTCCTCGTGCGCGGTCCAGACGGACCCGTCGCGGAGGCGGACCGCACGAGCGCAGAGGCCACATTGCGCCAGCGGTCGTCGAAAGCGGCCAGGGAGCATGTGTCGGCGAAGGCGGACCTCAGGGCGCGGGTGGCAGGCCTCGTCATGGCGAAGGCGCTCGGCGAGGCGCAACGCGACGCTGGCTTTCCAGTCGCCGATGGCGAATTTCTGATCGCCGTCCAGTCCCTCGCCGTCCCGCCTGAGCGGGTGCGCCCCGAAGGGGACGACACATGACGACGCTCGACACCGTAGGCATCCCATCCGGAGCGTTCGACCGCGTCGCCGCGGTGTGGGACGCCACCGAGGTGACGCTTTGGGCGCTGGTGGCGGCCGGAGGGCTCGATCCTGCATCGGATTTCCGGCACCGCGACCTGCGGGGTTGGCCCCTGGGGGGCGAGGATGTCCGCGGGTTCGATTTCACCGGGTCGGATCTCAGGTCGACAGGTTTCGAGGCCGCGGTGGTCGATGCGACGACCATCCTGGATGGTGCGACGCTCGACCCAGCGGTTGGCCGTAAGCCCGCGCGGGCTGCGCCTGCTCCCGCGGCGCGGGGCCGCGCGCCCCGGGCGGTCCCGCCCGAGGGCGGCTACACAAAGGTTCGCGTCCCGGACCTTTCCGACGCAGAATTGGTCGACCGGACGTTCGTCATCGCAGATCCGCTCGCGTTGGAGAACCTTACGCAGGGGGCACCACCGGCAGACCAGTGGCTGACCTACGAGGGCCGGTACGAGGTAGGAGCAATGGTCGCGTGTGCCTTCGCGCATCGGCATAAGCGCGGCTACATTTTCCGGGACGAGGCGGACCGACGCTACCTGATCGGCCACGAGTGCGGCGCCAAGCATTTCGGCCTGGGGAACTGGCAGTCCTTCACCGCCGGCCGGGAGCGGCTTGAGGAGCGCGGATCCTATCTTCGGGTGATCCGCGATCTCGCAGACACGTTGCGCGCCCATCGCGATTGGATCGCGGGGCTGCCGAAGAACCCGGCGGTCCGGGCGTTCGACGCGTTGAGGGTCGACTTGCGGACGCTTTTCCCTGGGCTCGTTTCGGCGATTAAGTCAGTCATCTCCCGCCACGACGGCGTCCTGACCGTGACTGTCGAGGCACGCGATTACGCTGCCGAGGAAAGGCGCCGGGAGCGCGAGCAGGAAGCGCGCGCATGGTACACCGGCCTCGGCGAGCGTGAGCGTGCTCAGTTCCATACGAAAGGCGGCCGCGCCCCGACGGTCGACAAAAGCCCGCTGAGGAAGCGCGAGGCCCGCGCGCTCGGCACTCTTAGGGGCAGCGTGCTTTTCTCGAATTCCCCGGCGCTCGGCCAAGCCATGAGGGAAGTGCTTCCGCTCGTGGACGCGTTCCTGGCCATGCCGCGGACGCCGACGACGCGACGAGACCTGCTCGGGGTGACGCGCAACGCACGGGAACTCGTGACGCGCGTTCTACGGGTGCGAGATTCCTTGCTCGATGCGGTTGAGTTCTTCGACCGGGATAACCTAGAGCGCGTCGCCCGATGGGCCGATGCGCTGCGTATCGACGGACTACACTATGTGGCCAACGCGGGCCGCGTGGATGCCGAGCTGATCGAGGGGGGGCAGCGCCGATCCCTCGTGTACCCCCCGGAACTACAGCCGATGGCCGACGAGCCCTTTGACCGCGTCGGAAGCGCTGTCAACACGGTGTCCAAGCGCGTGGAGGGTTCGCGCCGGTAGCGCTGGTCGCCACCGATCAGTCCTGCAGGTAGCGGGTCGCCGTATCCTCACCGACCTCCTTCCCGGTCAGCGTGGCGATCCTCACTCTGACAGCCGTTTCTGATCCTCGTGGTCTGGCGCCATCAAGTGGATTTAGCCGGGCAACTAAGGCGCCTTAGCTGAAGTTGGATCTTGCCCTCTTCATGCCGATAGCACTGCCCCAGGCTGGTGATAACGACATTGGACTCGGGACACGCTCACCCCCGAGTGTACCTGGTCCCAAGTGAATTAAAAGAACTGAGAGCGCCGCTGTGACACGGCGCTCGTCCACGTTTCAGTCGACTGCCACCATCACGTCAGACGCCTTGATCACGGCGTAGGCCTCGCCCCCGACCGCGAGCTTGAGGGTGTCGACCGCTTCATTGGTGATCGACGCCGTAACGACCTGTCCGGGGGAGACCTCAATCTTCACAACAGCAGTGGTCGCGCCTTTCTCAACGTGAACGATCTTGCCCTTGAAGGCGTTGCGCGCACTGATCTGCATGGACATTCCTTTATAAGCGTTGCGTCCTGGCTTTACAGCCGGGAGTTCTGGACGGAGCAGACCTACACGAGTGCGCCTTTTCTGTCTGCAAAATGCGAAGCGGTCGAGCCGGGTAGGCCGCGGACGAACCGCTGACCGCAAGTCTCCAAACCAGGAGGGTCAGTCAAGCAAGGCGACGCTTTTTACGGCAGCGTAAACGGATGTGCCCGGATGCAAGTCCATCTCGGCGAGTGATCGACGGGTCAGCCGAACGACGAGGCTCGCACCGCCGCATACAAGGCGCACCTCCATTGTCGGATCGCCGGCTACCTCTGCGCCCATTTCGGCCACGTGGCCTGCCAGCACATTGAGCGCACTCGTCCCTTTGGGCGGATACAGGCTGAGCGTCACGTCGCGGGCCGAGACCAGGATACGCAGGGATGCACCCACCGGGCGCTCGAGCAAAGGCACGTACAGCGGCCCGGCCTCCGTCACGACCTGTGTCAGCGCGAAGCCGGGATCGTGCGCCTCGACTCTTGCCGTGAGTATGGCACCGGCCTCGCGGGCGCTGCGCAGCGCCGCAACGTCGAGGCGCGCGCTCACCTCGTCGACCGGTCCCGCGGCGGCGACGTGGCCGTCCTCCATCACCACGATGCGATCGGCGAGCCGACCAACCTCGGACAACGCGTGTGACACGTAGAGAATCGGTATCCCGAGATCCCGCAGCCGCTCCAGGAACGGGAGGATCTCCGCCTTGCGTGCCACGTCGAGGGCGGCAAGCGGCTCATCCATCAGAAGCAGTCGGGGCCGCGCCAGCAGTGCACGACCAATCGCCACCCGCTGGCGCTCGCCACCGGAAAGGCCGGCCGCGTGCCGGGCGAGCAAGGGCACAATGCCAAGCAGGTCGACTACATCGTCGAAGCTGATCCCATCGGTCCCACGCGCCAGGCGGCGCCCGAACAGGAGGTTCGCACGCACGTCGAGATGCGGGAACAGCCGGCTCTCCTGGAAGACGTAGCCGATGCGGCGGCGATGCGGCGGCACGAAGCGGCGCGCCTCGGTGTCTACCAGCATCTCGCCGTCGAGGACGACCCGCCCGCGCTCCGGCCGCAGCAGGCCGCCGACGACGTTGATGAGCGTGGTCTTGCCCGAGCCCGAGCGCCCGAACAGGGCCGTGACGCCCCCCTCAGCCTCGAAGGCAGCCTCCAACCGAAACGCCCCCTGCCGATGCTCAACCGCGACCGAAAGGCCCCTCATGGGTGAATTGCGCTCATGGTCGGGCCGTCATGCCGCGAGCCGTCGGGCGACGCCGCGGGCGAGCAACTCGGACATCAGCAGAGCTGCCATGGAGACGATGATCGAGATCAAGGTCAACCGCATTGCTCCAGCTTCACCACCGGGGATCTGGGTCAGGGTGTAGATCGCCGACGGCAAGGTTTGGGTTTCGCCGGGGATGTTGGAGACGAAGGTGATGGTCGCGCCGAACTCGCCCATCGCCTTGGCGAAGGCGAGCACCATGCCAGCGATGACCCCAGGGAGAATCAGCGGCAGCGTGACGCGCACGAAGACCTGAAGCGGATTGGCGCCGAGCGTCGCCGCTGCTTGTTCCAGTCGCCGGTCGACCGCCTCGATGGAGAGGCGGAGCGCCCGCACCAACAGCGGAAAGCCCATCACGGCGCAAGCGAGCGCCGCCCCCGTCCAGCGAAACGAGAACACGATGCCGATTTCAGCGAGCCATGCGCCAAACAGGCCACGTCGGCCGAAACCGAGCAGCAGTAAATAGCCTGTCACAACGGGGGGCAGGACGAGCGGCAGGTGCACGACCATGTCGAGCATGGACTTGCCCCAGAACCTCCTCCTGGCGAGCAGGTAGGCGATCCCGATACCCGGCGGCAGGCTCGCCAGCGTGCCGGTGGCCGCGACGAGCAGGCTGAGACGCAGCGCAGCCCACTCGTCAGGCGTGAGCCAGTCCGTCACTGCGCGGCTGTGGCCGAGCGGTTCAGCACGGTGAAGCCCTGCTTCTCGAAGGCAGCCTTGGCGGTGGGGCCGCGCAGATAGGCCAGGAGGGCGGACGCGTCCGGGTTGCGCGAATCCTTGGTGATCGCGACCGGGTAGACGATCGCCGGGTGGCTTTCGGCGGGGAAGGTAGCGACGATCTTCACATTCGCATCGGCTGCCGCGTCGGTGGCGTAGACGATGCCGAGCGGCGCCTCGCCGCGCGAGACGAGAAGCAGGGCCGCGCGCACGCTCTCGGCCTGCGCGATCCGGTCCTTCACACCCGCCCAGCCACCGAGCTTCTCCAGCGCCGACTTGCCGTATTTGCCGGCGGGCACCGCCTCGACATTGCCCATGGCAAGCTTGCCGGTGCCCAGCGCCGCCGTGAGATCGAGGCCCGGCCCCATTTTCACTTCCGCCTTGGAGTCCTTTGGAGCGATCAGCACGATGCTGTTGGCCAGAAGGCTCACCCGCGTGTCGGGCTGGATGAGATCCTTCTTGGCGAGATAGTCCATCCAGTCGAGATCGGCCGAGAAGAACAGGTCGGCGGGGGCGCCCTGTTCGATCTGCTTGGCCAGCGTGTTCGAGGCCGCATACGAAACCTTCGGGGCCGGCTTGCCTTCCTTGGCGTAGCTTCCGGCGATGTCGTCGAGGGCGTTCTTCAGGCTCGCGGCGGCGAAGACGGTCGGCGCCTCCGCGGCCGTCGCGGGGAACGCTCCCGCAAGGGTGACGGCGACGAGGCCGGCCAGGAAACGCGTGCGGGTGAGTAGGGCCATACGGGAGAGATCCTGTGTCGAACGCGGGGGAAGGGATCAGGCGGCCTTGGGCAGGCTCGCCATGTCGATGACGAAGCGGTACTTCACGTCGCTCTTCAGCATGCGGCTGTAGGCGGTCTCGATCTGATCGATCGGGATCATCTCGATGTCGGCGGTGATGCCGTGCTTGCCGCAGAAATCGAGCATCTCCTGCGTCTCGGCGATGCCGCCGATGAGCGAGCCGGCGAAGTTGCGGCGGCGCCAGATCACGCTGAAGACGTTCACGTCGAGAGGCTTTTCCGGCGCGCCGACCTGCACCAGCGTGCAGTCACGCTTGAGCAGGCCGAGATAGGCGTTGATGTCGTGCTGGGCCGCGACCGTATCGACGATCAGGTCGAAGCTCTCGGCGTGCCGGCCCATCTGCTCGGCGTCCTTCGAGATCACCACTTCGTCGGTCCCGAGCCGGCGCGCATCCGCCTCCTTGCCGGGGGAGGTCGTGAACAGCACCACATGCGCGCCTAGGGCGTGGGCGAGCTTCACGCCCATATGGCCGAGGCCGCCCAGCCCGACGATGCCGACCTTCTTGCCGGGGCCCGCACCCCAGCGGCGTGGGGCGACCACGTGGTGACGCCCGCACACAGGAGTGGTGCGACGCCCGCCAGATCGAGCCCTTCCGGCACGTGCAGCACGAAGTGCCGGTCAACGACGATGTGGCTTGAATAGCCGCCGAATGTGTTGGCGCCGGTGCCTTGCTCCGGACCGTTATAGGTCCCGGTGAAGCCCGGCTCGCAATACTGCTCAAGACCTTCGCGGCAGGCGGTGCAGGTGCGGCAGGAATCGACCATGCAGCCCACCGCGGCGAGGTCGCCGGGCTTGAAGTCCCTGACCTCCGCACCGACGCGTGTGACGCGGCCGACGATCTCGTGGCCCGGCACGCACGGGTAGAGCGTGTTACGCCATTCGTTGCGGGCCTGATGCAGATCGGAGTGGCAGACGCCGCAATAGACGATCTCGATCTCGACGTCGTCGGCGCGCGGATCGCGACGCTCGAAGGCAAAGGGTTCCAGCCTCGTATCGGCGCTGGTGGCCGCATAGCCCGTGCAGGTGAACATGCGCGTGTCTTTCGCGATGACGGCGCCCGGGCGAGCCGGGCCGGCGTCCAACCCCCGGGTGCGCTATATACAGCGAGGCATAGCTTCGACCAGGGCCGATCGGCTATTCCCGGCAGACCGGATGCGCCGAGGAGCCCACGTGCAGACACCGACCACCGCCGCGAACGCGACCATCGACATGCCGGAGATCGCCGAGGCTCTCGTGCGGATGGGGCAGGGCCTGAACGCGGTCGGCAGCGAGCGCATTCCGCTCGATGACGCTGTCGGCCGCATCTGCGCCGAGGCGTTGACGGCGCGCCTCGACGCTCCTCCCTTCGCGGTCGCAGCGATGGACGGCTACGCCTTGCGCTGGGCCGAGGCCGGCGCCCTCATGGATTGCGCGGGCGTGGTGAGGGCTGGTGATCCGATCGGTCCGCCGCTCGCACCGGGGACCTGCCGGCGGATCTTCACCGGCGCGCCGATCCCGCCCCAGGCCGATACGGTCGTCGTCCAGGAGTTGACCGAGGCCGTTGGTGAGCGCGTGCGCATCCTGCCGGGCGCCGCGCCCAACCGGCACATCCGCGCTGCCGGCAGCAACTTTTGCCTGGGCGCGCCCGTCACCCGTCTCGGGAAGCGCCTGAGCGCCCGCGATATTGGCCTTGCCGCCGCCGCGGGCCATGCGGAGATCCGCGTTCATCGTTGGCCGCGCGTCGCCGTCCTCTCGACCGGGAACGAACTGTCGCGCGCCTTCGCGGAAGGGCCGGGGAATCAGATCCTCGACGCCAACCGTCCGGCCCTGAAGGCGCTGGTCCGGGCCTGGGGCGGGGTGCCGCTCGATCTCGGCATCGCGCCGGACGACAGCGCTACCCTTTCCGTCACCCTGTCACGGGTGCTCGCAACGGAGGGAATCGATCTCCTCGTCACCTCGGGCGGGGCATCGGTCGGAGACTTCGACCTGCTGAGCCCGGCCATGGCCGGCCTGGGCTTCGAGCCGGCCTTCCGAAAGGTCCGCATGCGGCCGGGGAAGGCGACCTTGTTCGGGCATCTCGGGCCGCTCCCGGTCCTGGGGCTGCCCGGAAATGCCGTGGCGGCTCTCGTCAGTGCGCTCCTCTTCCTCAAGCCGGCGATGGCGCGGCTGTCAGGGACGGAATGGGCGGCGCCGTCACCCGAGCGCGCCGTCCTGGCGACGGCGTTGCCGGCAACGGGGCCGCGCACGACCTTCCTGCGGGGGCAACTCGGCCGTGATGAGCAGGGGGCGCCGACGTTTTCCGTTATGGCGGAGCAGGACAACGCGATGCTGTCTGAGTTGGCCCTCGCCGACGCCCTCGCCGTGCGCCCGGCGGATGCGCCTCCAGCCGCGCCGGGCGATCCGGTCGCGATCCTCCGCTTCGATCTCAGCCCCGGCTTCTAAAGGGGAGAGGCATCCGCCGGGCTCGGCTCCCATGAGCCGGCCTCGTCTTCGTCCGCGCAGACGCTTAGAACGGTTCGAACCGCGCGAGGAGAATGATGGCCCGCTTGAGCATCCGTATCGATCTCGGACCGGATTGGCGGATCGGGCCGGGCAAGGTCCAGCTCCTCGAAGCGATCGCCGAGCATGGCTCGATCTCCGCAGCGGGCCGGGCGCTGGGCATGTCCTACCGCCGCGCCTGGCTCCTCGTCGAGGACATGAACAAGGGCTTCGGACGCCCGGTGATCGAGGCGCAGATCGGCGGCAAGGCGGGCGGCGGCGCCCGGCTCTCGGCCTTCGGCACCGATGTCGTCGCGCATTACCGGGCGATCGAGCGCGCCGCGGAGAAGGCGGCCGCTCCGTTCCTCGCCCGCCTGACCCAACCGGCCGATCCGGCCCCGTAGGATCATCAGCTCGGAATGGCTCTGGCCATCGCGCCCATTCTGCGCCACTATCGCTATATCTGATTGGATATAGCACTCGCACGGAGTCGCCCGTGGCGCACGGCTCTCACCCGGATGGACCCGCCTTGCTCGCCCTGAAATCGAGCATCGGACGCCCCGCGCCCCTGTCACCCGAGGCCGTCGTGGCGGCGGAGAGGCCGAGGGACCGGATCTGGGAACTGGCCGAGACGCTCCACTGCTCCATCGTCGGCACCTGCCTGAGCACGGCCGACGGCCGCTCGCTGCTCGCCAAGCTCGGCATCGCCGCGGCGCGTACGATGAGCGAACACCGGCTGCACGGTGAGGTCGTCCATCTCGCCCGGCGCAAGGACGGGGGCGGGAAGCTGCTGCAGAAGATGCTCGACCGCCGGCATGAGCGGGAGATCCGCCGCTTCGACAGGGCCCGCACCGTCGATGACGTGCGCGCCCTCTGGCGCGAGTCGCTGGAGCGCGGTGAAATCCCCGGTGCCTACTGGGCTGCGATGACCCATCCCGCCACCGACTGGACCCTGGTGCAGGATATCTTCGGCGAGGTGCACATGCTCTCGCACCTCGTTGGCCAGTCGAACCGCGCCGACATCCGGCGACTGCGCCAGCTTGAGGTCGATCTCGCGGAGCGGGAGGAGCGGATCGCGGCGCAGGAGGCCCGGATCCACGAACTCGCCGAGCAGCGGGATACGCTCAGCGCCCGCCAGCGCGAGTCGGAGGCGCTGCAGTTCGCCACGCGCGTCACGGTGACGAAGCCTGACGAAGCGGTACGCGAGACCATGCAGGGTCTGGAGATCAGGCTCGCTCGCGAAAGCGCCCATGCCGAGGCGTTGGAGGAGAAGGTCGCCGTGCTGATGCGCGCCTCGACCAAGCTCAGCCTCGATCTGGAAGCCGAGACGGCGCAGCGGCAAGCCGCCGAGGCGGAACTGGCCGCCGTCGAGCGCCTGCTCTGCGACGATCGAGAGACGGAACGTCCGGATTCGCGGCGCGACGACGGGCAGTTCACGGGGCGCACGCTGCTCTATGTCGGCGGGCGCCCCCGCCAGGTCGCCCGCCTGCGCCGGTTCGTCGAGCAGCGGGACGGCCACCTGCTCAGCCACGACGGCGGCATCGACGACAACATCGCGCTGCTGCCGGGCCTCGTAAGCCGGAGCGACCTCGTCCTCTTCCCGGTCGAGTGCGTCAGCCACGAGGCGACCGGCTTGGTCAAGCGCTACTGCGAGGCGGGGAGCAAGGCCTTCAAGCCTGTCCGCAGCGCCAGTCTGGCGAGCTTCGTCAACGCCGTGACGGCTCCTGACGCGCGGCCGACCCTCGCCTGACATCGGCATGCCGTTCGAGCCGGCGCGAGGAGGACGGCTTTCGCGCTCGTCCCTCCGCAGACCGAACAGGAACCCCGCTCCGCATGGTAGCAAGAGATCGCATGACACGTTCTCCGGCATGGAAGCGGCTGATCCCGCTCCTCATTCCCGTTCTGGCCGGCAGCATCGGCGGTGCCGCCAACACTCTCTCCGCGGCGCCGGAGAGTATCCCCCTCCCTGGCGATGCCGCCTATCCCGAGAGCATCACCTCGACGGCGGACGGCACGCTCTATGTCAGCAGCTTCGCCAGCGGCGGTGTGCTACGCGTGCGGCCCGGTGCCGAGGCCGAAATCTGGATCAAGCCGGGCGCTTTCGAGACCCGCTCGACCTTCGGCGTCCTCGCCGACGAAAAGAGCGGCATCCTCTGGGTCTGCTCGAACGATCTCTCAGCCCTCGGCGTCAAGGGACCGAGCGAGGTGAAGGGCGCAGCTCTCAAGGGTTTCGACCTGACGACCGGCGAGGGCAGGATCAGCGCCCCGTTTCCGGTCAGCCCGGCGATCTGCAACGACATCACGATCGGACCGGACGGGGCAGCCTACGTCACCAATACGCTGGGTCCGCAGATCCTGCGGCTCAAGCCGGGCAGCGGAACACTGGAGGTCTGGAAGAGCGATCCGCTCTTCGCGCCGGAGGGCAAAGAGGCCGGGCTCGACGGCATTGCTTTCGGCAAGGACGGGCACCTCTACGTCAACACCTACACAAAGGCCGAGCTATTCCGGATTGCTGTCACGGACGGCGTGGCCGGCGCGGTGACACCGCTGACGCCATCGCGCGTGGTCGTCCTCGCCGATGGGCTCCGGCCTCTGGAGGATGGCAGCTTCCTCATGGCGGAAGGCGGTGGCCGGCTCGACCGCATCACGGTGGAGGGGGATGCCGCTCGGATCGAGCCGTTGAAGGACAACATCGCCGGCGGCGTCACCGGTGTGACGAAGGTCGGGAACACGGCCTGGATCACGGTCGGTCAACTCGCCGCCCTGACGGATCAGGCGAAGAAGGGGGCGGGGCCCGATCTCCCCTTCCGCCTCCACGCGATCCCCTTGAAATCTCCCTGACCTTCGTTGGTTAAAGGAAGAGGCTGAATGCTCCGGCGGCTTCCGGTGAGACATCGGTCAGCGAGCGGGACCGGACCGATGCGCTTCCCTCCCGCGGAGATGTCGGCAAGCCGGTGCTGACGGCGGCGTCAGCCTCTGTTTCGGCCGTCGGGCCCTCTCAGCGTCCGCCGATCCGGCGGCACGGCCACGCCGGAGAGCGAGCGCTGTATTCAAAATGCTATAGCGATGCCGACCGGTCCGAGATAGCCTGATCTCCAGCTCGTTCCTGAGACAAGCGAGTGATCCTCCGGCGCACCCTTCCCATAGGGTGCGCCGCTTTCATGCCGTGATCGACTGGCGTAGGTGAGGATAGGGACGCGAGCGCCCGGCAGCGGATAACAGGCTCGACGCGGAGGGCGAACGGCATGGCAACGCCGATCCTGGCCCTGACGGGGGCGTCGAACCCTACGATCCAGTCGCTCCTGCTGACCAGCGCTCGGCGTTGGAACCATGCTGGGCGACGGATCGTCGGTGTTGTCGAGGTTCCTTCGTCCGACGGAATCGGACATCGGCTCAAAGATCTCGCGACCGGTGCGCAGTACGCGATCTACCAGGAACTGGGATCCGGCTCAGAAGCCTGCCAGCTTTGCGGTTCGGGTATCATCGAGGCTTGCGAGAGTCTCTGCCGCCAAATTGCCGCCGGTTGCGATCTTGTGGTGATCAGCTAGTTCGGCAAGCTCGAAGCGGCCCGCAGCGGCCTGATCGCAGCCTTTTCAGCGGCGATCGTGGCGGAGAAACCTATCGTGACAGCGGTTGCGCCGAGTTTCGTGGAAGCATGGCAGTGTTTTGCCGGTCCGCTTTCCAGCTTCTCTGCTCCGGAAGAGGCCGCAATCGAAGCGTGGCGGTCAATGCGTGAGGCCAAAGATTACAAGATCTAGGAAAAATTTGTGACTTCATGCCTTCGTTTGCTCGCCAAGCCGCGAAGGGTCATCATTCGTATTTACAGAAAACAGCGGATCTGACCTCTTTCGATCGCGAAATATCCAGATCATTCGTGACGCGTTCAACGACATGGTAGACGAGGTGTATTTCAAGTTTTGTTAGATCAGGCGTCTGCAGAAGTCGCCCGGTCCAACTGGTAACCGTGCCAGGCGCGGATGAACTCGTCACGAAGCCAATCAACTCGCCTTCAGCAGAGCCAACAAGACTGCGACCCCGGCATGGCGCTACAAGCTCAGCTCGGCTTGGCGTGTAAGTTCCCGATATTGCTTCGCCATACTGTAACAAGTGGATCTCCGCACCACATTCACTGCGCCAGCTGCCCTCGAACATCGGCTTCCTCACCTCTGTCTGTACGCCTGTCCGTCACGCCTGGCGGCTGCGATCGAGTATCGTTATACGTATCGATATATAGCGGATGATTCTTCCTGTCGCCCTTTCCCCCGCCGCGCCCTGTGCACGGGTGGACTGCAGATGCAGGATGTCCGATGAGGCACATACTCGCCGGAGCTGGATGCTGCCATGTCGTCTCAAGTCAGCCCAACCCCATACTCCTGATGAAGCCAGGTTAAAGCAGGCTTGTTTTTATTGAATATTCGCATCAGTTCATTTCAAAAAATATTCCTGCCTTTCGATTTCTCATATACCCCGGCAGAATATAGGAACAGCATGGGGACTGCTATTACAACGAAGATCGCAATCAGCATGATCACCTCATCGCCCCGCTGACGGACGCAAGCTTTGAGCGTAGAGAAAAGCCCCACCGTCCCCGGCACCCCCGTGCTTCAGTGCGCCGGCGCTGGATGCCTGAGGACGTACCGCCTGAACAGCATTCCGGCCGCGACGATCGTCAGGGCACCGGTGAGGACTGGGACGACGAGAAAGCTCCAACTCGCCCCCGCCAGGATCACGACGATCGGATCGGCACCGGCCGGGGGATGGACCGTCTTCGTAAGAAGCATGGTGACGATGGCGAGGCCGACGCCGAGACCGAAGGCCAGGGCCGTCGAGCCGAGGAAGGAGAAGACCAGCAAGCCCATCACCGTCGAAACGACGTAGCCGCCGATCACGCTGCGCGGCTGCGCGAGGGGGCTTTGCGGTAAGCCGAACACCAGCACGCAGCTGGCCCCGAACGGTGCGATGAGCAGACCCGCTTCGAAACGGGCCGTCACCTCCGCCAGCAGAAAGATGACGCCGAAGCCGCCGAGGCCAGCCATGAGGATCGAGCGCGTTGCGGTGAGAGGCACGGCCCGCGCGAAGCGCTGCCTCAGGCTCTGATGCGAAGCCATGAATCTTCAAGCCTTGCCGGTGCGGAACGTCCGAAGGGATCGAATGGTGCGACCGGGCGTCGATTGGACGCCCGGCCGGGAAGAGCCTCAGGCCTTCTTGCCGGCGCTGTAGGAATGCGCGCCGACACCGGCGAGCTTGCCGCCTTCGACGATCAGGTACTCGTTCCGGATCGGCCGCTTCTCGAAGTAGCATTCGAGGATCTCGCGCGTGCCGGCCGCGTAGCGGGTCTGGGCGGAGAGCGAGGTACCGGAGATGTGCGGAGTCATGCCGTGATGCGGCATCGAGCGCCACGGATGGTCCTCGGGCGCCGGCTGCGGATACCAGACATCACCGGCATAACCCGCGAGTTGTCCGCTTTCGAGGGCGCGGACGATGGCGTCGCGATCGGCGAGCTTGCCGCGGGCCGTGTTGACGAGATAGGCGCCGCGCTTGAACAGCTTGAGCGTCTCGTCGTTGATCATGCCCTCGGTCTCCGGGTGGAGGGGGCAGTTGAGGGTGACCACGTCGCAGACGCCGTACATCTCCTCACGGCTGGCGTGCCACGTCAGGCCTAGTTCCCGCTCGACCGACTCGGGCAGCCGGTGACGGTCGGTATAGTGCAGGTGCATGTCGAACGGCTTCAGGCGCTTCAGCACTGCGAGGCCGATGCGGCCGGCGGCGACCGTGCCGACATGCATGCCCTCGACGTCGTAGGAGCGCGCCACGCAGTCGGCGATGTTCCAGCCGCCCTTCATCACCCACTGGTAGGACGGGATATAGTTGCGCACGAGGCCGAGGATCATCATCACCACGTGCTCGGCGACGCTGATCGAGTTGCAGAATGTCACCTCGGCGACGGTAATGTTGTGCTTGATCGCCGCGTCGAGGTCGGTGTGATCGGAGCCGATACCGGCGGTGACGATGATTTTGAGGTTCTTGGCCCTCTCGATCCGCTCGGCGGTCATGTAGGCCGGCCAGAACGGCTGGGAGATCACGATCTCGGCGTCGTGAAGATGCTGGTCGAGAACGGAATCGGAGCCCTCCTTCGAGGAGGTGACGATCAACTCGTGACCGAGGCCTTCGAGATATGTGCGCAGGCCCAGTTCGCCCGAAACACTCCCGAGCAGGGTGCCGGGCTGGAAGTCGATGGCCTTCGGCGTCGGCAGAGTCTGGCCGTCGGAATAGCGCTCGATCTTCGGTAGGTCGTCGCGGGCGTATGAGGTCGGATACCCGTCGACGGGATCGTCGTAAAGAACGAGAACGATCTTGGCCATCGCTGACTCCCTTTGTCGGCTTGCAAAGGGGATCGCCTCAGTCGATCAAGACTGATCACGACGCAAGAGGTGCATCGTATCGACTGGCGTTTCCCCGCTCAAGAATCGGCCGGACCTGTCATTTACTGCAGGCCGGCTCGAGCGAGATGAACTTCCGTTCTTATCGCTTCGGTATCAAACGAAAGTCCTTGATGGCCTGATCGACGCGGTCGATCAGGGCGAGGGCAGCGCTGCCATCCAGGCAGGAGTGTCTTCAAGTCGGAAGTTCAGCGTGGCACGCAGAAGTGCGGAGGCCATCGGCGGCAGCGGATCGCGGTCGGTGAAGACCAACCCAATAGTCTGCCGCGGTGTCGCTTCGGCGAAGTCGCGCATGGCCAGGGCATCGGTGCCGCCGAACAGGTGCCGGAATGTATGCGGCACGATGCTGACGAATCCGCCCTCGCGCAGGTGCGCGCAAACGCCTAGGAACGAGTTGCTGACGACGGTCGGGCGCAGGACCACACCGAACGCATCCGCCAAGCCGTCGAGGATCCGGCGGTTCTGCATCTCCTCGCTCAGCAGGCAGAGGCGTTGGCAGCTCGCCTGCACCCAACTCACCCGCGCCTCGGCCGCCAGCGGATGGTCGGCCCTCATCGCGAGGATGTAGCGCTCATGATAGAGCGGCACGCGCCGCACCCGTTCGAGCGGCTCGTTCTCGAGATAGGTCAGGCCGGCCTCGATCTCGAAGCCGTCGAGGCCCTTCTGGATCTCGCGGGACGAGAGCGAGCGAATCTCGATCGAGGCGTCGGGATGCGCCTCCCTGAACCGGGTCGAGAGGAAGCCGACCGCGCCCATCGCCGCCGGGACGACGCCCAACCGCAGCGTGCCCTTGAGGCCAGTGCGAAGCCCGGACAGATCCTCTCGCAGGCTGTCGTAATCGATGAGGATCTGGCGCGCCCATGCGAGGAGATGTTCGCCCTCGACGGTAAGGCCGACGAAGCGCTGATTGCGCACGACGAGGGCGACCTGAAGGTCCTCCTCCAGCTTGCGCAGAGCTGCTGAGAGGGTCGATTGCGTGACGTTACAGAGTTGAGCGGCCCGAGCGAAATGTCGCTCGCGCGCAAGGGTCACAAAGTAGGAGAGGTGGCGGACCAACATGGCAACGCACGATGCCTGAGGGACACGATATGTCCAATCGAATATAGCCAGCCAGTCGACGGATTGCGCCTCAGATCGTCGTAATCAACGATCATCGCCATCAAGGAACGCGCAGGGGCTGTCGGGATAAGAAAGCTCGCTCCGGCTCAGGAAGCCGAGATCCGTGAGGGCATGCAAGTAAGCAAGAAGCGCATCGCTCTGCGCCGGTTCGTAGACGTATCCATGAGCTGCGATGGCTTCCCTCAACGTGGCGGCCCTGCCATCATGGAGGTAGGGAGCGGTTACCGCTACGTTCCGAAGGCTCGGCGTACGGAACAGGCCAGCATCTTCCGTGCGCCCGGTGATATCGGCAAGGCCGCGATCCATGCGGAGCCGGCTGGTGATGCGGTGGAAGCGTCCGTCGGTGAAATTGCTGCCGGAATGGCAGCCGGCGCAATCGTTCCTGAAGAGGGCGGCACCGGCCGGCGAAGTCTCGCCACGATCGACAGGGGCATCGTAGGAAACCAAACTGCGCTGGAAACTGGCCAGCGCCTTGGTGACAGTGCCGATGTCGATTGCCCCACCCCGTTCGGGAAATGCGGCGCGAAACAGCTGCCGATAGCATGCGTCGCCGTGGAGGCGGCGTACGAGCTCGGGCTCCTGTCCCGCCATTCCCATTTCGACTGGCTGCGTGCCGAAGAGCGGAACGTAAGCCTGAGCCTCCAGGCTGGTGATCCGCGGATCGCCCCAGGTCAGACTCGGCAGCCATGCGACGTTGGCCAAGCCTGGTACGTTGCGGAGCCCTTGGTCGCCATGCACTCCCGGGCGTGTGCGGGTTCCATCGGCGAAGCCGCGCTTCTGCTCGTGGCAGGTAGCACAGGCCATCGTGCCGTCGATCGATAGGTCGGCGTCGTAGAACAGGCGCCGGCCGAGTGCGACCTTAACGGCGCTCATCGGGTTGTCGGCTGGAACAACCGGAACGGCCAAACGGTCCGGCAGCGACCAGCGCCAAGCCGAGGGCGACGCCGATGGCAGGCCGAACGGCGCGGCGGCCAGGATCAGAGCGGCCGCTGCAGCGACGGGCCTTCTCACTTCGGTAGCTTCGTCACCATCAGCGGCAATTGAACGGTGCCATTCCCGGCGATCTGGAGCAGGTAACGACCCGGCTGAAGATCGAAATCGACCATCTTACGGATGCCTGTACAGACCGGGCCAGCCCCGTGTGCCACGGATGTCAAAGCGTCCGTTCCCAGCACGACGTCGACCCACGCCGCCGATCCGATCGCCACACGGTACCGTCCGGCGGCTTCCACGGAGAAGGCGAAGATCCCCCCATGGCTTACAGAGCCTCCCGGCTTCTCGGGTCGAAACGCATAGCGGATCGCGGGCGTCGGCAGCAGGGTCGCGACAGCCCCAAGCCCTATGGGCAGGGCGATCGCCGCTTCGGCATCCGAACCCGCGGTGATGGGAGCCATCTGGCTCCATCCTACCAACTCGGCCGGCGGCGCCAATGGCGCCACAGGGCAAGTCTCCGCCGCCTGCGTCGTGGCCATCGTCTGCATCGCGGCAAGCGCTATGAGCACTAGGACCAGAGAGCCTTTCGACAGTTGCGCCTTAATATCACACATCTCATTCCCTGAAAAAGTAGTAGCGATTGACCGGACGGATTGCCTTTCCACCTTCAGAACGTCATCCGTACGTTTGCAAAGACGGTGCGCCCTGCTTCAGGAAAACCGTAAGCCAGAGAGTAATTATGATCGAATAGATTGCGCACACCGATGGCGGCAGTCGCGTGCGCATCCAGGGCATACTGCGCCTGAAGGTTCACCAGCACGTAGCCGCCGGTTTTGAAGAAGTTGTTCTCCAGTCGGTCAGTCGAGAAGCGACCACTCGCCGCTTCCACGCTCGGCGTGAAGCTCAAAGCGGGCGTCGCTTGCCACGTGGCCCAGACGAAGGCCTGATGGCGCGGTGTGCCGGTCGGTTTCAGGGCAGGCCGCAGAGGATCGTTCAGCTCGCGAATCAAGAAGGTGTAGTTCGCGCCCACGAACAGCTCTGGCGAGAGCGTCAGCTCCGAGGCGACTTCATAGCCGTAGGTGCGCCCAGTGCCGACGTTCTGGTTCTGAATCTGGTTATTGCCAATGCTGACGGATTGGATCGCGTCCTCGATGTCGCTGTAAAACACTGCCGGCGAGAGCCGTAGGGATCCCAAGAACAGCTCGGACCAGCCGACCTCGTAGTTCGTGGCTCGCTCCGGCCGGAGATCAGGATTGGGGACAGCGTCACCGAATCGGGTGCTGAAGCGCTCGAACAGGTTCGGAAAGCGAGTCCGTGAGGAGACGCTGGCATGAACCCGACCTGTCTCGCTGGTTCGGTAAATTGCGGCCGTCTGCCAGTTGACCGCGTCGGTGCTGCCCAGCGGATAGGAGAACAGCGCGCGCGTGCTCGCGTTGTAGTCCTGCGCCCTGCGTAGCGCGTTGCGATCGTAGCTGAGGCCGGCCACGAGATCGAGTTGGTCCGTCGCGTGGAAGGTGTTCTCGACGGCGACGGAGTAGGTATCTTCCTGGCTCGTCTGGCGCGGCTCGATCACCGAACTCGGCAGACCTGGGGCCGGGAACTGGCGCTCGGTATGGGTATCGCGGCGGTAATGCGCGGCAAACTTGAGGGTGTTGAGCGGGATCAGCTCGGTGCCGAACTCGATGCTGCCGCCATAGGCAGTGTCGTCGTAGAAACTGTCGAAGGAGCGTGGCAGGCGCTGACTAGATAAGCTCGCATTGTCGAAGGCCGAGAGTAGATTGTTGAAGCTGTTGTGGTAGGCCCGACCCAACAGGTAGGACTTATCGCCGATCGCCGTGCGTGACAGGAAGTACAGGCTGTCGATGTCCCAGTAGGGCCATCGCCAATCGCGCTGGAAGGCGGTCCCCCGGGGGAGCGGCATCGGCGTGATGCCGCTGACGGGCTCGAACACCGAGTATGGAGCCCCCTTGGCGCCCGATTGCTTTGTGTAGCTTAGGGAGTACTCGTCCGTGGCGTTCGGTGTGAGTGCGGCCTTCAGGTTGACGCGGTAATCGTCGACCGCCGAGAAGTCGCGCCGACCTCCATCCTCGATCGGCGGGCCGTTGCCGATCGGTACGGGGCGAAAACCCTGCGACAGGAACCAGCCGTTGCTGTCGCGGATCGTGCCGCTGGCCTGAAGGTAATAGTTTTCCTGGCGCGTGCCGATCAGTCCGAAGCCGGTGAAGGCCGTCGGGATGCCGCGATTGCCAACCTCGACGCCGGTGCGGAACTCGGCTTCCGCCGCCCGCACCGGCTTGCGGGTGACGAGGTTGATCGCGCCTCCCATGCCGCCGGGGCCGTTCAGCACGGTGACGTAGCCCTTTTGCACCTGGATCTCGGCGAGGTCCGGCGTGAGGAAGCGCCCGAAATCAAGCCGGTTGTCCGCCGGCAGGTAGACGCGGATGCCGTCGATCGAGAGAGGCACCTGAAAGCGGTCGAAGCCGCGCACGAAGATCAGCCGCTCGTTGCGGCTGCCGCCGGAATTGGCCGCGCTCACGCCCGGAACCACGGTCAGCGCATCATCCAGTGTGTTCTTGTTGAAGGTGTAGACGTCACGCGCTGTGACGACGCTCTGAGACGGCGTCGGTAGTCCGCCACTTTCGCGTCCGCTCCCGCTGACGGAAATTTCGGAGAGTACGGTCGAGAGTTCTCCGAGCTCGAAGGTGCCGATGGGTGCCCTGTCCGTTGGTACGACGCGCAAGGCTTTCGGCCGCCGGCCTTCCTCCAATGCAATGTCTTGAGCAATCGCATCGGTGCTGATGGGCGCGACGCTGACAGCTACGAACGCGGACACAACGGCTGGAATAGAGCGCACGATGGACATCTACCCTTCTCTGGGGGCGTCGATGGCAAGGATCTATCGCCGCCGGCCGTTCTTGGACGTTCCAGCAGGCTTGGCTATATACGAATAAATATAGCGATTCGGACGTTGCAGCCTTGCAACAGGGTCGCCCTAAAGGCGATCTCGACGTGGCGAGGAGCACTTCGAAACAGGTCGGGACTGATCGCCATGGGCTCCTTCGAAACACATGGCGGGGTTCAGAGGCCTCCCCCGCGCTTCATCGCCATCGCACAACGAGCAAATGCTCACCCTGGACGACTGGCGGCACGGTCATTTTGTCCACCCATGAAGCCTTTCCGAATGGGCGAAGTGGACAAATTGTCCAGCTATTCCATGGCGGCAGTTTTGCTTAAGTCTCTGTGGAGAATTGATAAATCAATCAATGTAGTGAGTGGCTCGGACATTGCTGTCGGGGTTCCCGAAGTGCGGCGAAGACCGCACCTCGAGGAATCGCCCCAGGAGGATCCATGTCTGTCAGCATCGCCGCCGAGCCCGGCTTTTTCAGTCGTGAGCGCACGGTCGCCGCGCCCAGTTTTAACCGTTGGCTGGTGCCGCCGGCCGCCCTCGCGATCCATCTCTGCATCGGCATGGCCTACGGCTTCAGCGTGTTCTGGCTGCCGCTCTCGCGCGCCGTCGGCATCACTCAGCCGGTCGCTTGCCCGGCCGAGATGGGCTTCTTCGGGTCCTTGGTCGCGACGGGGTGCGATTGGAAGATCAGCCAGCTCGGATGGATGTACACGCTGTTCTTCGTGCTGCTCGGCTGTTCCGCGGCGATCTGGGGTGGCTGGCTGGAGCGCGCCGGGCCGCGTAAGGCGGGCCTCGTCTCAGCTCTGTGCTGGTGTGGCGGCCTGCTGATCTCCGCGCTCGGCGTCTACCTGCACCAACTTTGGATGCTCTGGCTCGGCTCCGGCGTCATCGGCGGCATCGGGCTCGGCCTCGGCTACATCTCGCCGGTCTCGACGCTGATCAAGTGGTTCCCGGACCGGCGCGGCATGGCCACCGGCATGGCGATCATGGGCTTCGGCGGCGGCGCGATGATTGGCGCGCCCCTGGCCGACTGGCTGATGCGCCAGTTCGCGAGCCCGACCTCCGTCGGCGTCTGGCAGACCTTCGTGGCGATGGCTCTCATCTACGCCGTGTTCATGACGGCGGGCGCACTCGGCTACCGGGTGCCGCGCGAGGACTGGAAGCCGGCCGGGTGGACACCGCCCGCGACCACCAAGAGCGCGATGGTCTCGTCCCGCAACGTCGATCTCGGTGTCGCGACCCGCACCCCGCAATTCTGGCTGATCTGGGCGGCGCTGTGCCTCAACGTCTCGGCCGGCATCGGCGTCATCGGCATGGCCTCGCCGATGCTGCAAGAGATGTTCGGCGGCCGTCTGATCGGGCTCGACATCCCCTTCGGCCAGCTCGACGCCGCGCAGAAGGCGCAGATCGCCGCCATCGCGGCGGGCTTCACCGGGCTGCTCAGCTTGTGCAACATCGGCGGACGCTTCCTGTGGGCGACCTCCTCGGACAAGCTCGGACGCAAGCTCACCTTCGCGATCTTCTTCCTCCTCGGCATGGTGCTCTACGCCGCGGTGCCGACACTCGCGGGTCTGGGCACGACGCTGTTCTTCGTGCTTGCGGTCGGCATCATCATCTCGATGTATGGCGGCGGCTTCGCCACGGTGCCGGCTTATCTCGCCGATATGTTCGGGACCAAGATGGTCGGCGCGATCCACGGACGGCTCCTCACCGCCTGGGCGACGGCGGGCATCCTCGGCCCGGTGCTCGTGAACTACCTGCGCGAGTACCAGATCGCCGCGGGCCTGCCCAATGCGCAGGCCTATAATCAGACCATGTACATCCTGGCCGGGCTCCTGGTCCTCGGCCTGATCTGCAACCTCTTGGTCCGGCCGGTCGCGGCGCGCCATTACATGGCGGATGAGAAGGGGACGCCTGCCGCTCTGCGCCCGGCGACCCAAGCCTCGCTCGCCGCCACGCCGACAGCCGAGCGCACGGCGTCGCCCGTGCTCGTTGGGCTGGCCTGGGCGGCAGTGGGCGTGCCGCTGGCGGTCGGCGTGCTGATCACGCTACAGAAGACGGCAATCCTATTGCATTGACGCGCCCCTGCAACCCGCCGGCCCTTCGCCGGCGGGTCAGCGCATCGCCATCGGGAGGGAATTCCTCTAAGCAGGCATTGCTCCGGGACTGCTTGCGGCAGACCCTCCCGCTGGCCCAATCGCAGTTCCATGACAGACGGCCCAAGCGCGACAGACGCTTCCGTTGCGACCAGCGACCCGTGGCTCGCCAAGGCGCAGATCCTTGTCGTCGACGACGAGCCCGGCATGCGCAACTTCCTCGTCCGGACGCTGGCGCCGCGCTGCGCCCGGGTCGAGGCGGTCGGCGATACGAGCGCCGCGGGCCGGCTGATCGAGGCGAGCAGCTTCGACCTCATCATCCTCGACAACATCCTGGGTGGACGCACGGGCCTGTCCTGGCTCGCGGATCTGCGACGCGACGGCCTGTTCACGGAGGTGATCCTGATCACTGCCTTTGCCGATCTCGAAACCGCGATCGAGGCTGTACGGGCGGGCGCAGCCGATTTCGTGCTCAAGCCGTTCCGCACCAAGCAGATCCTCAACGCCGTCGTGCGCTGCCTCGACCGCTCGGCCCTGCGACGGGAGAACTTCGTTCTACGCCGTCAACTGGCTCCGCCGGACCGGTCCCAGGCCGCCGAGCGTATCGTCGGCACCTCAGCGCAGATGGTGCGCACCCGCGATCTCGTCGCCCGCGCCGCGGCGACCCGCAGCACCGTGCTCGTCACCGGCGAGTCGGGGACGGCCAAGGAGGTCACGGCGCGTGCCCTGCACGAGTTGTCCGCCTTCGCCGACCGGCCGTTCGTACCGGTGAATTGCGGAGCCATCGCCGCCGACATCATCGAGAGCGAGCTGTTCGGCCATGTGAAGGGCGCCTTCACCAGCGCCGCTTCCTCGCGGGAAGGTCTCTTCTTTTACGCCCAGGGCGGCACGCTCTTCCTCGACGAGATCGCCGAATTGCCTCTCGCGCTGCAGGCGAAGCTCCTGCGGGTGATCGAGGACCGCAAAGTCCGGCCCGTCGGCTCCGACCGCGAAATCCCGATCGACGTTCGCCTGATCGCGGCGACCAATGCCGACCTCGCCGAGCGAGTCGCCGGCGGACAGTTCCGGGCCGACCTCTACTACCGGCTGGACGTCGTCCGTATCCACCTGCCGCCGCTGCGCGAGCGCGTAGAGGACATCGAACCGCTCGCGCGGATGTTCATGGACCAACTCTCGGCTCAACTCGGCCTGCCACCGCTGCCGATCCCGCTGAGCGTGCTGCAGCGCTTCGAGGCCTATCCGTGGCCTGGCAACGCCCGCGAGCTTCGCAACCGGATCGAGCGTGCCCTGATCCTCGGGACATTCGGCGAGCCCGACTCCGGACCGACGGCCGAGCCCCGGACCGACGATCTTGCCGAGGTGGAGAAGCGCCATATCCTGCGAGTGCTCGCCGCCTCCGAGGGAAATCGCGCCGAGGCTGCGCGCCGGCTCGGTGTCTCGCGCAAAACCCTCGACCGCAAATGCGCGGAATGGAATGTGTGAGCGATCCGGGTCCGCGTGAGCCATCCACGAACCGCTGGCGTCTGCGCTCCGTCCGGACCCGTCTGCTCGCCATCGCCCTGCTGCCGATGGGGGCGGTACTTCCCGTCGTCCTCGGCTTCGCCCTATTTTGGTGGCTCGGGCAATTCGACGCGCTGCTCGTCTCCAAGGCACACGACGACCTAATCATCGCCCGCCAGTATCTGCGCCGCATCATGGAGCGCGGCGATGAGCAGATTGCAGCCCTCGGGCAGTCGGCAGCCTTCGCGGAAGCCGCCCGCGCGGACGGGCTCGACACCCTCCTCGAAGAGAGGCGGAAGGCACTCGGGCTCGATTTCCTCTATCTCACGGCCGCCGACGGCACGGTCCTAGCCGCCTCGCCGGCCGGAGCCAGACCTGCGGGCAGTGCAGGATGGCGGGTCGTCCGCGCCGCGCTCGAAGGTAAGCGGGAGACTGCGATCGACGTGTTCGACGCTAATGCAATGGACGCGGTCTCACCCGGTCTGGCGGTGCGCGCTCGCCTCGATCTCGTGCCGACGCCGGCCGCGGCTGAGACCGACCGCGCCGTCGAGACACGGGGCCTCGTGATTCATTCAGCCAGTCCCGCGCCGCTGCCCGACAGCAGAGGCGGGGCGCGTACG
>Ga0233425_10001647_pt1 | contig 48652 bp, 48 predicted proteins | sample Watercolumn_Towu_2_FD_181712 | JGI IMG/M metagenome (GOLD analysis project Ga0233425, IMG submission 181712) | Freshwater microbial communities from Lake Towuti, South Sulawesi, Indonesia - Watercolumn_Towuti2014_140_MG | ecosystem: Environmental > Aquatic > Freshwater > Lake | place...
AAAAATGCTTCCGAAAAAACCTGATGGCATTTTATTAGCCGAGATTTTCCAGCAAATCGCCCGTTTGGGCGCTATTCACACGGTTCCTCAACCGGTTTCTAGCCAATAATTGGCGATGGTATTGTTCTTACTCAGAGAAAACATCGAACGGAAAGGAGGTGAGTTCCATGTTGTTCGCACCGAAAGAGAAGGGCCAGGGCCTGGTCGAGTATGCGTTGATCCTTGTTTTGGTCGCCGTCGTTGTTATCGCTGTTTTGTACCTGCTCGGCCCGATCGTCACCAACGTCTTCTCCCGAATCAACTCCGCCATGAACAAGTAACCTTGCCGGACCGTCAAGCGAAAGGGACTTTGTGCAATGCAAAGTCCCTTTCTTGTTTTAAGTACGTTCGAAATTCCCCCTTGACAATTTAGAACAATTGTTCTAAAATATCAATCAAGCACGGGAAGGCTCGCACCTTCCCGTGACTCATTTAATCCGCAGCCTTCCCGTGCCAGACCTGCAGACTTGTGAGACGTGTAAGACTTAATAGATTTATGAAACTTGTGAGACTTGTAGACATATGGACATGAAACCGAAACGAACCCGCGGCGCCCAACCCGGCAATACCAACGCCCTCAAGCATGGCGCCTTCTCCAAATCCCTCCCCATTCACATCGATGATGAAATGCTCAAAAAGGTCGGACTCTCCGAAGAGATCGCCATGTCTCGCACCATCTTCCGCCGTGTCCAATCCATCGCCGAAAACGAATCCGACCCCGAAAAACTCACCTATCAACTCAACACCCTCGCCGCCACCCTCATCCGCCTCGGCTCCGCCATCCGCACCGAACAGATCCTCTTCGGCAAAAAAGGCGAAGAGGATATCCTCGACAAACTCCAACTCGCCCTTCAGGAGTGCATCAATGATGGACTTATCCCAAATAACCTCAAGTCAACTTGACCAGGCTCTCGCCCTCTTCTGGCAACAACATGACCGAAGACCCCACCTACCAGCTCATCAAAGAACAACTCGCCCGCTTCCAGGATCAACTCACAGCTCGTATCACCTTGCTCGAGCAGAGACTGGAGCATCAAGCAGCCCTCAACCAGGATCGTACCTCTGCACTCCTCGAGACAACCAAGACCCTACGCGATGACCTCCGCGACCACGAATCCCGCCTCCGCTCCCTCGCCGACACCGCTGCCACCTCCCGTACCTGGCAATCCATCCTCTCCGGCTCCGGCTTTCTCACCGGCCTCTCTGCCCTCCTCAAATCCTTCCTCGGCTCCTGACATTCGTTTATTCGCTCCCCTTTCGTTTATCCCTTATTCATTCGTTTATTCGCTCCCCTTTCGTTGTCCACTTGGAACCGGAACATGAACACATGGATGACCTCATCGCCACACTACATTACTACCTCAACGACCCCGTCATCTTCGCACGCATGACCAATGGTATCCTCCTCCGCAACTACCAACGCGATGTTATCAAAGCCATCACCTCTTCCATCGTCGCCGGCGCCGGTCTCACCTTCGTCGTTATGTTCCCCCGCCAATCCGGTAAGAACGAAACCCAGGCCCAGCTCGAAACTTACCTTCTCGCCATCCACAGAAACCGCCCCCTCAACATCGTCAAAATCTCGCCCACCTGGAAGCCTCAATCCGAAAACGCTATGGATCGGCTCGAGCAAAACCTCAAAAACAACCTGCTTCTTAACGACAAATGGAAAAAAGAATCCGGCTACATCTACCGCCTTGGCAAATCCCGCACTATCTTCATGTCCGGTTCGCCCACCTCTTCCATTGTCGGTGCTACCGCCGACCTCCTCCTCGAAGTCGACGAGGCCCAAGACATCTCCATCGATAAATACGATAAAGAGATCGCTCCCATGGCAGCCAGCACCAACGCCACCAAAGTCTTTTGGGGCACAGCCTGGACTTCCCAAACCCTACTCGGACGTGAGCTGCGCGCCGCTCGCCAGGCCGAAAAGACCGATGGCATCCGTAGAACGTTCGTTCTCGATGCCGAACAGGTCGCCCTCGAAGTCCCTACTTACGGCAAATTCGTTGCCGACCAGGTGAACAGGCTGGGTAGAAACCACCCCATGATCAGAACGCAGTACTTCAGTGAAGAGATTGACGCCCAGGCGGGCATGTTCCCCCCAGCCCGCCGTGCCCTTATGATCGGCGGCCACACCGCAGAATCGTCACCCACCACCCATCCCCCATCACTCTATGCTTTTCTCATCGATTGCGCCGGTCAGGACGAATCCAAGCGCGCCGGCCTTCCCTCCCTCCAGAACGAAGGCCGCGATGCTACCGCCCTCACCATCGTAAAAGTGGATCTGTCTCAACTCTCCATCCTGCAAGCCCCGATCTATAAGGCCGTCTATCGTTGTACTTGGACAGGCGATTCCCCCGTCACCATCTTTGGCCAGATCCGCCAGCTCGCCATGGCTTGGAATGCTCGTCATATTGTCATTGACTCCACCGGGGTAGGGGAGGGGCTTTTCGCCCTGTTGGATAAGGCATTCCCTGGGAAAGTCATTCCTGTCAAATTCTCCATCCAAACCAAAAGCGAGATCGGATGGAATTACCTCAGTATCATCGAAACCGGAAGATGGTGCGAGTACGCCCCCTTCGAGCCCGAACTCGACCGCCAGCTCGACTATTGCCAGATGGAAATTCTCGAAGGCCCAGCGAAAACCCTTCGTTGGGGCGTGCCTGACGGCACTCGCGCCCCTGACGGTAAGCTCGTCCATGATGACCTCATTATCTCTAACGCCCTCGCTTCGAAGCTCGACGAACTCAAATGGTTCATCACCTCCCCCACAACCATTATCAACCCGCCCGACTACCTCAAATCCATCGAAGGCAAGTATTGAAAAGTACCAGGTTCTAAGTACCACGTGGAACCTGAAACATGAAACATGAAACTTGGAACTAACCGCATGAATCCTCTCGCCAGGCTATTCGAAAAGCAGATCCAAAAAGAAGTAAAAGCCCGTCTCTCCGTGGTTGAAACGGACAATACCTTCTATTCCGGCGGTAGAACCGTCAATGATGTTTTCAAAGACCGCCTTTCCTACGACCGTCAATTCGTTTTAAATGAAGCGCTCACCGCTTGGCGCATCAACCCCGTTGCCCGCCGCGTTGTCGCCTTGACGAATGAATTCGTTATCGGCGATGGTTTTACCTGGGATGTAACCAAAGCTCCAGTTACTAAGAAATTTCTCGAAAGCTGGTGGAAAAACCCGCTCAACAGCATTGACGAGCAACTCCCCGAATGGGTTGATGAAACTACACGCACCGGCGACTTATTTTTACTCTTCAGTGTAGATCCATCCACTGGTATGAGCTACGTTCGAGCCATCCCCTCCGAACAAGTCCAGGAAATCCAGTGCGCCCAGAACGACTACCGCCAGGAACAATTCTATATCCCCTCCGACCCCACCCTCCCCCCCTACCCCGCCTACAACATGGAACATGAAACTTGGAACTTGGAACTTAAATCCTTTGTACTTCACTTCCCCATCAACCGTCCCGCCGGTGCTACCTTCGGCGAAAGCGATCTCGCCCCTTTGCTCAAGTGGTTCGCCAGCCTCAATGCTATCGTCAATGACCGCGTTATCCTTGCCCATCTCCACAACCAAATAGCCTACATCGTCCGTGGCGAATTCAAGGACGAGAACGCCCGCATAAAACGTGAAGCCGACCTGAACTTGCATCCCCCGCAATCCGGCACCGTCCTTGTCACTGATCAATCCGAAGAATGGGGCATCCTTACCCCAACTCTCTCCGCCTTCGATGCCCAGCAAGACATCCTCGCCATCAAGAAACTGATCAGTGCGGGCAGCGGAATTCCCCTTCACTATCTGGCAGAACCTGAAAGCTCCACCCGCACCACCGCTGACGCAGCCGGCACTCCCACCTTCCGCCACTTCACCCGCCGGCAGAACATCTTCAAGAACATCGTTCATACCATCCTTACCACCGCCGCCCAGGTTCGCCATGCCGTTGACCCGCGTGTCCAGCCCGCCCCCAGGTTGTCAATCACCGCCGCCGACATTACTGAACGGGATAATGCAAACCTCGCCCTTGCCGCCGCACGTATCGAGCCCATCCTCGCCGACCTTTTCGACCGTGAATTGATTGATTCCAAGACCTATCTCACCCTCTTCTATGCCACCTTCGGCCATGACTTCCAGGTAGAAGATCAAAACATCCCCCCCGGCCGGCGCCGTCCCTTGGTTAAAACCCCCGCCCCCACCCCGCCAAAAGAAACCGACAAAACCGAAACCCAACCCAACGAGTGATCAGTAACCAGAACCTGAAACCTGAAACTTGAAACCTGAAACTTGAAACCTGAAACTTGGAACTTGAAACTTGGAACTTGAAACTTGGAACCTGATACATGAAACGAAGAATAATTTATGACAAATCCTCCGGTCGCTTTATCACCCTCTACTACACCTGCCATAAAGGTTCATGGATCAGTACTAATCCACCCGTCAAAGTCTTTCACCTGGTCTTTCCAAACCTTCATAAACCACAGACTATGAAAACCGCCGCCAATCCCACTAAACCTTGTTCCCCCTTCCCCGATAACATCCCCGCCACCCCCACCTGACCCTTGAAACCTGAAACTTGGAACCTGAAACTTGAAACCTGAAACTTGAAACCTGAAACTTGAAACTTGAAACCTGAAACCTGAAACTTGAAACTTGAAACTTTAAAAGAAAGGACACCTATGCCCGATATCCAGCTCCAACTCACCGCCTCCCCCACACCCGAGGGCTTCGAAGTCCTCGCCATCACCACCGGTCCCGCCAAAGGTCACGACCTCACCTTCCCAGCCTATGCCCTCCAGGACTCCCTCCCCCTCTGGGACGAAATCCCCTGTTCCCTCGACCATCCAGGCTATTTCGAATCCCCCTCCGTCAAGAACTTCTGTGGCATCTTCCATAACCCCCGCTGGGATGACACAGAGAACGGCATCCGCCTTGATCTCAAGCCCTCCGGTCCCGCCGCCCAGATGCTCCTCCAACTCCGCAATGCCGCTAAGTCCGACCCCGCCGCCATGAAGTGGATCGGCTTCTCCGCATGGCTATCCGTCACCCGCAAAGCCTCCGGCGAAGTTACCCGCATCAATACCGTCCGTTCCATTGATGTGGTTATCGACCCCGCCCGTGGCGGTAAATTCCTCCAATCTCCGGACTCGTCCAGCTTGCTGAACAATCCGGACTCATCCAGCTTGCTGGACAATCCAACCCACCCGAAAGGAAATAAACTCATGGCCGAACCAACCTCCAACCCCCCAGATCCTGCTTCCCAAGCTCCCGCTGTCAAAGAGCAGGAAACCGTCGCCCTCGCCCTCCAAGGGGCGCAGGAAAAGATCGAGCGCATCGAGCAGCAAGGCCAGGCTGCCAAGGCTGTCCTGCTCCAGATGTGCGCCCAGCTTCTGGTGACAGGCCTCGCCAGTTCCAAGTTGCCCGAACCCTCCCAGGCCATCATCCGCAAGCATTTTCAGGCCTTGCTGGACGCCGGGAAAACCTTCGAGCCCACCGAATTGCAGGCCGCCATTGACGAAAAGCGCGAAGAACTCGCCGCCCTCACCGCCAGTGTCACCGTCCAGGGCCCCGGGCGTATCGCCAATATGGTCGTCACCGAAGATCGCCTCGCCGTCGCCGTCGATGACATGTTCGGCGTTCCGCATGATGAGAAGGTCAAGAACATCAAAGCCGTCCCATTGACCGGTATCCGTGAGCTCTACATGATGCTCACTGGTGATCACCAACTGCGCGGTGGCTATTACCCCGAATCCGTCCACCTGGCTACCACCGCTGACTTCACTGGCTTGGTCAAGAACGCCCTCAACAAGATCGTTGCCCAGCAATGGGAATATATGGGGCGCGCCGGCTATGACTGGTGGCAGAAGATCGTCAAGATCGAACACTTCAACACCCTCAACACCATCACCGGCATCCTCATGGGCACGGTAGGTACATTGCCCTCCGTGGAAGAACGTGGCGAGTACACCGAGCTCGTTGTCGGCGATAGCCCCGAAACCGCCTCCTTCACCAAGTATGGCGGCTACATCCCGCTCACTCTCGAGCTCATCGACCGCGATGAAACCCGTAAGCTAAAGGCTTACGCCCAAGAACTCGGCAATGCCGCTCTTCGCCGCATCAGCAGCCTGGTCGCAGCCGTGTTCTCATCCAACAGCGGAGTTGGTCCCACCATGACCGATACCGGCGCCCTTTTCAACGCCACCGCCGTTACCACCGCCGGCGGTCACGCCAACCTCTTAACGACCGCCCTCAGCGCCGCCCAATGGGAGACCGTTTGCCAGGCCGTTTATAACCAGCCCTTGCTGGTCAAGAACGAAACCGGCTACTATGGCACCGGCTCCAAAATGGCTGTTGAGCCCCGCTTCTTGCTCGTTCCACGCGCGCTGAAGCTCACCGCCATGAAAATCATCTACCCAGCCATGGAGAACACCGCCCAGATCAACAGCGAAAATCTTCAGCGTGGCCAGATAGGTGACGTGGTGGTTGTTCCCGATTGGACCGATGCCACCGACTGGGCTGCCGTCATCGACCCGAATATCGTTCCTGGTATCGTGGTTGGTGAACGCTTCGGCCTCAAGCCCGAAATCTATATCGCTGGCAATGAAACCGACCCCGCCGTCTTCATGAATGACGAGCACCGCATCAAGGTACGCATGTTCAACGCCGTCCTTGTCCAGGACTTCCGCCCCCTCCACAAGTCCAATGTCGCGTAAAAACCTGGAACATGAAACATGGAACCTGAAACGCTTGCATCCTTAGCTTTCCAGCTTGCAGCATCTACGCCCAAACACTTGGGGCGGCCCACAACGCCGCCCCTCGCTTGGGGCATCCATGATGACCGCCTCAAGATCATCCTCGCCGATGGTCGTGCCATCTACGCCCCTTTGGATTCGTCCAGCAAGCTGGACGATCACCCCACCATCTCCCACCCTTCTTCTTCTTCTTCTTCGAAGGACTTGGAGATCTACCCGCCCCTTGTTGCATCTAATGCAACACTGTCGCAGGCCGGCTTGCAGAACATTGCCGCCACACCCGTTATATCACCCCCCTCGCTCGAGCCTACGCCCCCAGCTCCACCTGCAAAGCGCAGCCACCATAAAAAGAAACCCTCCCCCAGCTAACCGCTAGAAAGGACCTCACATGATCCACAACACCCACTTCTCCCGTTTCATCCATCCCTCCAGTATCCAGAAATCCGCTGGCACCTGGACCCCCACCTACGGCACCAACACCGTTGGTGATGTCCGTAGCGCTGCCGACGCCTCCTTCAACCTCTTCATCCCCGTCAAGATCGACTCCAACAGCAAGGATAAACAGGGCGCCTACCTCACCTCCATTGACGTGTTCTACACCATCGGCACAGCCGCTGCTGATGACTTCGCCACCGTTGAACTGGAGAAGATGACCGTAAGCTCCGTAGGGGCAGTAACCGGCGAGGCCCCCACCGTCACCCTTGACACCGGACACGACACCGCCGCCGAACGCAAGGCCACCGGCAACCACAAGATGACCCTTACCCTCTCCACCCCCATCTGGGTCGATGATGATGTTTGGTTGTCTGTCTACTGCGTTGTAGACGCTGCTGCCACCACTGTCTTCACCCTCTGGGGCGCTCGAGCCAACTTCACCTTCCGCGCCTAACTCGTATATTTTGCCAAAAAAAGTTTATCGCCGGTCCAAACGGCAAAACATGTGGTTTTCCACTCAGCAAGAGTGGGGCGCTGCCCGGCGACTCGACGCCCCACAAAATAAACGTGGGGCGGGGTGCCCCCCCGCCCCACGTGAAACCTGGAACCTGAAACCTGAAACTTGAAACTTGAAACTTGAAACTTGGAAATTGAAACTTGAAACTTGAAACTTGAAACTTAATACAGAAAGGTTCTCCCATGATTGACCTCGCCTCTTTCCTCGTTGCCGGTATCCCCATCCTCGCCGTCATTTTCGGCCTGGTCGAATTCGTTAAAATGCTCGGCTTCGAAGGCCGAGCCTTGACGATCATCTCCATGCTTCTGGGTATCGGCCTCGGTCTGGCCTTCCAGATCTCCACCATCGGAATGCCCACTACCTTTACCGCCTGGTTCACCGCCTCCATCTTTGGTCTCGCCCTTGGCCTTACCGCCTCCGGCGTCTACGACTTCCTGGACAAACGCTTCCCACCAACAGGCGCAACCCGTAACTTGTAAACCCCCTCTCCCCCAGGACGGGGGGTGCCTCCTCCCACCCCCCGTCCAATTTATTTTGCTTTTTATAATCGTCATTATCAAAAGCATAAACCCCGACCCCCGCCCCAGCATGAGCATCGCCAGCACCATCCTTTTTCTACTCCTCAGCCCCTCCCGTACTAATTCACGTGCAATAATTTTCTTTTTTTAAAACCAAGAGCAAAATCAAGATCAACTCAGCTATCCATTCGTTTATTCGTTCCCCATTCGTTGTCCACTTGGAACATGAAACTTGAAACCTGGAACTTGAAACCTGGAACTTGAAACCTGGAACCTGAAACCTGGAACCTGAAACCTGGAACTTGAAACCTGGAACATGCCCTACATCCACCGCTCCCTTCCCCTATTCAGTAAGCGCTATATAGACTTTGTCCGATCCTTCCACCGTTCCACGCTGATCGCCTACTACCCCCTCGGCGCTGACTACAACGACTACTCCGGCAATGCCCGCCACGCCTCCGGCAGTGGCGATCTCTCCCAAACTTCAGGGATAGGTGACGGACGCAAAGGTACGAATTTCGGCGGTACGAATGGTGTAGTCACCCTCCCCGCCTCTTTTGGCACCGCCTTCAACGCCGAAGAAGGCACGATCATGATTCATGTGCGCCTATCCCCCTCCGTCATCGAAACCAATAGCACTGTCAAGAAATTGATCAATATCGTTGTCACTACGAATAACCGGCTATTGTTGAATAGAAATACCACCGCCAAAAAGCTGCAGGCCTATTACATTGCTGGTGGTACATCCAAATCCTTTACTTGGAATCACATCACTTCTGAGTATACCTGTTACTTCATCGTCTGGTCTAAATCCGCCGACTATCTCAAAGTCTACGCCAATAACACCCTTATGGGTACAGCCACCGGCCTTGGTTCATGGTCAGGTACACCTGCAGAACTAACACTTGGGTATGATGGTTCCACTTATTTCGTTGGAGATCTCGCTCACTTCGCTTGTTGGTCCGAGACCCTTACCACCACCCACATGGCCGAACTTCTCCGCCAGCGCTATTACTGCATGGATGCAGCCTTAGGCGGAAGTATCACAAAAGGTTCCAATGCCAGTGACGAAGCCCACAAATACCGCAATCTCGTTCACGCTTGGCTGCAATCCACCTATGTCAATGGCTTTCCCCGCGTTGCCTGGTCAGCCATTGGTGGATCACATTCCTTCCAAAACCTATTTAGACTCGATGCTCTTATCGCCCAACACCCACGCCTAATCATCATTGACTCAGCCGTCAATGATGATAACTCAACCGCTTCCCGCGGCTGCGCCGAGATCGTAATACGCCGCTTGCGTACTTACTTGCCCAATACAAAATTACTTGGGCTTCTTAATATCCGTGTCGCCGACCCTGACATTGACGATCCCACAAACGTTAATCAAACGCAGCACGACGACTGGGTTGACCTTCTCACTTATTATTCTATTCCTTACGCCGACTTTGCCGCCGAAGTGCAAGCCAAGGTACCAGGAACTCATCCCCTCAACTGGTACCTGGCCGATACCGTCCACCCCACCGATAACGGCCACGCCACCATTGCCACACTCATCGAAGCGCAACTATCCTCATTCCTCCCGCCCACCGGCGCACTGCCTGACTACCTCCGTTATTACAGTGTAGACTTCAATTACCCGCCTCAGATCGTCTACGTCAAAGACTGTTTTCGTTACGGCACGTGGACACTTGACGCCAATGGTGCTTATTGCTCCTCCCAGGCTGGTGCAACGATCACAATACCTACGCCCATTACTTGCCGTGCGATCAGCGCAAGTGACGGGGTAGAGGGTGATCTATCCGGCTTGCCTTCCGTTCTGGTTTCCCAGGATGGTGGTATTACCTTTGTGACCATGACCCTTGACGAGAATGGTCATTACTGTTTTCTCTGGCCACGCCAGCCCCGCAATATCGTTCTTAAAGTCGTATCCGGCACCTATAAAATCAAGTATTTTATGTTCATCTAAAAGGAACCCCCCCCATGTCCGCCCTCTCTGGTCAAACAACAGTAACAACCGCAGGAACCGCCGTCGCCCTTGGCACCACCCAGGTCAACGCCCCCATTATCGTCAAAGCCCTCGACACCAACACCGGCGCTGTCGCCGTAGGAAATGACGGCGGCGGCGATGTGACCATGTCCAACGGATTTCGCCTGCAAGCAGGCGAAGTTATCCCATTCGCCTATGTTGGCAGCCTTGCCTCCCTCTATGTCGACTCCGAAGTCAATGGTGAGGGCGTCTGTTGGTCCGTTGTCGACCTCTAATCTGGGTCTGGACTCGCCCAGCTTGCTGGGCAAACACCCGCCCAGCTTGCTGGGCAAACACTCGACTCTTGGAACCTTAAACTTGGAACCTGGTACTTGACACATGACCACCCTCTCCACCTACCGCACCCTTCTTCTCGACCTCCTTGATGACTACGATCAAGACCGTTATGTCGATGATACCCTCGACTCCGCCCTCCGTCTCGCCCTTGCCGACCTCGACCAAACCTTCCCTGTGGAACGCAGCCAGATCGTTGATGCTACGGGTCAGAACCGTATCGCCCTCGATGACGACTTTACCGCTATCATCATTTCCCGCATTGAGCATTACAACGAAGATAACCCCAACATCACCGAACTCCTCGCCTTCACTAGCTCCCTCCAGGATGGCACCTGGGTTATTGAACTCGACACCGCCCTCTCAAATACCGAAGATATCGAAATCTTCTACACCACCCCCAACACCATCGAGGGTCTCGACACCGCCTCCACCACCACCTTACCCAGCCGGCTTGTCAACCCCTTCCTGCGCGCTGCCGCAGGCTACGCCGTCCAGATCCGTGCCCAGGCCATCAGCGAAAATAACAACCTGGTTGACAGCACCCCCGCCACCCTCGCCGCCCTTGCTAATACATGGATCGATGACTTTCGCACTCTTCTAAACCAAGCCACCCGCCGTGGTTCCTTCATCCACTGGCCTACCACCGACCTTTTCACCAACCACTAAATTCGTTCATTCGTTTATTCGTTCCCCATTCGTTGTCCACTTGAAACCTGGAACCTGAAACCTGGAACCTGAAACCTGGAGCCCCTGCTTGAGTATCGCCAGCACAGACAGTCTCTCCCCCCGCCCCGCCCGCACTACCCGCTTCGCCCGCAAGGCAGACCCACCCAATGGCGGCTAATACGCCGCCTTCCCTCATCATACTCGCTTCGCTCCGCTCGCTCTACGGACTATCGCTTCGCTATTCGCTCGCTCTACGGACTCTCGCTTCGCTATTCGCTCGCTCTACGGACTATCGCTTCGCTTCGCTCGCTCTACGGACTATCGCTTCGCTATTCGCTCGCTCTACCCGCCTGGAACCTGAAACTTGAAACTTGGAACATGAAACTTGAAACTTGGAACGTAATACATGCTCACCGTCCCTCCCGAAATCCACGCCAAAATCTTAGCCGGTAAGCCCCCCGTTATTCGCGCCTACTCCCGCAATCCATCCCTTACCCCCGCCTACTTCGATACCATCGATATCGACCTCACCGGCCCCGCCTTCCATGCCCTCAAAACCACCGATTACCTGGTGCGTTTCCGCTACCGAGCCTCCGGCATCCTCGATTGCCAGCGCATCCCCAATGCCGCCATTGCTGACGACTGGACAGGCTACTCCTGGATCGACATCAACATCGGCACAACCCTTGACCCCTACAACTATGTCGCCTTCAAAATAGGCACAGACCTGGTCTGTGCCTGGTTTCCCCCCTTATCCACCTACTGGAATTACAAATACTCCACCGATCAAGGCGCCACCTGGTCTACCACCATCCCCATCGCCGCCGCCACCATCCTTAAACTCGCCGTAATCCTCGATTACGGCCTCTTCACCATCACATCTGGTGAAGCCCACTACTACAGCTACAACTCCACCACCCACCTTTTCACCTACATCGAATACATCCACCCCGCCGTTGCAGCCGGACTATCCTACCTCGGCACCCTCCATGCCTTCGCCCCAGGCCTCCACTGGTATAAACCCCTCGCCGGATGGACTAATCAACCCGCTAACATCCTCAACACGCTCAACCAGATCACTATCACCACCTTCGGTAATGGTTGGTGGTTTTACATCTCCGCCCTCAATCTGGATAGTTCCACCTATACCATGCTCGCCTTCACTGGCGACTTCCAATCCTTCTACCTCATCCCCTCCAGCGTTAACGGCCCCTTTTGTCACTTCGATGACAATTACTACTACACTTGTAACGGCCAACGCTATCAAAACGATTACACCCTCAATCCACTCCCAACAGTCCGTAGTTATAGCTACAACATCGATGGTTGTACCATCCACTTCGCCCAGGAACCCACCATCCCCGCCGAGCACCTCTCCATTGTCATCTACCGCGGCCCCAATGAAGATAACCTTTTCCCAACCCAACCCTTCTACAATCCGATCGTAATTCCTCAAGCCTCGATCATAAATCGTCAATCGTCAATCGTAACTGCCTATAGCCTCCCCCACGCCCCAATCGCCCTTCTCCAAATCTCCTCCACCTTCTCTTATGTTCTCAATTCCCTTCTCACTCAAAATAACATCACCGGCCTCGGTTTAGATCCAAATTATGAAGAGCTCCACTTCGGCAACGCCGACCCAGCCTTCTTCCAAGGCCTCACCTCCGATATCCTCCACTCCCTCGCCGCCAAATTCTTCCATTTCCTCGCCCCACGATCCACTAATATCTACCTCCGCCGCCCCTACACCCTCGATGATATCGACCTCGAAATCACCCTACCCCCTAATACCCTTCCATCCTACCTCGTAACTCCCATTCCCTATCTCTCCCTCATCACAGGAACAGACTCCACCAACGCCAAAGTCACCGCCCACCAGGTTATCAGCGAATCCGGCGTAGGCATGACCGTCCATGACCTCGCCCAACATGACGAAACCGAATACCCCATCCTTCTTCCCCTTCTCATCCAATACTATTCCTTCTTCCACTCCCCACGCATCCTCTTATTCTGTTTCCCCCACCTCGCCGCAGAGATCGGCGATACCGCCCAATTCTCTGAAACCCAAAAAGGCCTCATCATCGACATCCACGAATCCTACAAATCCTCCCCCTCCCCAGCCTGGCAACAAACCATCACCCTCGCCGACATAAAATCCCTCTAACAATCCAAATTTCTGATGATTTGCGTGCGCTCTCTAGCGCACATTAGCACTTATGCAAGAGGTATAATAAGGAATAACATCAGCAGGAGGAGGATGAATGTACGGTTACGGTGAAGATGCACTCACATTGTGGGCATTAACAAACAAGCTCCCAACGATTCTTGAAAAGCTGCGCGACAATTCAGCCCCCTCGGAATGCGAGGTGCTGTTCCGCCCCAGCTTCGGGCGGAGAGGCGGAGAAATCAACGCCCAATTCGGCGAATTCGATTTCATCCCATGGCTCAACTGGACAAATTCCGAGGCTGCCTGCTGGGGTTAGCGGTTGGAGATGCGCTCGGCACGACGGTCGAGTTCCAGCCGCGCGGCAGCTTTGCCCCACTGACCGATATGATCGGGGGAGGGCCGTTCGATCTTGCCGCGGGACAATGGACCGATGACACTTCCATGGCACTTTGCCTGGCGACCAGCTTGATCAAGTGCAATGGGTTCAATGCGCTCGACCAAATGACCCGCTATTGCGCATGGGCGGATTATGGTTACCTGAGCAGCAACGGGTTCTGCTTCGATATCGGCAATACCACGGCAGGTGCGTTGCTGCGCTTCCGGCAGACCGGGGACCCGTCTGCCGGCGCGATTGATCCACGCTCGGCGGGAAATGGCTCGCTCATGCGGTTGGCGCCGGTCCCCATGTTCTTTTTCCCGGATATTCAGGCTGCGGAACGGTTCGCGGCAGAAAGCTCGCGCACAACCCACGCGGCAACCGAGTGCCTGGACGCCTGCCGTCTGCTGGCGCGCCTTCTCTGCCGGGCGCTTGCCGGGGCGTCAAAAGAAGAAGTGCTCCTGGGCGACAGCGAGAATCTTCGGGGAAGCAAGGCGCTCGTGGAAATCGCGAACGGTGCGTACCGGGATAAATCCGAAGCGGAGATACATGGCTCTGGCTACGTAGTCGCATGCCTGGAAGCGGCGCTGTGGTGCTTCCAGCGCACCGACAATTTCAAAGATGCAGTGCTGATGGCCGCCAACCTGGGGGATGACGCCGACACCACCGCCGCCGTCTGCGGACAGGTGGCGGGGGCGTACTACGGCATGGGGCAGATCCCGGCCTCCTGGCTTGCCAAGCTTGCATTGCAATCGAAAATCACTGACCTCGCCGAACGGCTGTACCTCCACTCTACTTAGCAGCCGTTGACCCCACGATGGAAATTCTCTGCTACAATTGATAATATCAATGGGAAATACCACTGATCCTGTTGCACCCAATGAAATGAGTGAATGCCGAGCTTGAAACAATTAGGTAACATAGAAGCCATCCCACAAGGCCCCAGCAGGAAAGAGAGAACCATTATGATCACGAACCAAGAGAAAGAATTGATCACCAAAGCCAATCATCATTATTACCTTGGGGCTTATGCACAAGCCCTGCGCACTTTCGAAGAGGCATTGGCCAGCAACCCGCAAAATAAGGTTCTATATCAGGTAATCGAGGCGAACCGGGGACGCTTGCCCCAAGATGTATTGCTCTATTTACTCAGGGCCTACACCTTCGCGGCCGAATCCGACTTGGGCTCTACCAACGAAAACCTGAAGAAAGCGATCAGCGCGGCGAATGGCGCAGGGATTACCCTGCCTTCCGCAGAGATTGTACTTTCAGCATTTACTGGCCCCAGCGATCAACAAGTCCAAGTTAATAAAGTCCTCCGGTTTGTATTTGGTAAGAACATGAACGAAAAAACCTATAACCTCGTCAGGGATACCGGCTGTGTGATCACGGCAATGGACAACTTGTTCACCCTGCTGTCCCTGGTGGATTCGGCGAAGTCGATGCGCGAGTATTCCAAACTGGCTGCGAACTTTTCCAGCTTAATGGAGCGTTTTGCGCGCGTGATCCCTCCAGGTGAGTTTGTCCCGGTCACCCAAGACACGACGATACGAAACTCGGCGATCCAGAATCATTATCCTTTTCGGCTTTTTGTGAATCAATCCTTCCTCGAAAATGCAAGTAAAATCCCTCTCCGGATTTCAGCCTTTTCCTACGGCTCGAGAATGAGCATCGATTTTCTGGGTAGCAGTAAAATCCTGGAGTTTATCGAGTACGGAATGAATTGGAGGATGGGAAAAGGTGATTACGAAAAGGCAAAGGCGTTCCTCGAAGGTCAAATCCTGCCGGCAACGGTTTCTGAAGCAGGAAATGAGAGCGGACCAAAGGAATTGGAGCCCCTTGGGGAGAATATCGAAATGATCGCCGCCATCCGGCAACTGGAACTTCCGCTAGTCAAGAAAAAGGAATTGGTTACCAGCCTGATGAATGAAATCGAGCAGGTTGCGGCATTGCCAAATGTGGAAGAAGTCTATATCATAGATTGACATTATGCAGCTAAAATTCATCAGCATCCCTGTAAAGGACCAGGCGCACGCCCTCGAGTTCTATACCCAGGTGCTCGGTTTCAAGAAAATGGCCGATATCCCCCTGGGTGAATTCCGCTGGTTGACCGTGATCTCGCCGGACGGGATCGAAGGGGTCGAGCTGGTGCTGGAACCGATGGCGTTCGAGCCGAGTCGCGTCTACCAGGCGGCGCTCTTCGAGGCAGGAGTTCCCGCGACCGCGTTCATCACAAAGGACATCGTTGGGGATTACCAGCGGCTCCAGTTGCTCGGCGTGAAATTCCGCGGCAAGCCAAGGCAAGCGGGTCCCATCAGCGCCGTGCTCTTCGAGGATACCTGTGGCAACCTGATCAACCTGGTCCAGCGCATGGGTTGAACTTGGTAACACTAGCAACACGAGCAGCTATGTTGGTGTGAAATTCGGTTAGGCCATTCGAAATGCGTTTGTGGAGCCTGCATCCTTCCTACCTGGATCGCATCGGGTTGATCGCACTCTGGCGCGAAGGCTTGTTGGCGCGGAAAGTCCTGCAAGGGAAAACCCGTGGTTATCGCCATCATCCGCAACTGGAACGGTTCAAATCCCACCCGCAGCCAGAATTAGCCATCGAAGCCTATCTATGGAGCGTTCACGAAGAATCAGTTGCCAGGGGCTACCACTTTGATCCTGCCAAAGTAAACCCTGTTCCACTATCAACTGAAATGCAAGTCACCGAGGGGCAATTGATTTATGAATTTAACCACCTATTGGAAAAACTGAAGACAAGGGATCCCGCCCAGTATCAAAATCTGGAGCATGTGAAGGTGCCACAGGCTCATCCGCTATTTCGAATTGTTCCGGGTCCTGTCGAGAAGTGGGAAAGAATAAAACCTTGATGTTTAGCTCTACGAATTCCAATTGAACTTGGAGGTCCTTCTTGAAAGCGATCACAACTACCCGCTACGGGCCGCCGGAGGTGCTGCGGCTCACGGATGTGCCCAAGCCCTCCCCCACCGATGACCAGATATTGGTCAAGGTACATGCCGTCTCGGTCAACCGCTCGGATTGGGAGGCGCTGACCGGCAGCCCATTGTACGCGCGCATGGGCGGGTTGTTCACGCCGGGCAACCCTATCCTTGGGTCGGACGTTGCCGGCCGCGTCGAAGCGGCAGGCAAGAGTCATACACCATTCAAACCGGGGGATGAAGTCTTTGGCGAAATGGCAGGCTACAGTGGCGGATTTGCCGAGTACACCTGCACGCGCGGCAAAAGCTGGGCGCTCAAGCCCTCCTCCCTGACCTTCGACCAGGTCGCAGCCATCCCGCAGGCGGGGGTGATCGCCCTGCAGGGGCTGCGCAACCGGATCCAGCCGGGGCAGAGCCTCCTGATCAACGGCGCGGGCGGCGGGGCCGGCTCATTTGCCATCCAGCTAGGCAAGATGTACGGCGCCGAAGTGACCGGCGTGGACAACGGCGGCAAGCTGGACTTCATGCGCTCGCTGGGCGCAGACCAAGTGATCGATTACACCCGCGCAGACTTCACCCAAAAGGACCGGCAATACGACCTGATCCTCGACCTGATCGCCTACCGTTCGGCCTTTGCCTACGCCCGCGCCCTGAAACCGGGTGGCAGCTATTTCGCAGTCGGCGGTTCTGCCGCCAGTTTCCTGCAGTTCCTGCTTTTTGGCGGCTGGATCAAGCGGACTTCGGGCAAGAAGCTGGGTCTCTTGATGGTTCAGCGCAACCGGGCAGACCTGGAATTCATTACCGAACTCTGCGCTTCCGGCAAGATCGCCATCCCGGTCGACAAGCGCTATCCCTTGGAGCAGGTTCCGCAGGCGCTGAGGTACCTCGGGGAAGGAGGCGTCAAGGGAAAGATCGTCATCAGCTTGGAGTGAAGTGAAGGTCAATATACAACGTGTGGCGGGAGGTGCATTAAGACGATGTGCGCTCTCCGCCATTTGATGGACAGGCTGGCGGTACCATCCACGAATTTTCCACGAACGGATGGATCATTGTAGAAGGAGAGAACCATGAATTGGCCACGCTTTTTCAAGGTCGTACTGATCAACGTCCTGCTCATACCAATTCTCGCTACCATTATCTTTGGCGCCATCGGCTATTTCAGCGCCGGTTGGGAAGGAGCCATGAATGCCGCAGGATGGGGGGTGCTCCTGGGTGCTCTCAGCATCCCCTTTAGCATTTTCGGACTGGTACAGAGCAAGTATTGGGGCGACTTTGCAGGAAGGGCCAGTTGGGGGATTTTCAAGAAAACCTATGATGGGACGGAAGAAAAAGAGAGGTGAATGGTCAACCTCACCCGGTTGGTGCTGGCTTATCTGTATTCAGGGCATATCTAAAAGGGCAAGGATGTGTTACATTTTTAACCGCCAAAGGTGGCTCGTATGTCTGAAAAATCCCGGAACGTTCTACCGAAGACAGGGATGGGCAAGTGGTCAGTCTGGCTGATCGTCGCCACGCTCATCTTGTTCGTCTTTGGCTCGACAATCGCGAATTCGATGTATAAATCCGCCCTCGCCGGCGCGACGATCTTGGCAGATATTGCCACCCGACCAGCCTTGGCGCTTTCGATGCTCGCCGGGATGCTCGCCGGCGTATGCGCCTTTATTACCGGTCTCCTGGCGATCTTCAAGCAGAAGGAAAGAGCGCTGCTGGTTTATCTCTCGACCGCGATCGGGACGCTGTTTACTATCTTTCTTCTGGGCGAGGTGCTGGCTCCCCATTAGTGTACTTACAATGACCCCAGACCTCGGCCCCCCCATTGCCACCGGCCGCACGGCGGAGATCTACGCCTGGCAGCCCGGGCAGGTGCTCAAGCTGTTCCATGACTGGTTCGAGCTGGAAAGCATCGAATACGAAGCGCGCATCGCCGGCGCGATCCACGCCAGCGGGCTGCCCGTCCCGGCGGTGGGTGAGATCATCCGCCTGAATGGCCGCAACGGCCTGGTCTACCAGCGCGTGGACGGCGAGCCCATGTGGAAGAGTTTATCGCGCAGTCCCTGGAGGGTCTTGCGCTACGCCCGGCGGTCGGCAGAACTGCATGTCGAGATGCATGCCCGCAGCTTCCAGGCCGACATCCCCTCCCAGCGGCAAAAGCTCAGGCGTAAAATCGAGACGGCACAGGCGCTCCCCGCCTCGCTGCGGAGCAAAGCGCTGGCCGCCCTCGGAGAGCTGCCGGATGGCGACCGGCTCTGTCACGGCGATTTTCATCCCGGCAACATCCTGATGACCGCGCAGGGGGAAGTCGTCATCGACTGGATCGATGCTTCACGCGGCAACCCGCTCGCCGATCTTGCACGCACCAGCATCCTCCTCCTGGGGGCAGCCGAATGCCAAATCCACAGTCCCTTGCAGAAAGCCATTATCCGCCTGTTCCACGCGACAAGCCTGCGGCGCTACTTCCAACTCAGCCCCGGCGGGGAGGGCGAATACCGCCGTTGGCTGCCGGTCGTCAGCGCGGCGCGGCTCAGCGAGCAGATTAGCGAGTTGGAGAAGTGGCTGGTCACACAGGCAGAGAGGGGTTTGTAGCCGGCCAGTGGATACCCTATCGGGTACACGTGAATCCACTGGCTGAGATTCAAAGTCGGCTAAAGCCGACTCGGGAACGCGTTGAATGGTGTAGAATTGACGCATCTTATCGGTATCGGAGTTTGAATATGAAAAACCTCGCTTGGTTCAAACCTTGGGGATGGATCTTTCGCCCGGTCTCCTGGCAAGGAGTTTTGGCTTGCCTGATCGCATTCGCCTTTTATGTCCAGGTTTTCATTGCAATCGACCGGAATTCCCATTCGGTCAGCGACACCCTGTATGGCATCTTCCCATATATCGTTCCCTGCCTGATGCTGCTCTACTGGGTGGCATCGAAAACCAGCAGCCAGTCCGGGAAAGAGTAGGGCCAACTTCACCGGATGCATCGCCCGCAGTAAACATCTACCGGCAGATCAAACAAGGAAGGAGGATAACAAACCATGACTCCTGAAGAGATCCTTTCCGGATTGGAAGATATTCGCGCCCGCACGCTCGAGCGTTTGCTGAGCGTATCCCAATCCCAGCTCGATGCCCGCCCTGCGAGGACCGGGGATGAGCAACCCTGGTCGCTGGGCGAGGTGTTCATGCACATCGCCATGGATGAGATCTACCTGTGCGAAATGATCTCGCGGCCGCTGCGCGAAGGAACCCTCCCGCCTGAGGGGATCACCTTCTTGCCGCCCCCGCCACCTTACGGCACAGCCAAGGAAGTCATCCTGTTTTGGCTGGCGCGTGCCAGGGCGCAAACCAAAGTATACATCAAGGATTGGCCGGAAAGTTGGGATGCGGAGCTCAAGTTCGAGGGCGACTTGGAATTGATGAACGCGCTCGAGTGGCTCGAGGGGTACGGCGGTCACGAAGCCTTCCATCACCGCCAGATCAACGCCCTCATCGAGTGGTGCGTGCATACCGGCGTGATCTGAGTATCAACACGCCGTTTTACCACAGAGTTCACGGAGATTTTCCCAAGAAAGGGTTACTTATGGCTTCTTCAAAAGATAATATTTGGAAATCCTTCGAATTCCTCGTTGGTGCGTGGAGCGGTCAAGGCGGGGGCGAACCCGGCTTGGGGCAATATGAACGCAGCTATCGCTTCATTTTCAACCGCAAGTTCCTTGAAGTGCGCAATAAATCCACCTATCCGCCATCCGAAAACAATCCAAAGGGCGAGGTGCACGAAGATATCGGCTATTTCAGCTACGACAATTCACGCCATTGTCATGTGTTGCGCCAATTCCATGTCGAAGGCTTTGTCAACCAATACCGGCTTTACCAACTCTCGGCAGATGGAAGGGACATCATCTTTATTTCCGAAGCGATCGAGAATATTTCGGCAGGCTGGCGGGCAATGGAAAGTTATCACGTCGAGAATGAAAATGAGTTTACCGAGACGTTCGAGCTGGCTGCGCCGAACAGGCCATTCGAAGTCTATTCTCAAGTCACGTTGAGGCGCAGCTCCCGCTGACAACCATCACCGACCCAAACCATCCACGAATTTTGACCGCGAATGCAAGAATGTCGAAAAAAGGAGGCAGTATGAACCTCGGTGCATTTTCTATTAGTCTGGCAGTAAAAGATATCCGAGCCTCGCAAGCATTTTACGAGAAGCTTGGTTTCAAGCCTTTTATGGGGGATAGCACCCAGAATTGGCTGATCCTGAAAAATGGGGATGCCGTTATCGGCCTTTTTCAGGGGATGCTGCCACGCAATACCCTGACCTTCACCCCTGGTTGGGATCAGAACGCAAAGCCGCTTGCCACTTTCACAGATGTCCGCGAGATTCAACGCCAATTGAAGGCGCAAGGCGTGGAATTCCAGAACGAGGCAGACGCGGGCAGCCAAGGGCCGGCCTTCTTCATCGTCGTGGATCCCGATGGAAATCCGATCCTGGTCGACCAGCACATATAAAAATTCGTTCTGGAAGAGATCATCTTCCGCTTGCTTCTAGTTTCATTGCTGGTTTGGTTTGCGAGTAAATGGTCGACGATCACTCCCCTGACCCTGCCCATCATCTTGACTGTCGTCTCCCTGAACAGCATCGGTGGATTGGTTTTTGGCTACCTGTATTTCGAAAATGGATTGGCAACCGCCATGCTGGCGCACTTCGTCGCGGATCTTATATTGCATGTGCTTGGACCGCAGCTCTTGATCGCGTGAACAAACAGTTTGATAGTAAAAAGGAACCCGTTTGCTTAGAGGAAACGGGTTCCTGAGCATTTTACACGTGCACCTGGAGCCAGGCTTCCAGGTCCTTGAACATCGTCTCGCGCTCCGGCTCGTTGTGGACTTCGTGAACCAATCCCTCGTATATTTTAAGGGTCTTGTCTTTGGAGCCGGCTTTGTCGTAGAGCATCTGCGAGGCGGGGGGGTCCACCAGCTTGTCGGCGCTGCCGTGCAGGAGGAAAAGCGGCAGGCTGATCTTTCCGGCTTCTGCTGTCACACGCAGCATGGCGCGCAGCATCTCGGCGGCGAGGCGCGCCGGCGTCTTGCCGTGGAACACGAGCGGCGACTCGACGTAGGCCTTGACCACTTGCGGGTCGCGGCTGATGCCGTTTGGGTCGAGCGCCAGCAACCCCGCCGTGGGCGCCAGGGCGGAAAGGATCTTGCCCATCGTGATCGTCATCGGCGAAATGTTGGCGGGGACTTTCACACCGGCCGCGGAGATGATCGCGCCCTTGAACTTATCCTGATTGTCGAGCAGGTAGAATGAGGTGATCAGCCCGCCCATGCTGTGGCCGAGGATAAAGATGGGTTTCCCGGGCTGCCACTCCTTGACCATTTTGTAATAGGCCGTCAGCGGCGCGGTGAAATCCTCAAAGCGGTTGATCTGCTCGCGTCCGCCGCCGGACTTCCCGTGGCCGATGTGGTCCAGCCCGTAGAAGGCATAACCGAGTGGCGTGAAGCGGTTGACGTGGTTCATGTACCGTCCGCAGTGCTCGCCCAATCCGTGGACGATGAGGATCACCGCCTTCACCTCCCGTTCCGGCAGCCAGCCTTGATAATAGATATCGAGATCGCGTACACCTTTGAACGTGCCTTCCGTGTGTTTCATCGAGCCTCCTTTCGAAATTTGTTCTGGGAATAGTATAGTGCTGCGAAGCGGAATTGGGTAGAGGGTATCCAATCAGGATTTTCACAAGGTAGATTGACATTTTCGTTATATGTGTCATGCTGAGCGGAGCGATCGCGTAGCATCCCGTAGGGAAGCATCTCCTCCACTGTCATTGAGACCCTTCGGTCGCGAAGAACGCTCCCTCGGGGTGACATACCGAAGCAAACAAACCTACGTTGTGAAAGCCGTGCACAAGACCATTTCTTTTCAGTGGACGTTCTTCCCGGCCTGACCCGCCAGGGTAGATTGAGGAACTATTGCGCGAGGGAGATGGGTTCCTCCAGAGCAGGGTGAGGGAACTCTTAATTTCGGCGCCCCGCAGGGCGGTACCCCAAGGATGGAATGCTGTAATCGCTGCAACCACTGGCGTTGCAGGCTTTCACCCAATACCAGTAAGAAAGGCGGGGGACGGCTGTGACATCATTGAAATATGATGCTGTTGAGCTGCCCAGGTAAGCTTTGGCGTCGGATAGCCAGGCAGCGCGATAAACCTGGTAGTAGCTCGCCCGGCTGGTCGAATCCCAGGTCACCTTGACATACAAAATATAAGTACCAAAGCTGGCATCCACGTTATACGGGGGCAAGGGGGGAACTTGTGTCGCAGTTGGCGTTCGGGTAAAGGTCTTGGTCGGCGTTCGAGTGATCGTCCTGGTTGGCGTTGGTGTGAAGGTATTGCTCGGCGTAGGGGTAAGGGTCTTGGTTGGCGTTGGGGTGAGGGTATTCGTGGGCGTTGGCGTAGGAGTGGGAGTCTTGGTGCGCGTTGGGGTAAGAGTCCTGGTCGGGGTTGGGGGAATAGTGTTCGTGCGCGTTGGCGTTGGGGTGAAGGTATTCGTGCGCGTCGGCGTCAGGGTGAGGGTTTTGGTCGGGGTTTGAGTCGAAGTGTTGGTTGGGGTGCGAGTGAAAGTTTTGGTTGGCGTTGGGGATAGGGTTTTCGTCGGGGTGCGGGTAAAGGTATTGGATGGCGTCGGGCTAAGGGTCTTCGAGGGGGTCGGTGTGATTGTGTACGTCTTGGATGGGGTCGGGGTGAGGGTCTTTGAGGGGGTCGGTGTGATGGTGTAAGTCCTGGTTGGCGTTGGGGTAAGGGTCTTCGTGGGCGTCGGCGTATAGGTCACGGTTGATGTTGGCGTAGCGGTCTTGGTTGACGTCGGCGTGAAGGTATTCGTGGGCGTCGCGGTGGGTGTTCTCGTTTTCGTCGGAGTTGGGGTGGAAGTTTTCGTGGGCGTCGGCGTGGAGGTCTTCGTAGGGGTCGGTGTGAAGGTATCTGTGGGAGTTGGCGTATAAGTCCTGGTTGGCGTGGAGGTCTTCGTAGCCGTCGGCGTGAAGGTGTCGGTGGGAGTTGGGGTATAAGTCTTGGTTGGCGTCGGCGTGGAGGTGTTCGTGGCGGTTGGCGTGGATGTTTTGGTTGGCGTTGGCGTGAAGGTATTCGTGGACGTGGGCGTTGGCGTGAAGGTACCCGTGGGCGTGGAAGTTTTCGTGGAAGTGGACGTTGGTGTATAGGTCTTCGTCGGCGTGGGGGTGAAAGTATTCGGCGGCGTCGGCGTCGAGGTATTCGTGGGCGTTGGTGTAGGGGTGAAGGTGGCGGCGAGATAGCGCCAACCGCTATCGGAGGCGCTGTAGTCGCTGCAATTTACGCCATTGCAGGCTTTCACCCAGTACCAATACGTAACGCCGGGTGTGGCGCTAGTGTCATCGTAGAGCGGCACTGTTACGCTGCCGAGCAAGTTCCTGGCGCCGTCTAAACTCTCGGCGCGATAGACCTGGAAGGAGGCCCCACCTTTGGGCGACCAGGTTAACCGAACTTTATCGGTAAAGGTCCCGTCGCTGGCCGCAACCGTGTCCGGCGGGGTCAGGCCACGCCAGCCAGCGTCGCTGGCGCTGTAGTCGCTGCAGCGCGTCGCGCGGCAGGCGACCACCCAGTAGTAAAAGGTGACGCCCGGAGCTGCCGTGAGGTCATTGTAGGAGGAAGCCGGGGCGCTGCCGATCTGGCTCTTTGTGCCGGTTGCGGTAAATGAACGGTAAACCGTGTAACCGGTTGCGCCATCCGCGGCCATCCAGGAGATCTGCACCTTGTCGGTATACGTCCCGTCGCTGGCTTGCATGTCATCCGGCGCGGAGAGATTGCGCCAGCCGGTATCAGCAGCGCTGTAGGGGCTACAATTCTCACCGGCGCAGGCTTTCACCCAGTACCAATACGTGATGCCAGATGTGGCAGTGAAGTCATCGAATTCGGAAATCGATGCGCTGCCGAGCGAGGTTTTGTCGCCTTCAGCTCTTTCGCTGCGATAAACCTCATAGGAAGTCGCCCCATTGACCGCATCCCAGCTCACTTGCACCTTGTCCGTGAACGCGCCATCGCTGGCGGCAACGGTTGTGCAGTAAGAACCACCGTCGATGATCCACCAACCATCCGCATCGATCATGTGATTGCGCGCCGCCTCCCCAAGACAGTACTGGCTGTTCCCGGCGTCAAGGGTCACGCCGGATTGCAGCGTTTGTGAGTCCCAGCCGATGAGCAGGGCGTCGTAGTTGGCGGTGGAAAGCGTCACGCCTACAAACATATAATCCGCAACCATCAGCGCGCCAACATCCCACCTACCAAGGTTCTGGTTGAAGGCGGTGGAAAATTCGAACATGCCATACATATCGGATACTTTGGCGGTGTTCCAATTGCCGATGTCCTGGTTGAAGGCGCTGGCGCCGGAGAACATCGAATCCATATTGGTCACATTGGCAGTGTTCCAATTGCCGATGTCCTGATTGAAGGCGCTGGCGTAACTGAACATGCCTCCCATATTGGTCACACGAGAGGTATCCCAAATCCCGATATCTTGGTTAAAGGAGCTGGCGCCGGAGAACATGAGGTGCATATTGGTCACATTGGCTGTGTTCCAATTGCCGATATCCTGGTTGAAAACGCTGGCGCCGTCGAACATAGCCTCCATGTTCGTCACGCTGGTTGTGTTCCAATTGCCGATGTTCTGGTTGAAAGCGCTGGCGGCGGTGAACATGTAACTCATGTCTGTCACATTGGCGGTGTTCCAACCCGCGATGTCCTGGTTGAAGGCGCTGGCCCAGGCAAACATGTAACTCAAACCAGTCACGTTGCCGATGTCCCAATTCGTAATGTCTGCGTTGAAGACAAAAGCACCATAGAACATCTCACTCAGATCGGTCACAACGGAGAGGTCGGGGTTATCGCTGGGCTGCCCTGCCAGGTAGGCGCAACCCGCAAATGCCCAAGCCATCGAAGTCCATTTGCCCGTCCCCCACTGCTCTATAGCCACCAGTTTGAGCCGATCCCCGGCGTAGTTGAAGTAGATGCGCGGAAAGCCCGTGCCCGCCTCGCTATTGTCCTGGATGCGGATGGTATAGGTTCCGGCTGTGCCGTAGTTGCAGGTGTAGTTCCCGGTTTGCGCCGCCGCTTCGGTCGTCCCGTCATTGTTGCAGTCCACGTTGTAGTTGTAGCTCTCACCAGGATAGGTGGGAATGGTGAATTGCGTGCTGGAGGAACTTCCGGCGTTGTCCGTTTTGACCGTAAGGACAAAGTCATCCGCGGGGAGGAGAGACTTTTCCCCGCGGGGGGATTGCGCCCCGGCGCGCCAAACCGTGGCCCTGGCTGCACTAAAGCATAAGACGAGCACAAGAAGAACGATGAGGCCGACGAATCTGTGTTTCATGGCGTTTTCCTTTACGATATGTCTTCCGCCTTTCAGCGGCGCGCCTCGCCCGAATCGGGATCGACCATCAGCACAGAGGTATCCACCGCCTCGAAATCATCGCCGGTGACGTCATCGAGCAGGTGGAGCATGTCATTATCCCAGCGCTCATCCGGCGCGCCGGTGATGTACCAGTCCGAGCCGTTATCGGCCAGGATGATGCCGTAGGTTTTCATGGCTTGCAGGATGACCTGCAGCTCGGCGGGGTAGCCGGAGATGTCGAAGGAGGCTTTCAGGCAGAAGCGCGCCCCCATCGGTGGGACGTTGGTGAGCACGCCGGGCGTCCCGCCCGTCAGGTGGCGCGCCGGCCAGATATAACTATCGGTGCTGCTGGCAGTGAAGCGGATGGCGTGGTGGATCGCTCCGCTGGCGACCTCCTCGTAACGCACCAGGCCGGGAAGGATCGGCAGCCCGGCGGCATCCGCGGAGGTCCAATCGGCGGGGCGCAGGGCATTCGAGGCCAGGTCCCAAATCGCGCCGGAGCCGCCGCTCCAGCTCCCACCCGAGTAGCTGGCGTCATAGATCTCGTAAAGGGTGCAAGTGGAAGTATCGACCGTCAGGATGTGATGGTCGGAGCCCCATTCGATGTTCGGATCGTCCGGAATGGGGTAAGGCCCCGGGTCGGACTCGTCCGGGTAATAGAAATCCAGGGTATAGCGCGGCGTGGAGGCGTCTGCCAGGTTGTAGGGGATGCCGATCGGGCCGCCGTCCCAAGTACCGGAGCCGAAGTCCATGTGGAAGCCGGTGCTGCGTCCGATGGAGTCGATCCATTGGCGGGAGCGGGCATGGATGGGGAGCGCCTCCACAGGCGCGTTCCAGATGTTGTTCGCCGGAAAGAAGGTGCAGTCGCTGTTCGGGGGGGCAAGCGTCTCGACCGTCTCGAGCGTCTCAACAGTCTCAACCGTCTCGAGCGTCTCGACCGTCGCGCTGGGCGAGGGGGATTGTTCGGTGGGCATGGTAAGGCAGGCTGTGGAGACAAAGAGCAGGCAGGCGAAGACGAGCAAGCTTGTGCCCAAGACCTTGGAGGAGGAGGCTTTTCGTTTCATGTTGCCCTCGCGAAAAGGATCGCAGGTGGAAGGAAATGCGTCCTCCCTAGTTTAGCACGGATTCAGGCTTAGCCAGCTATACACCTTTGTAATTTATGAAGAGAACATCTGTGACGTTTTAGAAACGTCACAGATCTGGGGTACAACAAAAAACGCGGCTATGCAAGCCGCGCGTTTTGCTTTCACAGCCAACGCTCCTCTAGATTGATAATGTGAAAGAACCTATCAAACCATTGTAAAATAGGGTGCAATGCTGGAGTAAATCCCGCCCAATCAGAACATGAATTCCCTGATTAGTAAGAGGGACGCCTATAGCTCTTAAGGCGTTGAATTTGATCGCCATTCCAACAACTTCGATCAAGGCGGGATATACGTTCTGTTTCGAGGCGGCATGGGAAGCCGAGGCGATAGAGATAACGTCAATCGCGGGAAGGTTCAATTGTTGAGCGATCGCCTCGTCGATACATGTTGTCGTTGCGCCAGTGTCAATGAGTGCAGTTCCTGAAAGGGAAAGAATTGATGGCATCCGATTTTTCGCAGCTTGGGTATCTATAGCGCTCCATGTTTATGGTGCACCTCCTTTCTTCCAATATAAGGTGGCGGTTTAGAGTAAAATTGCAGCAGTCAGGAATGCGGCTGGATCTAATGTATGATTCGTCTACATCCTCACTACGCGACATTGCCCATGCTGGCACTGTTCATCGCATCGCTCATTGCATATAAGCGCAAAGGGCGTATGCTCACCTGGAGCGGCCTGCGCGAACGGTTCAGGCTCGGTCCGAGAACGGCCGTCTGTGGCTTTAGGCGATTGGATTATTGTTCTTCATGATGCTCACTGCAGGGCCGCTTTCGTTCTTTGCGCGTTGGCTGACTACAATCATCCCTCCACCGGCATACTGGCCGCCTGAGCTGAAGGGCGGCGGCGCGGCCACAGGGGCCATCCCAACCGAGTTCATGGGCCAGCAACTTGCGGGAAATTGGTGGATCCTGATAACACTGCTTGTTTCCCTGAGCATCGCGACCTTTGGCGAAGAGTTCTGGTGGCGCGGCTATATCCTGCCACGACAGGAATTGGCTTTTGGGAAATACACCTGGCTCATCCATGGGTTCATGTGGGCGTGCTTTCACCTCTTCGCTCCGTGGAATTTCTTCGGCATCCTGCCGGGCTGCCTGGCGCTGGCGTACGTCACGCAAAGGCTCAAGAATACCTGGCCGGCGGTCATTGCGCATGGGTTGGCCAACGGCTTGCTGGTGTTGATCGTGATCTTATTAAGCATATTTCGGTAATTTTGAAGACCCCATCCAGACCTCACAAGTCTCCGAGACTTGTGAGGTCTTGGAGCAGGAGGAGCGTGTCATGCACCTGGAATTCAAGCACCTTCGTGAAATCCCCTGCGCCGACATCATCGCCTTGAACACCCATCCGCTGGTGCGGCGACAGATGCCGCTATCGGACGATCATTTCGATGAAGAAGAATGCCGGAAATGGGTGGAAGGCAAGGAAGCGCAGTGGGAGGAACATGGTTACGGGCCGTGGGCTTTCCTGGTGGATGGCATATTCGCCGGCTGGGGAGGCTTCCAGCATGAAAATGGCGATGCGGACCTGGGGCTGGTGCTGCATCCCGATTATTGGGGGGCGGGCAGGACCATCTACGAAGAATTGATGCGGCGCGGCTTCGGGGAGATGGGCTTCCCCTCCGTCACCATCCTGTTGCCGCCAAGCAGGAGGCGCATCCGGGGCATCCTGAAGCTGGGGTTCCTGCCGGATGGAGAAGTGGAGTTGTATGGTGAGCGATTCATCCGGCATCGGCTATACGCACCCCGCATGGGGCGCGCCGCCTGGCTGAGAGATTTGCGCAATGATTGTGAAGCGAAATATGATACTTATGCCCCGCTCTACTGGGATCAATACGGCCTGTACAGCAACCTCACCCACCAGGAATTCATCCAGGAATTCTTGCGTCGCCTTCCCCACGAAAGGATGATCCTGGATGCAGCCTGCGGCGCCGGACGTTACGAACCGTTCCTGCTGGAGAAAGGTCATTCCATTATCGGGATAGATCAATCCCAAAAGATGCTGGAGCGCGCCCGGGGGGAATTCCCCTCCGTCCAGTTCGAGAAGGTCGGGTTGCAGGAAATCGCCTATCAAGGTGTTTTCGACGGCGTGATCTGCATGGATGCGATGGAAAATGTCCCTCCCGAAGATTGGCCTCTTATTCTCGGCAACTTCCACCGGGCGCTAAAGCCCGGAGGGTATCTGTATTTCACCGCCGAAACAGCCGAGAACGCCGATGAGGACGAGATCAAAGAAGCTTACGAAAAAGCGAAGAGAGCCGGGCTGCCGATCGTGTACGGAGAGGTACCCGAGGAAGAAGTCTATCATTATCACCTAACGAACGGACAAGTTCGGGATTGGGTGCGGCAAGCAGGATTTACTATCCTGAAAGAAGGGGATGGCGAGATTTGGTACCATCACGTCCTGGCGCGTAGAGGATAGATAGAAAATTAGGAACCCGTTTCCTTGAAGGAAACGGGTTCCTGGACTGGAGATAATGGCGATGAACAAAGATTTCACGCTCATTCCTGCCTCCCACCTCGACTTGCTGGAGCGGCCGATCGTGGTCGCCCTGGCTACGGTCATGCCGGATGGACAGCCACAGGTCAATTGCATCTGGTGCCTCTATGATGGCACGTACATTCGCATCTTCACCTTGCGCGGGTTTCAAAAAGAGAAGAACATGCGCAAACAGCCCAAGGTTACCATGCTGGCGGTCGATCCCCAAAACCCCTACCGCTATCTCGAGATCCGCGGAGTGGTTGAAGAGATGACATCTGAAGGGGCAGAAGAACTGGCCGATAAATTGACCCAAAGGTACTACAACCAACCGACCTACTACGGGCATGTAGAAGCGGAAGAGAACCGGGACAAGACCGAATTGGTGGCATGTAAGATCCGGCCAACGCGGGTCGTGGTGGTCGGGTAAGGAAAATGGATTATGACCAAACACACTTATTACATCGTCGATGTTTTTGCCAAAAACAAGTATGCCGGCAATCAATTGGCTGTTTTTCGTCGAGCAAGTGATATTTCCAGTGAAGAAATGCAAGCTATTGCACGAGAGATAAACTATTCAGAAACCACATTCATCTTGTCAGATGAGCAAAATAAGGGCGGTTTTGATGTGCGCATATTTACGCCCAAAGAAGAAGTTCCCTTTGCAGGTCATCCAACTTTAGGAACTGCCGCGATCATACATAGGAATATCCTTCACGGAAATTCCGATTCCGTTATGCTCAATCTAAAGGTGGGACAGATCCCGGTTACATTTAGCGGGGATGGTTATTGTTGGATGAAACAAATACAACCTGTATTTGGTCAACAACACAGAGCAGAGCACCTTGCAAGTATCGTCGGTTTGGATGTTTCCGAAATTGACGAGCGTTTCCCAGTGCAAGAGGTTTCGACCGGGGTGCATTTTTTTATCCTGCCGTTAAAATCCATCGCCGCTCTGAAAAAGGCAAAGGTGAACAAGGACAAATACTTTGACTTGATCAAGGACACAGCCGCGAAAGGCGTTTTGGTTTTTTGCCCCGAAACACATGAGCCACAAAATCAGATCAGCGGGCGCGTTTTCGCTGATTATTATGGCGTCCCGGAAGACCCGGCTACAGGCAGCGCCAATGGATGCCTGGCAGGTTACCTGGTGAAGTATCGGTATTTTGGGAAAGAGGCGATCGACGTTCGTGCGGAACAAGGTTACGAAATTGGCAGACCTTCCCTTTTGCTCTTGAAAGCAGAGCAAAGTGGAGCAAATATCAATATTTCTGTTGGGGGAAAATGTTTCATCGTGGCGCAAGGTGAGTTTCTATAATGGCACTGATAATCTTCGATTATGATGGCGTCCTGGCGGATACGCTGGATGACCTGCTTGCATTTGGCCAGGAAGCCTGCAACCAAATGGGTATAAAGCATCATGTAACCAAAGAGGACCTGAGCAACCTGGAGCTGATGTCGTTTGCAACCTATGGGCGGGCTTGTGAAGTTCCCGAGCGGCAAGTGGATGAGTTCGTCAAGATTTGTTTGAACTTATTCGCAGAGAAGAAATCTCCGCCCCCCATTTTCCCAGGCTTGAGCGAGGTGCTCAGAACGCTTGCCGTCGATCACGTGCTCGCCATTGTCACGACGAATTCGGCGCCGAATGTGAATGCCTTTCTCCACCACCACGGTTTGGACAGTTTGATCGATGCCGTCTACGGGGTGGATTCTCTAGGCAGCAAGGCCCAGAAAATATCCCGGGCGCGAGATCAATTCATGGATAATGGCAGGCACGAAGCGGTGTTCATGGTGGGCGACTCGCTCAGTGATGTGCTGGCAGCCAGAGAGGCATATGCGACCAGTGTTGCAGTGACCTGGGGGCATCAACGCGTGGAATATTTACTGCGTGGCAAGCCGGATTATGTCGTCAGCGCTCCAGATGATCTGATCAAGATTATTAAGCAATAGAAGCGCCCAATCCCAACGCGAAGGTCGCGAGATCCCGCGAAAAGCGCGCAAAGACCTCACAGGTCTTAAAGACCGGTGAGGTCTTGCTTGTTTGAGCTAGTTCATTCATTTATTTCTCATAATTAAGGTGTATATTATCCATATTATTAAGTCTCAGTTTTATTTTCAATCGAAAAAGGAATTAAACATGTCTTTTATAAAAATAATTTCAGAAGACGAAGCAACAGGGCAGGTTCAAGAGCAATATCAAGCTGCGAAAAAAAGCATGGGCTATGTGCCCAATTACATCAAGGCAAACAGCATTCGCTCGGAAGTGTACGACGCCTGGTCAAAACTCATCAGCGCGATCCGCTCCAAGATGCGGCTGCGGCGATATGAACTGGTCACGTTCGCGGCGGCGATGGCGCTTGAATGCAGATACTGAATGCTGGCTCACGGAGCGGTGCTCCGCAAGAATTTTTTCAGCGCAGAAGAATTGGTCACGATTGTCAAAGATTTTCACAATGCAGGGCTTACTGCTGAAGAAGTCGCAATCATGGCGTTTGCCCAGAAGGTTGTCACCCGGGCAAATCAAGTGAACGAGCGTGATATCGATGAATTGCGCCAGTTTGGCCTCTCGGATGAAGAAATCCTGGACGTGATCCACGCTAGCGCAGCGCGCAGTTTCTTCAGCAAGACTCTCGATGCAACCGGCGCAGTACCCGACAAAGCCTATTTGGAACTGGAAGCGGCACTCATCCAAGTACTCTCACCCGACCGCCCAATTCCTTAGAACATGGATGAACTCTTTTGAAGTCCTTATCCACGAAGGAACACGAAAGAACAGGAAGCTCCTAGAATAATAAAGAGAAGACCTCTCAGGTCTTTAAGACCTGTGAGGTCTGACGCTGGTAAGGAAAGGTAAATGCAAAACAAGCCAACCATTGCTCGATCAGTAAAGTTTTTCACAAGCTTTTTTCTAGCCTGGGCTTTATTGATTTCTGGATGTTCTCCAATTGGCAAATCTTCCATCGACTGGAAACCTGAATACAACCTCTCGCACCAGGATGCCGAGCAAATACTTGGGGAGCCAGCCCACCTGAATGATTCTTCGGCCTCTTTGGTCGGAAAGACGAAAACCTACATGGTGGGCTATACTGCAGATACTATGGATGCCGCTTCTGGAAAGACGGGGGGAATCGGCTTCCTGCTTCGAGAATTTGACACAATTCGCGATGCAAGTCATTACTATGAATCCATCCGGAAAGCCAATGAAGAAGCCCCCGGCGTGGAGCCATTACCCGGGGTTGGCGATGCCGCCTATTTTCATAGCGACGGGAAGAATTTTCTGTTCATCATGAGTCGAAGCGGGAACAAGGTATTCGTAATCAAGGTAAATAGAATAACAAGCCATACGAATAAAGATGCACTACTTGCCTTCGCCAGGGCTTTTTGGCAAAAGGGAACCCTTAGTTGTCCGATCACCCGGCCTGGGGCTGCGCCGTTCACGCCACCCTCGCCCTATCCCGCGACGCCATCCGCTGCGGACGAGTTTTGGTATGGCGCCCGCAACTTATGGACCACGCTGCCCACGGATGGCGCTTGGTCCGCCTTGCCACACAGCGAGGATGGCTATGCTCAAAAGATCTTCTGGTGGCGGGAGGGTGATGATCCGGGTACAGAACCTAGCCCAGAACTGACTGTGGTTGGCAGGCTGATAGATGCCCCCGCCCCATCCTTTATTATTTCCGGCGCGACCAACGCCTCGGGCGATTTCGGCTCGGCGATGTTGGTCGGCGTCAGCTTCCCCGCGCCCGGGTGCTGGGAGATCACAGGCCGTTATCAGGGAAATGAATTAAGTTTCATGGTCTGGATTGCACCTTAGCTGGTTTACGAATAAAATAGGCAATTCACTTTTTGTATTCAAGAACCCCTGAAAAGGAGAATGAACATGGAAGTCAAAATCAAACCAGTCTCCGGCTGCGCCCAAATCCTGCTCGGAATACTCACGCTGGGCATCTTTCCGCTGGCGCAATGGCTCAACCTGCGCGGCTGGCCCAAAGCGCTGGACGAAAGCGGCTTGACCACGCGGGGCGGGACGAAGATCGCCTGGAATGAATTCACCAAGGTCACCAAGGTGATCACGAATATCGGCCGGACCGGCGCGAAGACCGAACACTATGAATTGAAATTCCCGAAAGGGAAGATCGTGGTGGCGCCATACCGGCTGGAAAACGGCGACCAAGTGCTGGAATACGTTTGGAGGCGCCTGCCCGCGCAAGCCAAAGGATAAACCGGGATATTCCTGATTGTGGGGGGTTCCATTACCGGGATCGTGTAAAGTATTCAATTTTTAACGCGAAGGTCGCGAAGTTCCGCGAAGAGCGCGAAAAGACTTTTTTACTTTTTGCGCAATTCGCTTTTTTCGCTCCTTTCGCGTTAACACTTGAATGCCGGTGACCAGGGTTTTCACCACGGAGGACACAGAGAGCGCGGAGAAGAAAAAAAGGTTTTTTCAGCGTTCTCAGCGCTCTCTGCGGTTAATTTACCCAAGGTTCAAGCTGCACTCTGTCCGGGGGAAATGTCGTCAAATTCCACGAGTTGTGCTAAGATACGGGCGGCGCGCCGTCCACGAATATTCACGAATACACGAATTTCGTGGCCCCATTTGTGCACACTTGCACCGGACGCACACCTGCCCTGGCGGGCGGTGCCAGGGAGTGCGGTGTTCGTGGCCCCATTCGCGGATGGTTTTGACCTACCCCCTATTCCACGAGTTGTGCTATGGGAGCTGCGGTTATTTTATTCAAATCGCCGACCAAAATGGGCAGGTGCTTGCCAGCCAGGCCGGGCTGATCGATGCCGAGGACCAGTACAATCCCCCTCTTCCCGAGCGAACTTTGGACAGTCCTACCCAACTCGTCGCCCAAACACAATACACCATCTCCATCATGGTCTGGTCCACCAAGAGCGTGGGCATCAATACAACCGGGCAGCGGACGAATGGCGTCGTATGAAAACTAACGCAGTCCAAAGCAATTCCGTCATGCGTTTATTCTGGCGGGTCCACCGCCTGCTCTATTGGGCCAGCGGGGGGCGCATCGGCGCGCGGCTGTTTGGGTGGCACGTGATTCTTCTCAAGACCACAGGCCGCAAGTCCGGCCAGGCACGGCTGGTCACGCTCAACGCGCTGGAGGATAACGACCGCTACGTGGTGGCAGCATCATTCGCCGGCCAACCCAGGCACCCGGCTTGGTTCCTTAACCTGCAGCAACAGCCGGAAGTGCAAATCCTGGAATACGGAAAATGGATTCCTTTCCAGGCGAGGGAAGCGCAAGACGCAGAGTGCGAGCAGCTCTGGAAGGCGATCACTGAAAAGGATCCGTCCTATGCGGAGTACCAGTCGCGTACCACGCGGCGCATCCCGGTTGTGATTTTTCAGAGGAAAGATTGAGTGAATTGATATTTCGCCCGTTGGATGAAATTACACTGCGCCTATACCTCGCCTGGTTTCAGGATGCGGAACTAAAACGGCGGATTCAACCGCCTACCCAGCAATGGTTCAACTATGTATCTCATACACCCGGCATTTACGCCTGGATCATCTACGAAAACGATCTTCCGGTCGGGCAATTACAACTGGACACTTACACGGACCACACTGGGAGCGTCGGGTTGGTGGTCAACCCCGCAGTGTGGAACCAGGGTTACGGCCAAAGGATCCTGGAGGCATTCTTCCAGCGGGTAGAGGTCGCCTGTCTCGCCCAGGTGGAAGCTGCTATCGAAGCGGATAACCTCGCCAGCTTGCGCTGCTTTCAAAAAGCGGGCTTCATCCAAGACAGACCTGAACCGGACGAAGAGGGCTTTCTGCATTTTAGCTACCGACCCGGAGCATTGCAAAATGGAAATTGATTTGGCGAGAGCCGAATTCCCGCACGCAAGCGCCTACGACGCCAGATGGGTGATCGATAACCAGATGGGCTTGAACCCCCTGTGGCTGACCGAGTGGCTTTGCCAGGGCATGAATCTGGCTGCCGGGATGCGCGTGCTCGACCTGGGCTGCGGGAAAGCGCTCTCCAGCATTTTCCTGGCTCGCGAGTTGGGCGTCCAGGTCTGGGCGACGGACCTTTGGATCCCGGCCACGGACAACTTGACGCGCATCGCCCAGGCGGGTTGTGCGGACAGGGTCTTTCCGATCCACGCGGATGCGCGCAGCCTGCCTTATGCCGAGGGGTTCTTTGATGCCATCCTGTGCGTGGACGCCTATATTTACTTTGGCACCGACGACCTGTACCTGGATACCCTGCACAAGTTCGTCAAACCTGGCGGGCAGATCGGCATTGCCGTGCCTGGCTTCATGCAGGAGGTCAATGGCCCGCTGCCGGAGCACATCCTCCCCTTCTGGGCGCAGGAATGCTGGAGCTGGCACACCGCCGATTGGTGGCGACGGCTCTGGAGCCGCACCGGGCTGGTGAATGTTCAACGGGCCGATGTCCTGCCGGAAGGATGGAAGTTGTGGCTTCAGTGGAAGAAAGCGCGCCGCGCCGCCGGCGACGACAGCCGCGAACTGGCGAGTGACATCCGGGTATTGGAAGCCGACCAAGGCCAATATATGGGATTCGTCCGCATGATCGCCGAGAGAGTAGGCTAATTTGTGATGCGGCTAAATCCATCCAAAATAACCCTGCTTATCCCATTATTCTTGGTCATCAACTCATTGCGAGCCTGCACATTTTCATCCCACACTGCCTCCCCTGCCGGGGATGGCCAGACACCAGCAGGTACTTCTCTCGAGACTCCGGCCTGTATTGAAAGTCTGGTGCCGCCCAGCATCAGCGCTGTACAGCCCTCCCCTGCCCTGCCGGGGAGCGAGATCACGGTAACAGGCCGCGGGGGGTACATCCAAGATTCGTGCGGCGGCGTGAACGAGTCAGCCAGGGCATTCCCACTCTATCTGGACAACGAACTTGCCGGCGAGCTGCTGTGCTATGTGGATCATTGTGAAACAAGAATAATGCTGGCTGCCTCCATCAGCTTGCAGGAGCATTGTCTCTCCACGCAGGTGGACAAGTGCGAATTCCGGTTCCGGGTGGGGGCAGCAGGAACCCGTTTCCTCCCAGGAAACGGGTTCCTCCTATTGTAGGGGCGGGGTGACCCCGCCCCTACAGTATTACGGTATTGTGGTGAATGACCACCACGCGCCGCTGTTGGCAAGAGTTGCGCCAAAGCCATTGACGGCGCGCACCTGCCAGTAGTAGGTTGTGCCACGGCTCAAGCCGCCGATCAACGCGTTCCGGATTGTGCCGGTGCTCACCCACGACCCATCGCAATTCCCATTGTTGATCGTATCGAAGCAGTATTCGTAGCTGCTGGCGCCGCTGCTCGCCTTCCAATAGAGCGTCAGACTGAGCGGCTTGTTCCTCGCCGCGTTGAAGGGGCTATCCTTGTCAAAAGCGGCCGGCAGACCGGTGGTGAAGGACCACCAGGCGTTGCTGTTGGCATAGGTTGTACCAATGTTGTTGACGGCGCGTACCTGCCAATAATAGGTCGTCGCCACGCTCAACCCGCTGATGGCTGCGCTCGTCCCAGCCCCCGCGCTGACCCATGTTGCATTGCAGGTATTATCGTTGAGCGTGTCGTAGCAGTATTCATAGGTCGTTGCGCCGCTGCTTGCTCCCCATTGCAGGTTCAGATTGCCTGCCTGGTTGGAGGCTAAATTTGCCGGGCTGGTCTTATTGAAGGCTGCCGGCAGATTCCCGGTCGTGAACGACCACCAGACGCCGCCATCGGCAACGGTGGTGGCAAAGCCACTCAGCGCGCGCACCTGCCAGTAATAGGTGGTGCCGGTTGACAGGCCGCTGATGGCTGCGTTCCTGGTCAGCCCGGTACTAATCCATGAGCGGTTGCAGACATTATCGTTAACCGTATCGTAGCAGTATTCGTAGCTCACTGCCCCGCTGCTCGCCTTCCAATAAAGCGTCAAACTGAGCGGCTTCTTGACCACACCGTTGAAGGGGCTGTCCTTACCAAAAGCTGCCGGTACAGCACCTGTCCTGAACGACCACCACGCACCGCCGTTGGCATAGGTTGTACCGAAGCTGTTGATCGCGCGCGCCTGCCAGTAGTAGGTTGTCGAGGCGCTCAACCCACTCAGGGCCGCGCTGCGGGTGGTCCCTGTGCTCACCCATGACCCGTTGCACGTGTTATCGTTGAGCGTATCGTAGCAGTATTCATAGCTCGCTGCGCCGCTGCTGACTGCCCATTGCAGGCTCAGGCTGCCTGGCTGGTTAGTGGCAGCATTGGCCGGGCTGGTCTTATTGAAGGCTGCCGGCACATTCCCGGTTGTGAACGACCACCAGGCGCCGCCATCTGCATACGTCGTGGTCAAAACGCTGATGGCGCGCGCCTGCCAGTAGTAGGTGGTCGCCAGACCCAGTCCGCTGAGAGCCGCGCTCCTGGTCAGCCCGGTACTGACCCATGAACCGGCGCAGGCGTCATCATTGGTCGTGTCAACACAGTATTCGTAGCTGGTTGCTCCGCTGCTTGCCTTCCAATAAAGCGTCAAGCTGAGCGGTCTGTTCGTCACCCCGTTGAAGGGGCTATCCTTGCCAAAGAGAGGGCCTGTGCGCCAGCCGGTATTGTAGGCGCTGTAGTCGCTGCAGTAGCCAAAGCTGTTACAGGCTTTCAGCCAGTAGTAATAGGTGACGCCGGGAGTGCCTGTGGCGTCATCGTAGGGAGCGGCTGCCGGAGTGCCGAGCAGGGTCTTTGTCCCGCCTGCGCTATCGGCGCGGAAGACCCAGTAATTATCGGCCCCAATGACCGTATCCCAAGTCACCCGTACTTTATCTGCGTATGCGCCATCGCTGGCGGCAACGTTCGCCGGAGCGGTCAGGTTGCGCCAGCCGTTATCCCAGGCGCTGAAATCGCTGCAGCCGGAACCGTTGCAGGCTTTCACCCAGTAGTAATAGGCAGTGCCAATGGCAGCCGTGGTGTCATCGTAAGGAGAAGCCGGAATGGTGAAAAGCAGGGTCTTCGTCCCGTCCACCGTAGTAGCGCGATAGACCTGGTAATTGGTCGCGCCGGTGGCTGCATCCCAGGTGACCTGCACTTTGTCGGTGAACGTGCTGTCGCTGGCAGCCACGTTGAGCGGCGCGGGGGGTATCGGCGAGGCGTTTTCCTCGTTGACCGCCAAATAACTGCCGTTGTAGCCGCCCTCGGCATAGAGCTTGCCATTGGCTTCCACCATGGCCAGCGTGCGCCTGCCGCTGTTGAGAGGGTCGAAAGCCGACCAGGTGTTCGCTGCCGGGTCGAATTTCGCGCAGCTCGTCAGGTAGCTGCTCCAGCCGCCGCCGCAGACGTACAGGTAGCTGCCGTAGCCGACCGCGCCAGGCCCGCCACGGGCGGTGCTCATTGCCGTTTTCGTTGCCCAGGTGTTGGCGACCGGGTCGTACTCTTCGACGTAGTTGAAGTCGGAATTCGTGCCATCCCGCCCGCCAACCACATAGATCTTGCCATTGACCACACCCGCAGCCGCAAAGCCGCGCGCATAGGTCATCGGCGCGCAGCCTGACCAGCTATTCAGCCCCAGATCGTAGGCGTAGCAGGTGTTCAGGTAGCTCGTGCCATTATAGCCACCGATCACGTACAGCTTGCTGCCCACTGCGGCCACCGCATGTCCATATTGCGCTGCCGGCAGGGGCGCCACGCTCGACCAACTGTTGAGCGCCGGGTCGTAAACCTCGACCACCGATTGGGCGACGGTGCCATTCCAGCCACCCGGTACGTAGATCTTGTTATAGAGAACCGCCGCGCTGGTATTACTCACCGCGGTCGTTTTTGGCGCCTTGCTCATCCAAGAGTTGAGCGCCGGGTTGTATTCCTCGACGCTCGACGTCCAAACCTGCTCAGTCCAGCTCTCGGCGTCGGCGCCCGCGCTGCCGCCCTTGATGGAGAAGCCGAATGTGGCACTCTCACCGCCGATCACGTACACCTTTCCACCCACCGCGGCGGCTGCAGGCCGGCTGCGCGCCTTGCTCATTGCCGTTTTGGTCACCCATGTGGTCGCGCCGGCTGCCGAAGCATTGAGCGTCAGCGTCCCGCCCCCGGCGTAAAAGCTGGCGGCCTCGATGTAATAGTTCACGCCTGCCGCGGCGCCAAAGGAAACCTGGGATTGGACGCCGCCAGCCGCATCGTCATTGCAGGCCACCGAGGTCAGGCTGCCGCGGCTGCCCGTCCAGACGGCCAGAACGGTGTCGAAATTGCTGCCAAAGGTGTCCAAGTTCAAGGTGACATTCGCCGCGGGAGTATAGCGGTACCAGACGGAGTTAGATTTCTGCCCGCTGACGCAGGAAAAGCTGGGATCGTCGATCGCCGTGGTTGCCCCGGCAATATTCTGAGAGGTCGTGTATGGCACGCTGCTGATGATGGTTGGGAAATTGAAATCGTCGTTGGCCGGCGCAGGCGGCGGAGGATAGTGATCCATCTCGGTGGCCAGCGTGGCGTTGCGCACCTGGGTGCAGTCGTCGGCGATAATACCACTCGTGCCGATCAGGTTATTGCAGGCCTGGTAAAGGCCAAGGTACAGCGCATAATAATCCGAGCTAGGGGTAAGGATGTTGGTCTGGACCTCGTAGTAGATCTTGGCCGCCTTGGTGATGCCAAGGCCAGACACGGTGTAACTGTTGAAGGTATCGCCATCGGTGATCAGGTAAGCGGCTTTGTTGCCCACCCCACTGTTGGTATGCACCCCGCCGTTATCGCTGCTGCCCCAATAGTAATTGGGGCTGTCCATGCGGTTGGGATCGCCGAATAAGGTGGGGTCTTGCATGTTGCGGATGGCGCCCATGGAGGTGTCCTCGCCCACTTTCCAGCGTTCCGAGGAGGCGTCGTTGCCTTTGCCGTTGGTCAGGTCGATCCACTCGCCCCAGATATCGGAGAAGGATTCGTTGATCGCGCCGGATTGGTTGGCGTAGACCAGGCCAGATTCGTATTCGGTTACCCCATGGGTCATTTCGTGCGCAACCACATCATCCACCACGATAAAACAGCCATCGCCATAGGTCATCCGCAGGCCATTCCAGAAGGCGTTGCAGTAACCGACATCGTAGTGAACATGGGAGTACAAGAGCATGCCAGCGTTGTCAATGCTATCCCGGCCGTGATAGTCCCAGTAGAAATTGTAGGTATCGGCGGCGTAAACGTGGGCGTTGACTTCATGCGCATCTCCACCGGCGCAAGTGGGGTTGGTATCATCGCAGACAAGGGTTCCGGGGTAAGTGGTGGTGTTCCCCATGTCGTAGGTCCTGCGGTTACTGTCGGTCTCGAGCAAGTTGAGGCTCAGGGCGATCTTTCCGCTCTTCGCATCCACCATCACGAGCTGCCGGACAGGCGGCGGGCCATCTTGGGAGACCGTCATCACCCAGACCAATGCCGTTCCGTTGCCATCCATCTGGATCAACTTGGGGTCATAGATATTGAGCGCCGGCGTACTGGCGGTGAGCGTGAGACCGTCGCTGGAGACGCCGTATTCCTGCGCCACGCTCTGCAAGGCGATCTCCTGGGCCTTGGCGGCATCGACGCCTGGCGTGATAGCCAGCTTGGAGACCGGCGACATCTCGCCACTGACCATGAGCACATTGTTGGCGGCGTTGAGCTGGACGACAAGCTGCGCGCCGTAGACCGGCACGCCCTGGTACACCTGCTGGAAGCGCAACACGGCGCGCCCGCCTTCCGCCTGGCTCTGGCGCAGCAAGTGCAGCTCGGTCGCCTGGTCGCCCAGGCCAAAGAGCGAGCCGCAAACGGAGAGATAGGCGCGTGCCGCTTGCTCCGGCGAGACAGCCCGGAGCTGGTTCGGCTGGGCGATTGGACTCTTCGCCGCGCTACCGATAAAAGAAACCTTGCCGGTCTGTGCGCTATAGCCAATCTCCGAAAGGGAGTTGGCGCAGCCCCCCAGCGAGGAGGGCGGATTGGCATCCGTACCGGGTTGAAGACCCTGAGCCGAAGCGGAGAAACCCCCGCCAGTGAAAAGCAGGGAGGTGATTGCGATGAGCGCCAGCACCTTGAAGAAAACCTGCCGCTTCGAGCTATTAACACTTGAATTCATGACATTCTCCTAATGACTTTCAAATATGACTTTATTGAATTAATGTATTGATCCACAAAGGGACGCGAAAAATCACAAAAAGGGGTCGAACTCTTCATTGGCAGGACAACTTGGGCGGGTTGTCCGTAAATTTTTCGCGGCCAATTATAACCATTATCGGTGGAAAAAGCAGTTCGTTGACCTTACAGATACCCTCTAATGTCAGGAGGGGCGGGGTAACCCCGCCCCTCCTCGGAGGTCTTGATAGTCGATTCCTTAGGACCCGTTTCCTTGAAGGAAACGGGTCCCTTCTTACTTGACGTTCTCCTACCTCCTCCCTGTATCATACGCACTATAGTCGCTGCAGACTGTCCCGCGGCAGGCTGTCACCCAATAGTAGTAGGTGGTACCTGGCACTGCCGAGGTGTCATTAGCGGTAGTGCCCGCCAGGCTCCCCAGCAAGGTCTTTGTTCCATCTGCGCTCGTGGCGCGGTAGACTTTGTAGGAGGTCGCGCCGAGCGAAGCCTTCCAGGTGATGCGCACCTTGTCCGGATAGGTTCCATCGCTGGCCTGGACGTTGGTAGGCGGGGCGAGGTTGCGCCAGCCGGTATCATAAGCGCTGTAATCACTGCAACGCGTACCGCGGCAGGCTTTCACAAAGTACCAATAGGTGACGCCGGGGGTGGCGGTGGTATCGTTAACGGTCGTGGCTGTTAGATTGGCCGGCCCAGCCTTCGCGCCTCCTGCACTGGTGGCGCGGTAAACCTGGTAGGAGGTGGCGCCAGCAGAGGCATTCCAGGAGATCTGCACTTTGTCAGTGAACGCCCCATCACTGGCGGTCACGCCAGTCGGCGCGGCGAGATTGCGCCAGCCGGTGTCGTAGGCGCTGTAATCACTGCAGAGCGTTAATAGACAAGCCTTCACCAAGTAGTAATAGATGACGCCGGGCGTGGCCGTGGTGTCATAATAGGGGGAGGCTGCCGGGCTACCCAGCAGGCCTTTCGTGCCAGTGGCGCTTGTGGCGCGGTAAACCTTGTAACTGGTGGCGCCTGTGACAGCACCCCAGGCGACCTTGACCTTGTCGGTATACGTCCCATCGCTGGCGATGACGGTCGTGCAATACTGCCCGCCGTCGGTGATCGTCCATCCATCCGAAGAAGTCATGCTGTTGCGTGCCGACACGCCGAGACAATACTGGCTGTTGCCTCCGTCGAAGGTCACGCCGGATTGCAAGACCTGCGCATTCCAACCGACGAGCAGGGAGTCGTAGTTCGCGGTGGAGAGCGTTACGCCGGTAAACATCGAGGACGCATTCGTCAACGCCGCGACGTTCCAGCCACTCAGATCCTGGTTGAAGGCGTTGGCGTTTTGGAACATGAAACTCATATTCGTCACGCGGGCAGTATTCCAATCCCCAATGTCCTGGTTGAAAGCGCTGGCGGAAGAGAACATGATACTCATATCAGTAACTTTGGCGGTGTTCCAACCGCCAATATCCTGGTTGAAAGCGTAGGCTCCGGAGAACATCCAACGCATACTGGTCACATTGGAGGTATCCCAGTTTCCGATGTTCCCATTGAAGACGCTGGCGCCGGCAAACATGAAGTCCATATTCTTCACGTTGGAGGTATCCCAATTCCCGATGTCCTGGTTGAAAGCGCTGGCGTAGTCGAACATCGCGAGCATATTGGTCACTTTTGTGGTGTTCCAGTTCCCGATGTATTGATTGAAGGCGATTGCGGTCCCAAACATCCAACCCATATCGGTCACATTGGCAGTGTTCCAATTTCCAATATCTTGATTGAAGGCATAGGTTTCAAAGAACATGCCATACATATTCGTCACATTGGAGGTGTTCCAATTCCCGATAGGTTGGTTGAAGGCAGTGGCATGGTAGAACATGGAATTCATGTTCACCACATTGGCGGTATTCCAATAACCAATATCCTGGTTGAAGGCGGAAGCCCGATAGAACATGCCTTCCATGTTGGTCACACTGACAGTGTTCCAATTCCCGATGCCCTGGTTGAAGGCGCTGGCGCCAGAGAACATGCAAAACATATTCGTCACACTGGCGGTGTTCCAACTCCCGATGTTCTGGTTGAAAGCGCTGGATTCGGCGAACATCCAACTCATGTCGGTCACGGCAGCGGTGTTCCAACTCCCGATGTCCTGGTTGAAGGCGCTATCGAGAGCAAACATGCCAGCCATATTCGTCACATTGGCGGTGTCCCAATCCCCGATGTCCTGGTTGAAGACGCCGCCTCCCCCGAACATGAATGACATATCCGTCACGTTGGCAGTGTTCCACCCGCCAATGTCCTGGTTGAAAACACTTGCCCCGTCGAACATGGCAAACATGTTCGTCACATTGGCAGTGTTCCAACTCCCAATATCCTGGTTGAAGGCGCCGGTGGCAGCGAACATGTAAGACATATTCGTCACATTGGATGTGTCCCAACTCCCAATGTCCTGGTTGAAGATGCTGGCGAAAGCGAACATCCAACTCAGATCCGTCACGCTGGAGAGATCAGGGCTATCGCTGGCTTGCCCTGCCAGGTTGGAGCAGCCATGAAATGCGTGAGCCAGCGAAGTCCACTTACCCGTGCCCCATTGTTCGATGGACAGCAATTTGAGTCTATCTCCTCCATTATTGAAGAAGATGCGGGGGAAACCCGTGCCTGCGCCGGTGTAGTCCTGGATGCGGATGGTATAGGTTCCCGGGTCGTCGTAAGTGCAGATGTAATCCCAATGTACCCCGCTGCCTTCGTACGTTCCATCGTTGTTACAATCGACCTTATAGTTGTAGGCCTCGCCTGTATAAATTGGAATGGCGAATTGTGTGTTTTCGGAAGTTCCGGGATTGTCTGTTCTAACCGTAATGACAAAGTCGTTGAGGATGGCACAGTTCTTGCCGCCGTCGGTGATCGTCCAACCATCCGCAGTGATCATGTGGCCGCGTGCGGCCTCGCCTAGGCAATATTGGCTGTTGCCGCCGTCGAAGGTCAAGCCGGGTTGCAGGGTTTGCGCACCCCAGCCGGTGAGCAAGGAATCATAGTTTAGGGTGGAGAGTGTCACTCCGGTGAACATATTCGAGGCATTCGTCAACGCCGCGACGTTCCAGCCGCCGATATCCTGATTGAAGGCGGTGTTGAAACCAAACATCGCAAACATATCGGTCACGCTGCTGGTATCCCAACCGCCGATATCGCGATTGAAGGCGCTGTATGCAAACATCATGCGCATATTGGTCACCTTGCTCGTGTCCCAACCCGCGATGTCCTGGTTGAAGGCTTCGGCATCAAAGAAGATCGACTCCATGGTTGTCACGTTGGCAGTGTTCCAACTGCCAATATCCTGGTTGAAAGCCTTGGCGGCGCTGAACATCCGGCTCATATCTGTTACGTTGCTCGTGTCCCAGTTGCCAATATCCTGATTGAAGGCGAAGGCAGACTCGAACATGCCACTCAGATCCGTCACGCCGGAAAGATCGGGGCTATCGCTGGCCTGCCCCGCCAGGTTGTAACAGCCATAAAAAGCGAATGCCATCGAGGTCCATTTACCCGTGCCCCACTGCTCGATGGTCAGCAGTTTCATTTTATCGCCCCCGTGGAAGAAGGAGATGCGGGGAAAGCCCGTGCCTGCACCGCTATTGTCCTGGATGCGGACGGTATAGGTTCCGGGAGAGGCGTAATTGCAAGTGTAGTCCCCGGTCTGCGCGGAAGCCTCGTTCACAATGTCGTTATCGCAGTCCACATTGTAATTGTAGGTTTCGCCTGGGTAAGTCGGAATGGTGAACTGTGTACTGGATGAATCTCCCTCGTTGTCCGTTTTAACCGTAATGACAAAGTCGTCCGGGGAAGCGAGAGGGACGACACCCGGCAAGGGAGGCGTATCCGCTCGCGCAGTCGTGGCCCTGGCTGCGCTGAAAGCCAGCACGAACGCAAAAAGGACGATGAGGGCAACGAATCTGAGTTTCATGGCATTCTCCTTTACTCAATTTACACCACCCTTGCAGGCAGGGTGAATGGAAGCAGACCTCCGAGTTCTGGGAGAACTCGGAGGTCTTGATATTCGATTACCTCCGCCCGCTATCGTAAGCGCTGTAGTCGCTGCAGACTGTCCCGCGGCAGGCTATTACCCAATAGTAATAGGTCGTCCCTGGCACTGCCGAGGTGTCATTGGCACTGGTGCCCGCCAGGCTGCCCAACAGGGTCTTCGTCCCATCTGCGCTCGTGGCGCGGTAGAGTTTGTAGGAGGTCGCGCCGAGCGAAGCCTTCCAGGTGATGCGCACCTTGTCCGGATAGGTTCCGTCGCTGGCCTGGACGTTGGTAGGCGGGGCGAGGTTGCGCCAGCCGGTATCATAGGCGCTGAAGTCACTGCAGCGCGTGCCGCGGCAGGCTTTCACGAAGTAGTAATAGGTGACGCCGGGCGTTGCAGATGTGTCATTGATGGTGGTGCCCGCCACGTTGGACGGGCCGACCTTCGTGCCTCCTGCACTGGTGGCGCGGTAGACCTGGTAGGAGGTGGCGCCCGCCGAGCCGGTCCAAGAGATCACCACCTTGTCGGTATACATCCCGTCGCTGGCAGTCACGCCGGTTGGCGCGAGCGGCTTGCGCCAGCCGGTGTCATTGGCGCTGTAATCGCTGCAACGTGGGCTGCGACAGGCCACCACCCAGTAATAATAGGTGATGCCAGGTGTTGCGCCGCCGTCATTGTAGGGGGAGGCCGCTGCGCTGCCAAGCTGGCTCTTCGCGCCGGTTGCGCTGGTGGAGCGGTAAACCTTGTAAGAGAAGGCGCCGGTTGAAGCCGTCCAGGTGATCTGAACCTTGTCGGTGAACGTCCCGTCGCTTGCGGTGACGGCGGTCGGCGCGGCGAGATTGCGCCAGCCGGTGTCGTTGGCGCTGAAGTCACTGCAGCCCAAGCCAGAGCAAGCCTTCACCCAATAATAGTATGTGACGGCGGGTGCTGCTGAAGTGTCATCGTAGGGGGAAGTCGCTGGGCTATCGAGCAAGGTCTTTGCGCCGATGGCGCTGTCGGCGCGGTAAACTTCGTAAAAGGTCGCGCCGGAGGCTGCATCCCAGGAGACCCTCACATGATCGGTATATGTCCCATCACTAGCGGTGAAAGTCGTCGGCGCGGAGAGATTCCGCCAGCCGGTATCGTAAGCGCTATAGCTGCTGCACAACGCGCCGTTGCAGGCTTTCACCCAGTAATAATACGTCATGCCGGGCGTTGCGCCTGTGTCATCATATGGGGAAGTTGCCGGGCTAGCCAACAAGGTCTTTGTCCCGCCTGCACTTGTGGCGCGATAGACCGGGTAGTTGGTTGCCCCGCTCACTGCATCCCAAGAGACCGTCACCTTATCCAGATATTCCCCGTCACTGGCGAGGACGGTCGTGCAATACTGCCCGCCGTCGTAGATCCACCAGCCTTGCATAAAAATGTTGTTGCGTCCAACCTCGCCAAGACAATACGTACTGTTTCCAGCATCCAGAACCACACCGGAGTGCAGGGTTTGCGTGCTCCAGCCGATGAGCAGGCCATCATAGTTCGCCTGGGAGAGTTTGACGCCGGTAAACATCCCATTCGCAAGCTGGAGCGCACTGACATCCCAAGCGCCGATATCCTGGTTGAATGCGCTGGCATTGGCGAACATGTTGCTTGTATCCACCAGGCTGGCGGTGTTCCAACTGCCGATATCCTGATTGAAGGAAAAGGAATTGGCGAACATCCAACTCATATTGCGCACATTGGCAGTATTCCAATTCCCGATGTCCTGGTTAAAAACGCTCGACAGGTAGAACATGTAACTCATATCCGTCACGCTGGCGGTGTTCCAATTCCCAATGGGCTGGTTGAAGGCGCTGGCACCCCAAAACATCCAACTCATATTGCTCACATTGCCCGTGTTCCAATCCCCGATGTACTGGTTAAAAGCGCCGGTGAAGCCGAACATATAACTCATATCTGTCACGCTGGCGGTGTTCCAACCCCCGATATCCTGGTTAAAAGCTGCGGTGCCGGAGAACATGGCTTGCATTGTAGTTACATTGGCGGTGTCCCAGCTTCCGATATTCCCGTTGAAGGCGCTGGCGGCTCCGAACAAGTATCTCATATTCGCCACGTTGGCGGTATTCCAACTTCCGATGTCCTGGTTGAAGGCGCTGGCGTAGTAGAACATGGAATTCATATTCGTCACACTGGCAGTGTTCCACCCCCCGATGTCCTGGTTGAAGGCCCTGGCCCAGGCGAACATGAAACTCATATTTGTCACGCTGGCGGTATTCCAATCCCCGATAGCCTGGTTGAAGACGCTGGCAGCGTAGAACATGAAACTCATGTCGGTCACACCGGAGAGATCGGGACTGTCGCTGGCCTGCCCTGCCAGGTAGGAGCAGCCATAGAAGGCGGAAGCCATCGAGGTCCATTTGCCCGTGCCCCACTGCTCGATAGTCAGCAGTTTTAATCTATCCCCTGCGTTGTTGAAGTAGATGCGGGGGAAGCCGGTTCCGGCGCCGCTGTTGTCCTTGATGCGGATGGTGTAGGTTCCGGCGGAGGCATAATTGCAGGTGTAGTCCCCGGTCTGCGCGCTGGCCTCGTTCGTTCCATCGTTATCGCAGTCCACGTTGTAGTTATAGGCCTCACCGGGAAAAGTGGGAATGGTGAACTGCGTGGGTAAGGATGGTCCGGGGTTGTTCGTTTTGACCGTAATGACAAAGTCGTCCGGGGAAGCGAGAGGGACGACATCCGGCAAGGGAGGCGTATCCGCTCGCGCAGTCGTGGCCCTGGCTGCGCTGAAAGCCAGCACGAACGCAAAAAGGACGATGAGGGCAACGAATCTGAGTTTCATGGCATTCTCCTTTACTCAATTTAC